>Ga0247609_10006448_pt1 | contig 11296 bp, 15 predicted proteins | sample 172DNAGHGlowgp2_FD_193487 | JGI IMG/M metagenome (GOLD analysis project Ga0247609, IMG submission 193487) | Sheep rumen microbial communities from Palmerston North, Manawatu-Wanganui, New Zealand - 1728 DNA GHGlow gp2 | ecosystem: Host-associated > Mammals > Digestive system > Stomach > Rumen ... | reverse complement strand
AGTTAGCTCTAGATAGAAAGAAAGCTGACATGGATTATAATATAAAAGAAAGACAATTAAAAGTAAGAAATACAAGTAATAAAAGTAATTAATTATGGCTGAAGTAAATGCAAGCATAACACAATTATTTAAGGATAAACTTAAGTCAGGGCAAGTAGCACAATCCCCTGTTTATCCTAAAACTGTTGGTGATGCCGTAAGTGTTCCTAGATACAAAGGAGCATCTCAAAGCATGACTGAAACTCTAACTAAGTCTTTGGGCAAGAAAGTTGGTTTTCAAGTAACTCTTATTTGCCCAAATGACTGGAAATATTTGTACAGTTTTTCTGATACAAATAGTTTTAATTTATGGGTAGCAGCCTTATGTGAAAATAGTGCTATAACTAAGGATGCGCTTTGGAATATAGCTTCTGGAAGTGGGTGGGGTACTTACACACAAGATAAACTAGAGGAATTAGATGATATTTATATAAGTAATGGAAGTATATTATATAAGACACCTTTATATAATGTTACTGCAAACAGTAGTACAGACCCAGATAATCCAGGTGGTGACGAGCCAGACCCTCCCACTCCTCCTCCTATGTATAAAGACCCAGAAATGTATTTATCATTTCCATCAGGAACAACCTTAACTTACTATACTACAGTAGAAGATGCAGTAAATGTATCAAATATATATAATGATTTAGAGGGCTTAATCATAAAGGGTAATGCTTATTTAACAAATACTAGAATCAAAATATCCTGTCTTGCACAAAGCGGGAAACAAAAGAACTTTTCTCCCTATCTTACTTCTCCTACCTATATTACAGGTGATAGTTCTACTTCGTATGTAACAGAGTTAACTCTTACCAAAGCTGAAGTAAATAGTAATATCAATAGTGGTATAACTATTAATTTCCATGTAATAGATGCCCAATGTGATGATATTAACTACATAAAGATAGAATGCTTAGACTTAGGTGATTTAATTGACCCTATATATATAGGAATAAGAAATATGGTAACTGATAGTATTATTTATGACCCAGATACTATAGAAAATCTACCTATAACAGTTAAATTAGGTAATATAAACCAAGATGGATATCATCCAAGTGATGTATTCATGTTTCGTACTTCTCAAAATCAATTAGAGGATATTACTATAAAGGTAAATAGTCCAACTATTTCTGGTGCAGTACTACCACTCTACCTGTACATTCAACAAGGAATATTTAATCCTAGTAATGATGTTAATCAAACAGAGCCACAGACTATAACTGCTGATGAAGCAATAGCAGGAGTAGGAATAAACGTTAGTACGGTCCCTCTTGGTACAACTGGTAATGCAGTTTATCCAGAAATAAGTACTACAGCTAACAACTATGGTACTATAACAGTTGAAGGAGTTGGCAGTAGTCCTATAGTCATAGCGAATATAGAATATAAATACTTCCCAGTTGGGAATAATAATGGTAGTACAAAAGTTAGTGTAAATCCAACTGTATCTTACATTCCTATAACTGAAGACAATAGTGTATATAGTGTAGATACTGCTACAATAGACAGTCTTTCAGGTAATGTTGTTAACTTTTTAGGAGTTGAAAACGTCAATTTTAAGCAATTATTAGGAAGTGCTTATAAAGAATCTGTTTATGCTATGCATTTTAGATTTAGACTAGAAGGTATCCCAAAAAATACATCTGCTTCTTATTACACATTCTTATTTACTAACTATATTAATACTTCTGAGGGGTATAAATATGAGAGTATTAATTATGTAAATCCCGATAACAATGTTGCTACTACAGTTAGTAAAGCTTCGTATCATATAAGAAAGGTAACTAAGAAAATAAAAGATGCAGAAGTAGAAGAAGGAAATTGGGCAGCAGTAAGCTCAGGAAACGGAACTGTAGGAGTAGCCATTGCTGCAAACACTGAATATGATTATATAATTGAAGATGTCTATTATCCCCTAGAAAGTCATGCTGCGGGATTAGATGGCCAAGCTCAATACACTACTTGTAGACAATTAATAATGCAAGCAATAGCAAATGGAAATATGCGTATACATCTTTTCCACTCTAATGCCAGTGCTATGCCTCCAACTCAATTTAATCCAGAGTCACTTATTGAATCTGTAGATATTAATGTAGTTAATTCTACTCCTTCACAGGATTTGAACACACTTGCTCTTACAGAAACAATTAATAACAACCTAGGCATAAATAAGGACTTTAAAGCATTAGCGTCATATCTAGATAATGTAACAGATTTACCTGCATATTCTTGTATGAATTTAAATGAAGATATATCCGAGTTAGATTTATCTGAATATACTAATGTGAAGAGTATAGGTGATTATGCATTTTATAATTCTACAGCTATAGAGGAGATAACTTTACCAAATAGTATAGTTAGTATTGGCACTGGAGCATTTAAAGGGTGTGAGAATTTAAAATTAATTAATATACCAACTAATATGAAAGTTATTAAACCAGAAACTTTTTATAACACACAAGTGGTAACAGATAATCTGTTACAGGCAATAGTAGTTCCTAATAAGGTTACTACCTTAGGAGATTATGCATTTGCAAACAATACGAATGTAGGTAAAGTTACAATACCTGCTAATATGATAAGCATTGGAACATGCTGCTTTGAAAACTGTACTAATTTAGATACTGTTACTTTTAGTGGTACTAGTAAGTTAAGGGTTATAGGAGATTGTGCATTCCATAACTGTCCTAATTTAGATACCATAACACTCCCAGGTTCTCTGACTACTTTAGGTGGCGGAGCATTTGATGGTTGTGCAAGTCTGGAAAGCATTAGTGTACCTGATAATGTTACATTGATAGGTGAGTGGTTATTCTCTGACTGTACTAACTTACAGGAAGTGCACTTAGGTGCTAATATCAGTGGCTTACCTAATGGTATATTCGCTGGCTGTACCAGTCTTACTGATTTATATTTGTACTTTGTAGATGAATCAGAGGGAGACCCTGTGGGTGTAGTATGGTCTGCAATGATAGGTGTACCTACAACTAGATTAGAGCAAAGTGTAATTGAAAATGAGAATTTCATTATCCACGTTCCAAGTGCTGTTCTGACATGGTATCAGGAAAATACATTTTGGCTTAGTATGGTTAATAATGACAGTTCTAGAATTGTAGCAATAGATGAGTAATATGGAAGGAAATATAATTCAATTAAAAGAATACCATTTAAATAAAGGTGCTAGTAAGGACCATACTCCTGTGTTTCCTATGACAAAGGCTTCAGCTATTGAGGGTATGTCTGAACTCTTAAAGGATTTAAAAATAAATGGAGTAACTCCTACTAGTGATATTTCAGATGTAAGTAGTCCAGAAAAAGGCAAGATTTATTATGAAGAGTCTACTGATAAGTACTATATATATAGTGAAGACAAATCTAGTTTTGTTGAATTAGGTGCTGGTGCTAGTGTAGAACCAAGTGATGTAATGCCTATTATAACTCAGGAAGCTAGTACACAAAGTGGAGGTGATAATATCATCACCTTCACTTTCCCCAATGGTGAAACAGCAAAAATTGTTATTAAGAATGGTCAACAAGGTGCTCAAGGTAACAGTGGAGTAGCTAGTGCTGATGGCATTGAGAGTGTTAACAACCTTAATGGAGGCACAATAGACACAGAGGAAAAAGTATATGTCCTCGGTGCGAACATGGGTAAGGAACTGAAGGATGAGCTTGACACAAAAGCTGGAATCATCGCAGCCGACAAAAAAATCATTAATCAGTCTCTTGTTAATAAAATCGTCCAGCCTAATGAATACACTAAGGTTGATGGTTCGTATATACGATACGACACTGGAGTAATCACGACATCAAATAGCCAAAGTTATATACGCATTGATGCGTCTGATTTTCGTGGTTCTACCTTAAAGATTTTCCACATTAATAACACCATTGGCTATGCTATTGGATACAGTTCATTTGATTCACAAGATACTCGTCTTGGTGGTGGATACTATGGCCCAGTCAATAACGACACAACTTACACAATCAACATTAATTCTTCAGCATCATACCTTCTTATCAGTGTAGGTGCTACGGCAAGTTTCAATAACATCCAAATGGTGTGGGATTTGTCTTACATCCCCGATGAGGTATACACGTTGAAATCGCTTGGAGGTAAGGATTTCGCTGCAAAAGACGTGAGTTTCCTATCCTATGCGGACAAAGTTCTCTTAACAAGTGGAATATCCAATAGGTTTAACCAATTAAACAAGGATTCTATCCTTGATGGATATAAACTTGACAGGTCAACACAAACAATCATACCATCGACTGGATATGGCGTTGTTCTTCAAGAGATTCCAAGTGTGGTAAAGAACATACTTTTGTATGGATACCGAGGCTCAGGAGCATACACTTATTTTCCGTATGCCGTACTTGATAACGGACTTAATGTTTTAAACTTTCAAAGTCCGTATGGTACTTCGGCTCAAGCATTGTTTATGAACTTGTCAAATATTAGTGGTGCAAAGTATTTCGTATTCAATGCTTATGGCTCGGATGTTGGCAATAGTATTGATGATGTGGTTCTTTTGTTTGATGTAGAACTTGACTATGCAAGTGATATAGATTATTTTGTCAGCAAAAAGGATGAGATAGTGCAATCACATAACGTAGTGAATGAAACATTACCGAAAAACCTACTGAGTTATGACTATCTTACAGCAATTGATGCGAATTATTCTATCTTTACGTTAGATTTCCAAACTAATGGCGAAGCGTATCTTGTATGGCTTTTGCCAGATGGCCAAACACAAAGCACGAATGGCAGTTTTATCCAATATGATGAAAACGACAATGTTTTGTTGTCTGAAAGTATGTACAATTGTACGAATAGAGTGAACTTCGGGAAAGACATCACCAAATATGGCATGATTCGTTTGCAAAGTGGATGTGCTAAAATTAGATTAATTCCTAATTTTGGACTTGACAAATATCCTTTACGCTTTTTCATTGAACGTGGAAATAAGATATTTCTAACTAATGACAGAGTTATTTATCGACATGAACCGAGAGTCCTTTCCATTGATGGTGTTAACCTCAATCAAACGTGTAAAACCCCATTGGAGGGAAAAATTATCGCCTGTTTTGGTGATAGTATTACAGATTTTGGAAGTAGTGGTGCTAATGGTGCAAGTTGGGCTGATGGTGGCTATCCTTGGTATATTCAGAAGCGTTATGAGTGCGCCTGCCTCAATTATGGTAGAGGCAATGCTCATTTTTGTGATGTTGCTAACACTGACCCAACGGCAGATACAAACCCTGGTATTGGTAAGACAAGTGAGGTTTCAGGTTATAATAATGTCGTTTCCACTCAAGTTCGATGGTTTATTGCCGAGATGCAGAATGCAGGCTTGACCCCTGATGCGGTGATTCTTGGAGGTGGAACAAACGACTGTTTTGTGGATGTCAACTACGGCAACCTCTCAACTGCGATGTCTGCGTACCCGTCAACTACGGATGCTGTGCATACCGACTACTACGGATGTGTTGTTTACATGGTCAGCAAACTGCGAGCCGCATTCCCTAACATCAAGATATTCCTTTCCACACCAATCAGGTCACTCAACTCTACGCAGATGGCAAGATTATCTGGCTGGTGCGATGCGGTACATAATGCCGCAAAAGCATTGGGGTGCGAGGTTATAGACTTCTACAATGAAAGTGGCATTATTGAATATCCAACAACTGACAATCCAATGTTCGCTACAGACGACCCATTACATCCTAGTCAACTTGGTGTTGATGCGATGGGCAAACTTGCGGCATCAAAATTAATCGCTGCCCTATCTTAATTGGAGTAACTATAAACGACAAAGTAAAGCATATCTTAGCGGGGCTGCTCATTATTCTGGCCTTAAATTTCGTAACAGTATGAATGGTGACATTTGGAATGACTGAGGAATTATTAAAACTAACAAAAGAGAATAATAAACTACTAAAAGAGAATAATAAGATGCTAAAGGACATTATTAACTTTATCAATATTTATCTTTCTAAAGTTAATTCAGAAAATCAACAAGATTTTGAACGTAATATTTTAGCTAATCTCATTAGTTCTCATATGATAAGAACTTAATTATGGCAGTAAAAAGAAGAGGAACAAAGAGGTCTGTTAGACGTGGTACTCCTATGGTGAGAAAAGCAGGTCCCACTAGACAAGGAGGTAGAATTTTATGTAAGGGTGGAAAACTTAAGAAAAAGTAATTACAAGTTACACCTGTTTATAGTAAAAGTAAGTTCTTATATTTTAGCTATAATATATGCTTTAAATATACTACTAGCTTACTTTTATATAGAAACAACTTGGGCAGGATATGTAGGGCATTTAGCTTTAATTCCTGCCCTTAGTTTAATATCCCAATCCTTTGTATTGAAGTTTTGTGTGTACCATAGATTGCCTATATATTATATTTTAGTGAATGATGCTTTGAGTTCCTATGATTATTTCTTCGGCATTCCAATTTCAGATAAAGGATGGTTCTTATTAAATGTATTATTGGTTTGGGTAACTATATTTTTGATAGTTTGTTTATATGTTAAGCATCATAAAAAAGTTGCTAGAAAAAGTATTAAGTGATATTGACGCAGGAAATAGTAATATTACTGAAGAGGAAGGACAGCAGATTATAAGTATGTTATCAGAAATAGCTGATAATAGAATGAGTAAGTATCAAGCTTGTCAATACCTCAATATTAGTAGAGCAACATTTGATAATCTAGTAAGAGATGGATTCTTACCTGAGGGTAAGAAGCAAGCAGGCTTTAAGGAAAAATATTGGAGAAGGAGTGATATTTTGAAATACACTCCTAAGAGTAAATAGTTGAGACATAATAACTTATATCATAAGGTAGTATCGTTAGAGATACTACCTTTTTTGTTGTACCTTTGCATCATCATAGCTATGGTATAATAACAATTAACAAAACAAATTAATTATGGACGACAGCAAAGTTTTTATGTTTCCAAATGCTGGTAGTAACAGCATAGACCCAGGCTTACTAGCTCTTTTAAATAATAATGGTGGCTTTGGTAACAATGGTAACTGGATTTGGATTTTATTCCTATGGATGATGTGGGGATATGGCGGTTGGAATGGCAATGGCTTTGGTGGTAATAATGGTACTGGTTTCTTAGCTAATCAGCTAAATAATGATGCTGGTAGGGATTTATTACTTCAAGCAATTAATGGCCGTGCTGATGCTCTAGGACAGCTTGCTCAGATTACTAATAGCAGTGTAGACCAAGTGCGTAACACCTTAGGTCAGCTACAATTAGGTATTTCTCAAGTTGGTTCTCAGGTAGGTATGAGTGGTCTTGAGACTATTAATGCTCTTCAGCTTGGTAACGCTAACCTCAGCAGACAACTCTGTGAGTGCTGCTGCGAGAATAGATTAGCTATTGCTAATCAGACTAGTGCATTACAAAGCACTCTAGCTTCTCATGATGCTAGTGTTAGACTACAACTTGCTCAGAATGAGGCCGCTGACCAATTGAGTGTATGTCAGCAAACTAACCAATTAGGTTCTCAGGCAGATAGAAATGCTAACATTATTCTTGATGCTATAGCAAACCAGAACACTCTCATTACTAAGGAATTCTGTGACCTTAAGGAACGTGAGTTGCAAAATAAGATTAACACTCAAGGCGATATTATTACTCAGCTTAGAGGTCAAATCAGCAATGATAAGCAGACTGAAGCATTTAATGCAGCTATGCGTGCATTAGATGATAAGATTGATGCTATTGCAGCTAAGCAACCTAACACTGTTCCTGTTCAATATCCTAATTTAGTTGCAGCTAATGTTACCCCTTTTGTGGGTGGTTATAATTACGGTTTTTATCCTCAGAGCAACTTTTGGAACTAATTAAGAAAGGAGGTAGCTATGAATTTCAATACTACTAACTTTCCTAATAATTTCTCAAATCTTAGAGGTATACCAATGATTGCTTCTACTTCAGTAGAAGTGACTACTGACAATGTGGTAATTGGTATCCCTAGAAGAGCTTTTAGAGGATTAGCAGATAGTGGTTTATTTGCATTTAGATTAACTCAAGAGATACCTGCTGGTGGTGCTGCTCTTCCTGTAGTATTCAGTTCCAATGACTTTCTGCAGACACTGACTGTAGCTGGTGGTACTGCTGCTACTGGAGCACAAATTACTCCTACTGGGGTTTATCTTATATGGTATGATAAATGTGCTAGTCTCATGCAATTATTAACTCCTATAGCTTAATTATTAACTTTTTATTTTATTAATTATGTTCTCAAACTTAAGTCAAAATAGTATATTATATGTGTTAGACTTGAAAAACAAGCCTAAAGTACTCAGTGGGCCGATTGAGAGAATCTCAATACCCAGACCTAAATATAATACCTTTAATCCAAACATGGAGATGGTAGTAGATATAATAGCCAATATAAATGGTGAAAGAAGAGAATTTAAAGGTGTTCCCAATAGCACTATAGCTGATTTTGGGGAAGACGCATTTGTCTTAGCAGAGAGTAAAGATGTTTTGAACTCTTATGTTCATTCTATGTTGCAGAATAGTAAGAATATTGTGAATAGCATTGAGAAACACCAATCTCTTATTTCCCAATATGAAGAGGCAATTCAAGAACTTAATCCTGATATAAAAGCCAGTATGGAAAATGACAAGGCTATAAAGGATTTAAAGGACGAAATAACTGAACTTAAACAGATGATTGCTAGTATGACTAGTAGAGAACCTAAAACAACATAAATTATGATAGTATTATCTTTTAGAACTAAGAGAGATAAAGAGAAGATGCTTGACAAGGCTAGAGAAATGGAAATATTCTCAAGAGAGCTGGTTGATTGTTTAGAAGAAGCTAGACATGGTGAGTATGATTATGATGATGAGGATGACTATGAATACTCTGAAAGACGTGGTAGAATGATGCGCAGGGGTAGATATGGTTATGGAAAGTAAAACCTTTAAGGGTAGGGCTAATACCCTACCCTTTTTAATTTTATATAATTATGCAAAGAACTAACTTAACTCAATTTGATGAAATGCCTGAGGCAATGGTTACCTATATGAGACATTATGGGCCTCATTTTAATAGGAAATTGTATGAATTCGCTGTAAGTAAAATGTATAAAGAAAAGAATAATAAGCGTGAAAAGATTAGCCCAATCAACAAGGACCAAATTAAAAATATACTTAGTGCTTATAATATTACTCTTTATAATGACCAGCTATATGACTCTGCATATGTAGCTTGTATGTGTAAAGCTGACTTCTTAGGTTCTAGTATTATAGACGAGAAGCACATGGCTATGTATATTAAGGATGTTATAGATGATGAAGATGCTTATGACGGGATTGTTTTTAATAGGTGGTACGCTGATATGTGTTATACAGGCGTGGCTATTGACTGGGAAGATATGCTCTAATGATTAGACAAGACATTCATATAGAAGACTATTGGGATATCATAGTAGTATATGATGTCTATCTAGGAGAAAAGAACTCAGGCTTTACACACACTGATTTTAAAAAGAAACTAAGTATTGTTGCTATAGGAAAAGCTGATAGTAAGAAACAGTTTCTTAATACTATAGTGCATGAAGCTAAGCATGTGCAGTCACATATATGTATGTATTATGATATACCAGAAGATGGGGAGGATGCAGCCTATCTAATAGGTTATATTGTTATGAAAATGTATTCTTCTTTCAGAGATTTATTATGCCAGTGTTAATACTGGCATTTTATTTTTATATAAGTAAATTACTTATACTATTGTTTTATAGCCAAGTTTAATGTATCTTTGCAGAAAATAATGATATGAAGAAATATATTATAATTGCACTAGGAATAGTCCTGAGTGCTTTATTGTTAGGTAGTTATAAACTATATACTGACCTAAATAAATATAAAGAGCTGTATAATAGAGAGAGACAGAATGTAGAAGCATACGCTGAACATAGTGCTTTAGTTGACAAGGAGTTAAAGGAGTTCCAATTCACAATGGATGAACTAAGAACTTCTAAAGATTCTATAGTTAATAAACTACTTGATGAAGTAGATAAGTTAAAAATAAAAGACAAAAATGTCCAATATTTACAGTATAATACTTCGGTTATCAACAAAGTTGATACTATCTGTCTTAGAGATACTATATTTAGAAACCCCGTTAATCTAGACACTATAGTAGGAGATGAATGGTACACTATGAACTTAGGTTTGAGATACCCATCAACTATAATAACTGAACCTACATTTAAGAGTGAGAAGTATGTAGTAATCAGTACTAAGAAAGAATATAATAAGAAGCCATCAAAGATATTCTTTATCAGGTGGTTTCAAAAGAAACATACTGTAGTTACAGTAGATATGGAAGAGAAGAATCCATATATTGATAATAAAGAAAACAGATTTATAAAAGTAGTAAAATGATGCATATGGATTTTTTTAGTACCAATGTAGAAGTGCTAACCACAGGTATAATAGGATTATTTACCACTATTGTGAGTGGTTGGACCTCTTGGATATTTGCAAGAAAGAAATATAACAGTGAAGTTGATAGTCAAGTAATAACTAATATGAAAGAATCACTTGACTTCTATAAGCAACTTAGTGACGATAATAAGGAAAGATTGGACCAAGTACTGGCTCAGAATAAAGAGATTCTAGCTCAGAATGCTGAACTTATAGAGCAAAATAAAAGATTACAAGCTGAAGTTGAAGAATTAAAACAGCAAATAAAAAGATTAACTGGCAAAACTATAAAGAAACATGAAGCTCCTCGTAAAGAGAACTTATAAAGGTCCTAAATATACTATAGGCAAACTTTATGTTGACGGTCAATATTTCTGTGACACTATAGAAGATGTGGACAGAGGACTTAAACAAGGAATGCCCTTAAACGATATACTTAGGATAAAGGTTAAGAGTAAAACATGTATACCTTATGGTACTTATGTAGTTACTATTAATGTAGTTAGTGGCAAGTACAGTAATTACACTAAATATCCTTTTGCTAAAGAAGTGGGAGCTAGAATGCCTAGGATATTAAATGTACCTGGGTTTGAAGGCATATTAATACATCCAGGAACTACTGAAGAAGACACTGATGGGTGTCTTATAGTAGGCCAAAATAAAATTAAGGGGAAAGTTATTAATAGTCAAGTAACTTGGAGAAACCTATATAAACTATTAGAAAAAGCTTCGAAGAGAAGAGAATTAATTACAATTACTTATGAGTGATTTAGTACAAGA
>Ga0247609_10006446_pt1 | contig 11298 bp, 9 predicted proteins | sample 172DNAGHGlowgp2_FD_193487 | JGI IMG/M metagenome (GOLD analysis project Ga0247609, IMG submission 193487) | Sheep rumen microbial communities from Palmerston North, Manawatu-Wanganui, New Zealand - 1728 DNA GHGlow gp2 | ecosystem: Host-associated > Mammals > Digestive system > Stomach > Rumen ... | reverse complement strand
ATTTTTTTGCCGCTTTTAGATAAACGAACTTTGGTTCAAAATTTTCATCGCAATTTAATACAATTAAAATCCTAAGGCATTTTTCCAAAGCATTAGGGACATTTAATTCATGATAACACATCATTGCAACCTTATCCCACCCAAAATCAAGACGGGCATATTTTGCAGGAAAATCTGCGTTTAAATCTTCGGTCAGCGTAAATATAGCGTGAGAAACATCTTTTTTATCAATATTATTTTGGTTAACTAATTCTTTTAATAATTCCAAGGTAGCATTTTTTATATCATCTTTTGTATTTTCATCAACTGTTATAGCCCCTCTGATTCCTTTTGTCGCCATGAAATCTCTCCTTATTTACCTCTCCTTAACCCTTATTTACCCCTATTTACTCTTGTTTACTATGCCGTTTGCCCAGTCACTTGCAAACATCTCGGATTTACCTTCAGGTTTTACTTTTATTAATCTTATTTGCCCTTTAGAAGTTTGGATAACAACTCCGTTTTTATCAGCTTTAACTATTTCTCCTGTTTTATCGGTAGTTATATCATTTTCAACAGTTGTTTTTAAAACTTTTATTATTTTTTCCTTGTAGATAAAATAAGCACTTGGAGATTTGTAAACTCCCCTTACAAGATTATGAATTTCCTCTGCTGATTTATTCCAGTCAATAAGTGTTTCTTCTTTTTTAAGTTTATCTGCAAAGCACACCCCGTCTTCACATTGAGGACAAGGAACAATCGTTTTATTATATAACCCAATTAATGTTTTCTCCAATAATTCGGGAGAATCTTCGGATATTTTTAACCACAAATCTTCACAGGTCATATCATCAGGAATATCTATTTTTTCTTTTATACAAACATCTCCACAGTCTAAACCGAGTTCTGTAATCATAGTACAAATTCCTGTTTCGGTATCGCCATTAATAATACATCTTTGAATAGGGTTAGCACCTCTGTATTTCGGCAAAAGCGAAGCGTGGAGATTTATTGTTTCAAACTTCGGAATATCAAGAACTTCTTGAGAAAGAATTTGACCAAATGCGAAGGTGACAAAAAAATCTGGTGAATATTCCTTCAGAGCATTTATAATATCAGGTTCTTTTCGGATAGATTTAGGCTGATATATGGGCAGATCTTTTTCCAGAGCATACTCTTTTATAGGAGAGGGACGTAAATGTTTTCCCCTGCCTGCAGGTTTATCAGGTTGTGTTACTACTGCCAAAACATCAATCTTATCTGAATTATATAGATAATCCAAAGATTTAAGACCTATATCCGGTGTGCCAAAAAATATAACTTTTATTTTTGTCATTATTCCCTCTCAATTATACTTCTACAAGCGGATATTTAGCTTTATACTCATCATATTTTTGACTGAAAGATGTATTATCTGCTGAACGCAACCTATTTATTAATTCGTGTCTGTCAACGGAAGTATCCTGTGCTTGAAGAATAGATGTTGCTATGTTAGAACAATGGTCTGAAATTCTTTCCAAATCATTAAACAATTCTGACACCATCAAATCAAGTTCAACCGTACACTGACCGTCTTGTAATCTTTTAATATGACGTTTTTTAGCTTTTCTGATTAATCTGTCAACTACCTGCTCTAAAGGTTCAACATCTAATGCCATAGTATTATCATATTTTTCATAAGCAGTGGTTGTCATTTTTAATACATCCAGAACTGCATAGACAATTACTTTTATATCAGCGACTGCCGCTTCGGAAAATCTTAATTTCTTTTCATGCATTTTTTCTGCGACATGAAGAATAGACATAGCATGATCGCCTATTCTTTCAAAATCACCTATATTTAGTAACAAACGACCCACAGCCGTACTTAATTCTTCAGGTAAATCACGACCCGATACTTTTATTAAAAAGTTTTCAAGTTTGTCTTCGTATCTGTCTATTTTTTCTTCATTTATCCCAATAACTTCTGCTTTTTTCGGTTCAAAACGTTTAAGCAGTTTTGTTGCATATATAACATTGTTTTCTACACGAGAAGACATTTTTATTGTTTTATTATGAGCTTCTGCAATAGCTAAGTTTGGAGATAATAAAAGTCTTTCGTCTAAGAAAACTTTGTGTTCATCTTCTTTTTCAGGAATAAATTTAATTGCCATCTTTTCAATAACCTTAGCAAACGGAAGTAACATTACTGCTGTCACTATATTATATCCTGTATGGAATAATGCTATCTCGACAGGTGAAATATTTGATTTTAAAAATGCAAAATTAAATAAGGCCTGTAATATTATAAATATTGGCAAACAAGTTCCGACACTTATAATATTATAAATAACATGCACACCTGCAACACGTTTTGCATTGGTAGTTGCACCAATACTTGCAAAAACAGCGGAAATGCAAGATCCCATGTGTTGACCAAAGATTATTGGAATTGCAACTCCGACAGGTACACTTGCCGTAAGAGTCAATGCTTGCAAAATGCCTATAGATGCTGAAGATGATTGAATAATCATAGTAAGTATCAAACCTACAAGAAATCCAAGAATAGGGTTAGAAAATGCTATCATTGCATTATTAAATTCGGGCATATCTTTTAAAGGAGCCATTGCCCCGGACATAACTTCCATACCAAACATAAGAATAGCAAAACCCATAAGAATTGCACCTATATTTTTTCTTCTGCCTGATTTGGCTACCATAATCAAAATTATACCGATTAATGCTAATATTGGTGTAAAATTTTCAGGTTGAAAGAATTTTAATACAAAACTTGCAGTACCGTTTAAACTTGCCAAACTCAATATCCATGCAGTAATAGTTGTCCCGACATTTGAGCCGATAATAACACTTACAGTTTGAGATAATTCCATAATACCGGAGTTTACCAACCCGACTAACATAACCGTAACAGCTGATGATGACTGAATAACGGCCGTTATTCCCGCCCCGAGTGCAAAACTCTTTAACGGATTAGAGGTCATTTTTTTTAATAGTTGTTCTAATCTTCCCCCTGCTACTTTTTCTAATCCCGATGACATCGAACTAATCCCATAAAGGAAGAACGCAAGCCCTCCACATAATTTGAACACCGAGAATATATCTATTTGTTCCATATATTTTTACTCCGAATTAAATCTTTAATCCCATACACATACATTCTATCAAAAACATGCATTTTATACAGGCATGCTATTATAGATAATATTTCCCCGAAATAACATTACAATAGTAATTTGAAATCATATGTTTTTTTGAATACATTCTCAATGAATATATAATAGAAATTTCCCATATGAGTGATTTTTATTTAACACAGCTTAATATTTTTTTGTAATTTTCAGGTGAGATTTGTTTAACCCCTGTTATATTTACAGTTCTTCCGTTAACATTAACTGTACCGCCAACTTTTACGGCACTTAAAAGAGTCGCTCTGTTTCTTAATTCATCTGTTTTTTTGCAGGCCGATGGTTTGTGAATTAGAGCCCATAATTGATTTGACGGGATTTTTTTGCCGACTAATCCTTGCTCATGTATTCTGTATCTTAAATATGCAGTAGAATATTCAAACTGTCGTTCTCGTGATAATCCTGCGTATGTGCTAAACAGTATATTTTTCTTCCCTATGTCGGGAATTCTTATTTTTTTATTTTCAAGTTTTTTATTAAATTCTTTTAAAGTTATTTTTTCTTTCGGATTATTTTTACAATATTTTTCGTACTGTAACATTCGCAGAGCACAATTTTTAAATGCAGTTTCATCCATTTGAATTAATCCGGCATATGAACCTCCTTTTATTTTAGGATTAAATTTAGATTCCTGAAATAAAATAAAGGTAAAGTCAACCGGATTAGTTTTTATGGATTTTGAAAAATTTAAAATTTTACTGAAAAATTCAGGAGAAAGGTTAGATTGGTGTCCTGTTTTTTCAATTATTTCCGACCAAGCTGAACTTAAAATACTTGCACTGTTGGAAAGTTTTGGTTTTGAAACAACTTTAGCCGTTTTCGATGATACAAAAACATCTTGCTTCGGTGCCCTGACATAATCGGCTGAAGGACTTGTAACAGTATTTTTATTAGACATTCTTTTATTATTTGCCATTCCGCTAAATAATAAAGAAGATGTTAATAATAATGTGTAACCCATTCTTTTATTCATAGTAATTATATTTAAACCTGAACAAAAAAATTTTTGCTATCACAATTATAAAATATTTTCATATTCACTTAAGTATTATTTTTTCAAGTAGTTTAAGCTTTTTTGTAATAAAAATAAATAAAAATTTACATGTTGAAATATATTGTTTCAAAAAAAAAAGTTTATGTTACATTAATTATTGAAACAAATCAATTACACATAGGGATAGAATATAGGAGATTCTACATGGCTGAATATTTAAGCAAAGAAGAGATTAAACAATGGAGAAGTTCGTTAGAGAAAATTACATTAGAAGAGTTTGCGGCAAGATTAGGTAAAGTTGTTGCTGATTCAAGACCTACAAATGATTTAGTTGACATTGTTTTTAACGAAAACAATAATTCTAATAAGAAAAAAGCTGAAACTACAGATAAATTATCTAAAATTGCAGAAAGAGCATTTGCAAGAGAACGTCAATTATCACATACTCCGTTTTCATTTAAAGCACCTGTTGAATCTGCTGAACCTGTAAAAAGAGAAGAAAAGAAGATAATTACACCAAAAAAATCAGAGAAATCCGTAAAAGTAGAAAAGATACAGGAAAAAGTTAAACCTGTTCAGGAAATTAAAGCTACTCCTATCATAGAAGAAAAAGATACTTTAAGAGAAGAAGTCAATATAGTTCTTAAGAAGAATTTAACAGACAGAGAACAGGTTGTATTTGATTATCTTCTTGAACATAAAAACACAACCGTTTATGCTAAAGATTTAGCAGTATTGTTAGATTTGCCGAGAGATTATATATATAAATATATTAAGAATTTAAGATCAAAAATCGACGGTGATAAATTAAAAAATGCAGACAGAGGCGGTTTTGTTCTTGCAGTTTAATAAAAAATATTATAAATAAAAAGCCTCCGAATTATCGGAGGCTTTTTATATTAAAGGAATTAATATTAAGATTTTTAATCCTTTAGTTCATCAAACTTTGCCTGCATTGTGGGATTATTTTTCGTAAGGCGTTTTATTGATAAATCCTCTGCTTTATTGTTTGCAAGTCGCAGGTTATTGTCAGAAGCTAAAAGTGCTTCCTTTGTTTTTTGAAGGTGAGATATTGTTTTATCAATTTCCTCTATCGCAATATGGAATTTTTTGCTTGCAAGTTCATAATTTCTTGAGAATTTATCTTTAAAATCATTTAGGGCATCCTCAAAGTTTGATACATCAATATTTTGAGATTTTATGAGTGCAAGTTCCCTTTTGTATTCAAGTGAATTTGTTGCAGCGTTTCTTAATAATGAGATTATAGGTATAAAGAATTGAGGTCTTACGACATACATTTTTTCATATTTATGAGAAACGTCAACAATACCACTATTATAAAGTTCACTTTCCGGCTCTAGCATTGATACCAAAACAGCATACTCACAGTTCTTTTCACGACGGTCTTTGTCTAATTCTTTGAAGAAATCTTCATTCTTTTTCTTTGTTGCAGTTTGATCAGCTTCGTTTTTCATATCAAACATTATTGATACAAATTCGTTGCCGTCAGGGTCAAAATCTCTAAAGATATAATCCCCTTTGCTGCCGGTTTTTGTGTCGTTATCCTTTTCAAAATATGCACCGGCAAATCCTGTTTGCCTGATTTGGTTAAAGGCTGTTTCACAATGCTGCTCAAGTGTTTCACCGAGCATTTTTGTGGATAATCTTGCCTTAAAATCTTTATATTGAGCAATTTGTTCATCTTTTAACTTTAATTGGTTTTCATAGTTATCTTTTAGGCTCTGTTCTTTTAGTTGAAACTTTTTTTCGTCCAGTTCTCTTTTACCTTTAAGCTGAACTATTTCAGAATCTTTTTTAACAAGTTCGGCATCTTTTTCACTGATAATCTTATTGATTTCTATTTGTTTATCCTTATTAAAAGATTCTATCTTGTTTTTTAGTTCAATAATTTCTTTATCTTTTTCAGCTTCTGTTTCTTTAACAGCAGATTTTTTAGATAACTGTTCGGCTTCTAGTTTGGATTTTAATTCAGTGATTTCTTTTTCTTTATCGTTCAATTTATCCTTAAAATCTTTTTCTGTTTCAAGTTTTACAACCTGAAGAGCACTTTCTTTATCTTTCTCAAATTGTATTTCTCTATCTTTAAGTTCTTTAGAGAACTCTTTATCTCTGATTTGTTTTACAATAGCAGCGTAGCCTGCTTCATCAACCTGAAATACCTCATGGCATTTAGGACATTTAATTGTATGTTTTGTCATTTTTATATTTCCTTTACTATTTTAATTTTTATTATACTAATATTCTATACTATTATTGCGTTAAAAAACATATTATGAACTATTGTGTATAAATATTGCATCTTTTTGGTCTGATGTAAAATTTAATTTTATATCCGAATTAGTAGTCGTGTATCATCGCAAAGTTTTGTAAAAAGTTTTTCAGGTTTTATTTATTTTCATGTTAGAATTTTTTATAGTTTAGATAACACGAGGTATTATGGAAAATTATATAAAAATACATGATGAAAATAAACAGGTTTCTTTGACGGGTGCAAGAGCGCTTGCCTTAATGGCAGGTTTATTTGAAGGACCTAAAAATTTTGATGAAATTAAGCAATTTATAGTTGATTGCGGATTGACAACAAAAGATTATTCTATTGATACAATCAGAATAGATATAAATACTATTAAAAAAATAGGATTTGAAATAACAAAAGCGACAAAAACAAATAATCATAAATATCGTCTTATTTCTCATCCGTTTGTGTTTAAACCTACAGAAGATGAAATAGAATCAATTAGAATTGTATATCGGAAAATTGCAAGAAAGGCATCTCCTGAAGTCTTGTATTTATATCACAAAATGTTTTTAAAAATTGCTGATAAAGTAAATGATGAGAAATTAAAAGAACAAATCCTCGGTATTTCTTCACTTAAAAATATCAATGTAGATATATTGGCAGAATTAGTAAAAAATGAGAAAAAACATAACAGAATTAAAATTTTATATAATTCGTCATCTAATGTTGAAAAAGAATTTGATATAACAATAGAAAAAGTTGCAGTAAGAAATGATAAATTATATGTATTTTGTTTTAATCATACATTGAATGAGCGTTCTTTCCTTAATGTATCAAAAATAAGAGCAATTTTGTCTAACCTGTATGATGAAAATACTCCACTCGGGCAAGATTCCGTAGTGAAATTTAAATTAACAAACTTTAAGGAATATGTGCTTGAGGATAATGAAACAATACAAGAAGAACACCCTGATTTTATAATAGTTAAGGGTAAATATTACAATGAATTTATTGCTATACAGAGGATTTTAAGCTTCTCCAAAGATTGTACAGTATTAGATTCAGATGAATTTAAACAAAAAATAATCAATAAACTAAAAGAAATGAGGGCGTTATATGAGTAAAAATATTACGGGAAAGATAAACAATGCTTCATATAGTGTAATGTGTACTATGTTGAGTTTATTTGAAAAAAACCTCACAATGCCGGAATTGATTGATTCTTTAAATAGAATGTTTCCCGGTGTTATTTTTAATAATTTTGTTGCCAGTAAATATATAAATACCTGTAAGGCCTGCGGTTTTGATATTCAAAAGATAGACGGTAAATATTGTTTTATGAATTATCCTATAGGAGAAAAATTTACAGACCATGAAGCTGCTTTAGCTTGTGAACTTGAAGAATATAGTGAAGATTTAAACCAATCAAAAATAAATAAAGATGTAAAAACCTTCTTTGAAAAATTGCATTTAGTAAAGTATAAGGCATCAAACGGATTAAAATCCAGTAAAAACAGAAGGGTTTTAAGATTATATGAAAAAGCTCGTAATGCTAAATGTAATATAAAAATATTTTATGAGGACGGTCATCAGGAGGATTGTTCCCCGAAAGATGTTTATGTATCTGATGGCGGAAAGATATTCTTCAGAACTTCTAATCAAACAGGATTGCAGGAAGTTAATCCTGATAAAATTATTGATATTAAAATAACGGAACAGACTGATTATGAGTCAGAACCATATGAAGAAGTCGTTTTTGAGTTGAGAGGAAAATTAGCTAAAAGATACCAATTAAGAGAAAATGAACAGATTTTAAAGGTCAAGAAAAACGGAAATATTGTTGTTACAAATAAATATGAAGATAAGACCCATCTTTTAAGAAGATTAATGAGATATGATTCATCCTGCAGACTGATGAAACCGAACAGTTATGTCGATGAGTTAAGGACAATGATAAAAGAAGCTCTTGAAAATTATAGTTAGGGTGTAAGTTTATCAGGCAAATTGTAACAAGTGAACGATAAGAGAAATTCTTATTGTCTTAATCATGTATTATGAAAGAAGAAGAAATTTTAAAAATAATAAAAAATATAACGGGCGACAAATACATAGGAGATGATTGTGCCTATTTAAGAGAGCTTGGTATAGTTGTAAGTCAGGACAGTTTGGTTGAAGATGTTCATTTTTGTTTGAAATACATGAGCCCATATCAATTAGGCTATAAATCAGGAAAAGTTAATATTAGTGATATATACGCATCAGGAGGGGTTCCAAAATATTTATCCGTTGCGTTATCTCTTCCAAAAGATATAAGTATGGATTTTGTTAAGGAATTTTACAGAGGTTTATCAGATACAATAGGTTCGGTTGAAATTATAGGAGGAGATATAACAGGTTCTGATAAAATAGTTATTTCCATAGCAGTTATCGGGATTGATAAAAATAGAAAAATATCCTCAAGAAAATATGCCAAATCCGGTTATGTTGTAGTAACAAACGGAGAATACGGTTCAAGTGCCGGAGGATTAAGACTACTACAAAATAATAAAAAATCTTCGGAAACACTTATCCGTTCACATTTAGAGCCCTTTATTGATAAAAAAATGCCGGAAGAAATTGCTATGAATATTAGAGAAAATTATGCAATGATGGATACTTCAGACGGACTTGCGGACGCTCTTTTTAAAATTGCAAAATCAAGTAATGTTACGATTCTTCTTGATTTTAATAAAGTAAAGTATAATGATGATTTAAAAAAATTATTCCCCAAAGATTATAAAAACATGATACTTTTTGGAGGAGAAGATTACAAAATAATAGCAGCTATTCCTGAAGAATTTGCAAAAAAATATAATTATAATATTATCGGCAGGGTTATTGATAAAACAGAAACCCCTCTGAAAGTGATAAATTTTGATAATAAAGAGTTGAATATAACAGATTTAGAAAAATGTTATAATCATTTTCTGTAAATCAACAACCATAAGTATTTCAGACAATATGTAAACTTTTGTAACATAAAGTATATAAAAAGGAGCAATTTTTTATATACTAATTTCTTATTATATATATAGCGAGAATATATTCGAGAAGACAATTTAATATAAGGAGAAATGAATGGCAAGAGTACTTATTTCCATGCCTGAACGTTTTTTAGATGAAATAGATAACGTTGCAGCAGGTGAAAACAGGTCACGTTCAGAATTGATTAGAGAAGCCTTAAGAACTTATATGCACAAAAACAGAGTTCGAAACGTGGCACTGGCAAAAGAAAATGCGGACAAATTGATGGCGTTGCTTGACTAAAGCTATTGCTTTAGAGGCTTAGGAATTTAAAAGGATTATTGGAAAAATGTCGGGAACCCGACAGAGCAAGGAAAATTAAAGGAAAGAAATTAGGATTAAAAACCGACCCAGGCGGTCGGTTTTTTATTGAATATAATATTTAAAAATAAATGATACATATGTCTAAAACATGCATATAGACATGATTTACGGAAAATGCTTGTGATATAATATAGATATGATAAAATTACGTTTTGTTATATCCATACTATTACTTATAATCGTGGGAACAATATTACCGGTGTTTGCAGGAGAATATAAAGTTTTAGTTCTCCCGAACAGTTCTATTGATCTAACACAAAAGAATAAAATCGGAACGATTGATCTTGAAGAAATGCTTGCAAAAAAAATTATTTCGAGACTGGAAGAAACAGGCATGGCATGTGCACCGACTGTAGACGTATTAAAAATAAGTATACTTAACAATCCTTTTTTTGTACCAAAGGCATCAAATCCTGTAAATAACGCAAAAATTATTTCAGATTCATATAAAGTGCCAAAAGTTTTATTAATATCATCAAAAGTAATTGTTAAAAGCCAAGGGGAACAGAAAGATTTTTGGAAGGCTTTAAATATTCCTGCCATTTCTCAAACTGAAGCAAATTTTCAGCTTATAACTACGGTTACAATGTATGATATGAAAACAGATCAGGTTTTATGGAATGATGTTTATCAACAGAATTTAAATCAGGTTTCCGAAGGAATTAAATCTGCTAAAATTACTGTTGTCAATTCATATTATGATGAATTGACAGAGAAACTAATTAAGGATTTAAAAGCTACAAAATCAACTTCAGCAATATTGGTTAGTGATAAATTTTCTGAAGGAGTAAAGACTGTAAATAGTCAAAAATCATTGTCTGCTGCCCAAACAATTGAGGTAAGTCCCCAACAAAATATAGTGCATCCTGTCGTCACAAAAGTTAAATTGGCAAAAATGCCTAAAGAAAGTTCACTAACCAAAATAAAACTCGGATTAAATAAAAAGATTTCAGAATATAAGAAAGCTAAAGAAAATAAGAAAATAGAAAATGCTGAAAAACTTGCAAATAAATCTAAAAAATTAATTAGGGAAAATGAGAAATTAATTAAAAAATCAGATAACGAAAAACAAATTTCTATAATTAGATCAGATAAAAAAGAAAATAAGGTTGTCAAAAACCTCGCAAAAACTGAAAAAAGTGACCTCCAAAAACCAAAAAATAATACAAAAACATTTACAAAAAAAATAGTTAATTCTGTAGAAAATGCAAAAAAACAAATCAATAATTATATTGAAAAAAAGAATCTTGAAAAAGCAAATAAATTAGTGGAAGAAAATAAAAAGTCTATTAATAAAAAAGAAAAAGCAGAAAAGCCAAAAATAGTAAAAAATAAAGAAAAACAACCGGAGAACAAAATAGATAAAGTATCAATTAATAAAAAAATAAAGGATACTATCGCATCTGTTAAACAGGCATATACAGATAAAAAAACAAAACAAATCAGAATGGAAGAAAATGCACAGCATTATACAACCGTTGCAGCTCCGGTTA
>Ga0247609_10006445_pt1 | contig 11298 bp, 9 predicted proteins | sample 172DNAGHGlowgp2_FD_193487 | JGI IMG/M metagenome (GOLD analysis project Ga0247609, IMG submission 193487) | Sheep rumen microbial communities from Palmerston North, Manawatu-Wanganui, New Zealand - 1728 DNA GHGlow gp2 | ecosystem: Host-associated > Mammals > Digestive system > Stomach > Rumen ... | reverse complement strand
TCGATGCATGAGGAGTCTTTCATCTGCTGGATGAAGTCGTTCACCCATTGGGTGTTGAAAGGTTCTGAGATTTTTCGTGTGTCCATGGTGGTGATTAGCTGCAGAAAGGCTGTGTAGGTGTCTCCCGTGCTATAGAATTTGCAGATGAGGTTGTCTTTTGTACTTCCGTCCACTGATTCGGCTGTCAGTTCGAGCGTGTCGGCTTTTTCTGTGTGTACCTCCTTGAAGAGAATGTCGGAAAACGGACTGTTGATGATTCTCTTCTTGATACTGGTGAGGGAGTCGCTGTTGAGTTCCCATTGCCATGTGATGATTTGACGGAGGGTGTCACCTCCGATGTTCTCTTCTCTTTGGTAGTGTCCCATGTCTTTATCGAAGAGATAGCGTGTGATTCTGTTGAACCATGATGGCTGAAGGCCTGGAGCCTGCTCTGGATGCTCGTCTATCAGTTTCCTGTAGCTGGGCACGTAGGTCTCCTTCCCATGGTCGTAGGTCAGTATGTCTCCAAATTCACAACGCTCGTCACTATGTCTAGGAAATTTGAGAACTCCGTCCACATGATCTACGACAAGGATGCCATACCGCCCGAATGGATCTTTCTGGGCATGGACTTGGTAGTCATAACCCAAATACATGAAGCGTTGATACCAATTACGGGCAAGTTTGCTGAAAGTGTGGTGGACATGATTATCTTGGCTTTTTTTTATGTATTGTTTAAGTTCACGGTTGAGATTGTTTGCGACGGACTCAGCTTGTTCCTTGGGGACAATGTAGAGGTGCCCCGTGAAGCTATGTTCCTTTGTACTTTCGTCAATTTTGATTAACGGGTCATTGGAGGTATATTGATAAGAAACATCATAGTTTTCGGCTCCCTGTACATCGGAGACTTTCTCTACAATAGCCTGTATTTTTTGGAAATCGGGTTCTGTCTCATCATTTATGTTGTCAGTATTGATCTGATGATTGTAGAACACATAGATGCGGCAGTTGTCCCTTCCAGGCAGATAGGTGAAGCTGGCTTGCTCTGTTCCAAAGCTGAAAAGGTAATAAGTAAACTTATGATAGAATACATGGTCGCTGAGGTAGGTGTTCGACCCCATTTCTTGCAATCTCTCCTTAGCAGGCGGTAGTTCACTCGCGTTGCCATATCTGCTCGTGTCCAAAGAGTCCAACATCACCACATAATGGATGGTGTCGTCTGTTCCGTTGGAGGTTTGCTGATAATAAGTGGACAAGGCTGTTTCTGATGCGTGGGTGAAGCAGTGCAGGATAGAGTCCTTGAGAAGTTCCAGATGATACTTGTCAATGGGCTTGTCTTTTTTCATGTCATAGGAAAGCGTCCATCTGACCGATTCTATGTTGTTATAGTGAGAGGATTCGATGTCAGTGAAACCGAACATTCCCTCTGGGTGGTGTTTCTCCAGATATTCCATCAGTTGCGGGATACTCATTTCCTGTGCATGGAGGACGACGACATTCAGCATCATCGCCATGATAAAGATATAGTGTTTCATTGTTTTGATTCGTTTTAGTAGTTGTTGTCCTTGATTTGAAAAATTTCGTCGCATTCCCGTTGCAGCTTCTCCGTGAGGGCTGTGTATTCTGCCAACGGGTCAGGGTGTGATTTTACACCGAAAACGCTGTCAACGGAAATCAGGTCGCTCTGGTCATCATCGGCATCTGTCAGATGGGAGGCATCAGCAGGGGAAGGATTGGCTGCCAGGAATGTCTTGGGCATCACCTCTGAGGTGTCGGTCATCGGGGTGTCTTGCCGTTCTCCTTGCCTTTGCCGCTGAGTCTGTGCCGTTGGAAACTGCTGAGGAGTGTTGTCCTCCTTGCTTCTGGGTGGTGCCAGGAAAATCACCAAGATGGCTGCCACACATGCGGCTGCCAGCCAAGGCCAAAGTGTGATGCGACGGGCTTTGCGTGCGTCTTTTGCCATGATGCGGTCAAACTCTTCCACTTTCTCTACCGATGGCATGAAGTCGTCAGCAAGATGGGACGTCGCCAACACCAACTGACACACATCCTCCTCGTCTGCAGGGATAGTGCCGTGGTTGTGCAGGTAGAAGTGAGCCAGTGCCTGCTCTTCCTCTATCGTGGTTTCGCCATCCAGATACCGCTGGATGAGTTGTTGGCGCAATGCCTTTTCGTTCAAGTTCTTCATTGTTGTCCTCCTTTCCGTAGCAGTTCCAGCATGAGTCGCCGAGCAGAAGAAATCATGGTGCGGGTGCTCTGCTGGGTGGTGTTGCAAATGGTTGAAATCTCGTTGATGGTCATGCCCTCGCTCCTCATCATCAGCATTCTCCGCTGGGTGGCAGGCAGATGCTCAAGGGCTGCCTGAATCTGCGTTTGAGTGTCGTGCGTGATGAGGCTCTGGTCAGCGTGTTGGGAGTCTTCTGCCTCATCGCTCTCCAAAGGCATGAGTGCCATGTGTTGCTTCCGCAGGTGATCGATGCACACGTTCTTGGCAATAGTGACAGCAAGGGCTTCGGGGCTTTGGTAGTTGTCCAACTGTCCCCGCATCTGCCAGAGTCGGAAGAGGGTGTCCTGCACCATGTCCTCCGCATCTTCGGGCAATTGCCTGGTAGCCAAAAACCGCCTGCACAATTCCACCAACTGTGGACGCAGGGTCTTGGCTATATGTTCAAATGCTTCAATCGTCATCTCGGGTGCGTCTCTATGAGGAAGACGTAAAAGTTATACAAATATAAACTAAAAAAGCGGGAAAAATATAAAATACCCCAACTTTTTTCTGAAAGATATCATGAAAGGGGGAATTTCACCATTTGACCATTTGACAGTTTGACTGGTCGTAGCCTTAAAAACAGAAGAAGCACATCCATCTGGACATGCTTCCTCATCTGTATTTATGTTGTTATTATTTCTTCTTTTCCCATTCTTCCCAGTTTATCTCTAACTGGCTCTCTCATATATCAGTATTTTATCACGATTAGCACTTTCTACAGCAAAAGGCAAGAGTGTGCCATCAGTGACCAAGTCGACGGGACGACGTAACTTGCGTTCCAAATCAACAATCATTCCTGCATGTTTCATTAAACTGACACGTGCATTTTTATCAAATTCCACAAGCAAGTCCACATCACTCTTGGACGTTTCTTCCCCACGTGCAAAGGAGCCAAACAACCATGCCTTCAAGACGGGTTGGGTCTTGAAATACTCTGCTAACATCTTTGTCATGGTCTTTGTACTCATGGGCATGATTCTTTTCTCGGTTACAAAGATAAGTAATAATATGTACAACTACCAAACTTTTCCCAAACTTTTTTTTCACATATGTCCATATTTATATATCCATATTTATATATATGTATGACCTTCCAAGAATCGGGTTCCGCATCCCCAAGAAGGTGACTTCCACAACCATTTTTCTGTCTTGCCGTGTTCCGTTTTATAGCGTTGCCGTATTCCAATTTGCAGTGTTGCCGTATCGGGTTATATTTTGAAAGTTGCAAAAAAATATTTGAAACTTTCAAATTTAAATTTGCAACTTTCAAATTATTTTTTCAAAGTTTCAAAATATTTTAGATGTGCGTAAGTCTTCAAATTGCTTACGCCATAGCCTCTAAAATGCTTGTGCAGGACATGTACAAATGCTTGCGATGAAGGGGTAATCATGGAAGCGTAAGGCATAAAACACAAAAAAGCAGTAAACGAATCAATCGCTTACTGCTTTGGTCGGGAAGACCAGACTCGAACTGGCGACCACACGCCCCCCAGACGTGTACGCTAACCAACTGCGCTACTTCCCGATTCCTTAAATCGGGTGCAAAGGTAGCGCTTTTTTTAGACAAAACAAAATAAAAGCAGACTTTTTCTTGCTTCTACACACTTTTAATCGTACCTTTGTATGTCAAAATAAAAAAGAGGATTGAAATGAAGAATATTATTGCCATATTGCTGTGGACCTGCTGCCTGATGTGCATGGGATGCACTGAAGGTGGGCAAGAAACGGAGGTAGTGTTTGAAACCACAGCAGGTGAGATTCGTGTAAAACTCTACGATGACACACCCGGACATCGGGACAACTTTATAAAGAATGTGAAGGATGGGATGTACACAGGCGTGACATTTCATCGCGTGGTGCGCGACTTCATGATTCAGACGGGTGACCCAAAGACACGTCCAGAAGGATATAAGGTGAAACTGACTCCTGAAGGTGACACCATCACGGAGCGAATTCCTGCGGAGATTGTGTGGCCAAAGCATTTCAACAAGCGTGGAGTCCTGGCTGCGGCGAGGGATGGTGACGAGGAGAATCCTGATAGGGCAAGTGACAAGTTCCAGTTCTATATTGTGACGGGGAGAACGTGTCAGGATGCAGATTTGGATGCTTTCGAACAGGCAAGGGTGCAACGCGACACAGAGATTCTCTATATGAAAAAACAACTGGCAAATAAGGAGAAACTCGAGGCACTGCGTCAGGCACGTGACCGCGAAGGGGTGAGCAACTTGCTTGAAAAGCTGCTTGACGAGGCCAAATGGGAGGTTTCGGAGAATCCACCTATCACGTATCCACACGACCTGCGCCGCAGTTACGGCATTCATGGAGGAGCTCCTTGGTTGGACAATGAATACACCGTCTTTGGTGAGGTGGTGGAAGGAATGAAGGTGGTGGAATCCATCCAAAAAATTAAGACGAATGCACAAGAGGTACCTCTGAAGGAGGTGAGAATTTTGAAGGCGTATGTAAAAGAATGAAAAAGTTTAGAGATTATGGGTTAGAGTTTAGAGAGGGCTAAAGCGATGTCACCAAACACCTCGCATGGTCTCTAAGCTATATACTCTAAACTATACAGAAAAGGATTTCCATAGATTGTCGTCGGGCAATGGAGCTTCGACGGCAATTTCTTTTTTGCTGACAGGATGTACGAACTGCATGGAGCGGCTCAGCAAAGAGATACTGCCATCTGGATTAGAACGTTTGGCGCCATATTTGAGGTCGCCCTTGATGGGGCAACCAATCTTTGCCAACTGACAACGTATTTGGTGATGGCGTCCTGTTTTCAAATCCACCTCCAACAGATAATAGTTGTCTGACTGACCGATGACTTGATAGTGAAGGATGGCTTTCTTGCTGCGTGGCACTTCGTGATCGTAGGCATAAGACTTATTCTGTTTCTCGTTGCGCACAAGCCAGTGAGTGAGTGTACCTTCCGGCTCTGCAGGAGCATCTTTCACAATCGCCCAATACTTCTTCTTCACTTCACCATTTGCAAACATGGCATTGAGACGTGCCAATGCCTTAGAAGTACGTGCAAACAAGACGAGTCCGAATACAGGACGATCAAGACGATGAACAACACCAAGGAAGACGTCGCCTGGTTTAGCGTACGCTTCCTTGATGTATTGCTTCACTGTTTCACTCAGAGGCTTGTCACCAGTCTTGTCACCTTGTACAATCTCCCCTGTCGTCTTCGAAACAATGATGATGTGATTATCTTCGTAAATTACTTCCATTTACAATTTAACAATATACAATTTATTTTATCATTGAGCAATTTTACGATTTCCGTACTCGCCGCATGGCAAATTGTACATTGCAAATTGTAAAATTGTAAATACCATTACATGTTCATGCCACCGTCAATCTGGATGACCTGACCAGACACGTAGCTGGACATGTCAGAAGCGAGGAAGAGACATACGTTGGCAATGTCCTCTACCTGACCGCCACGACGGAGTGGAATCTTCTTCATCCAGTCAGCACGGATCTCCTCTGGCAGTTGGGCTGTCATAGCAGTCTCGATGAAACCAGGAGCCACAGCGTTGGCACGTACACCCTTAGGACCAAGTTCCTGTGCGATAGACTTAGCCAAACCAATCATACCAGCCTTAGACGCTGAGTAGTTGCACTGACCTGCATTTCCGTGAACACCTACCACTGAAGACATGTTGATGATAGAACCACCGCGCTGACGAAGCATGATAGGAGCGCATGCATGGATAAAGTTGAAGGCAGACTTCAGGTTCACGTTGAGCACAGCGTCCCACTGCTGCTCAGACATACGAAGCATCAAGCCATCTTTTGTGATACCAGCGTTGTTGACCAAAACATCGATAGAACCGAAATCCTCGTGAATCTTCTTCACCACAGCCTCTGTTTCAGCAAAGTCTGCGGCATTGCCAGCATAAGCACGACATGTTACGCCCAAAGCCTCAATCTCCTTGCGGGTAGCTTCGAGACCTGCAGCCATATCATCGTTCAACACCAAATCAGTAAATGCGATGTTTGCACCTTCCTGAGCAAACTTCATAGCGACAGCCTTACCGATGCCGCGTGCAGCACCTGTAATCAGGGCTGTCTTACCAGTTAAAAGTCCCATATTATTTTAATTTTATAAATGATGAATCAGTATTTCCCATATCTCGGTGTCCGACAAAAATGCTTGAACACCATGCTACGCACATACGGATACAATTCTTCTGCATTCTGTGCTGCATATCGGCCATAGATATAAGGTACCTCACACCCCTTCAGGCAATAGTGCATAATTTCAGCAGCAAGGCGTACATTACGGATCTCGAAGAGACCTTTGTCAATGCCTTCATTCATGATGCGACGGAAGAGGTTGATTTCGTTCTTGTCAAATGTCTTTCGCACGGACTCCACCTTCCATACATCACGGAAGAATTCTGCACGCAAGTTACCATTACGATAAACAGCCTCCTTCATCACGTCGAGATGGGCAAAGATGAGCTGCACCAGCTTCTCCTCGGGAGAGATGTTTTTGCGCGCCACCTCTTCCATACGTTCAAACAGACGTTCCAACTCTGTCTGGATCACTGCCAGATAGATTTCTTCCTTGCTATTAAAATAGGTGTAAAGTGTACGGCGACCCCTGTTGGCTGCGACTGCGATATCGTTCATCGACGTATCCTCGAAACCATTCTTGGCAAAAAGTTGACGAGCCACGTCTACCAACAGTGCCCTTGTCTTCTGAACCGACATAATCGTTGAGTGCTTTTATTTTTGGGTTGTGCCCAGCGTGTAAGCTAGATTTGAGTGCAAAGGTACAGAAAAAATCTGAAAAGACAAAAGATTTTGTGCACAACTTTTCAAACAAAAAGAGCAAACAAATATAAATCAGCTATTTACACAATGCACAAAGATTGTTAAATTATCCAAACAATTCCCGCAAAGCCTCTTCCACCTTTCTCACAGGCACAATCTGTATCTTGAACTTCTTCGCATCAATGCCATTCATGTTCGCTTTAGGAATAATGATTTTTCGGAAGCCCAACTTGTCCGCTTCTGCTATACGTTGTACTATGCGACTTACAGGACGCACCTCACCACTCAATCCCACCTCACCAGCAAAACAGATGTCTCTTGGGATGCCCGTATCGACATTGCTTGACAACACGGCAGCAATCACACTCAGGTCAATAGCAGGATCCGTCACACGGATACCTCCGGCAATATTGAGAAACACATCGCGCTGAGGGAGTTTGAAACCCACACGTTTCTCCAAAACAGCCAAAAGCATGTTCAATCTACGCAAGTCAAAACCTGTTGCAGAACGCTGCGGAGTACCATACGCCGCTGTGCTCACCAAAGCCTGTGTCTCTATCAGCAAGGGGCGCACACCTTCTATAGAACAAGCCACCGCCACGCCACTCAATTCTTCACCATCCTTCACATCGCTCAACAGGAGTTCTGAGGGGTTCTCCACCGGACGCAATCCATTCTGCACCATCTCATAAATACCTAACTCCGCAGTTGAACCAAAACGATTCTTGATGGCACGCACAATGCGGTACATATAATGCTGATCCCCCTCAAACTGCAACACGGTATCCACCATATGTTCCAATATCTTAGGCCCTGCAATTGTACCCTCCTTATTAATGTGTCCTATCACGATGACGGGTGTGTTGGACTCCTTGGCATATTTCAGCAACATCGCCGCACATTCACGAATTTGTGTCACACTGCCAGGCGATGACTCAACAGCCTCTGTAGCCATTGTCTGAATGGAATCTATCACCACCAAATCAGGTGCAACAGTCTTGATGTGCTCAAACACAATTTCTATCATCGCCTCACATACAACAAGAACATTGGAGAGATGAGCCTCTTGGGTAGAATGCGGGGAATCGAATATGGCGTTTGGATTAATTCTGTCTGCTCTTAACTTCAATTGCCTCGCACTCTCCTCACCACTCACATATAGCACTTTCATCCTTTTGAGCCTCATCACCGTTTGAAGAATAAGTGTCGATTTCCCAATACCAGGTTCACCACCCAAAAGCGTCATGCTACCTGGCACTAATCCACCACCCAACACACGATTCAACTCCCCATCCTGCATATTAATGCGTGGTTCATCTTCTGTCTCAATCTTCGACATCGAGATTGGACTTGACTTCACATCCAGTCTAAACTCAGAAGTAGCCGTAGAAGGTGTCTTCTTCCCCACACGATACTCTTGGAACGTATTCCATTCGCCACATGCAGGACACTTGCCAATCCACTTCGGGCTGTCATAACCACACGAGCTACAAACGTATGCAATCTTATCTTTTGCCATATGCTTTCATTTTGTCCACAAAGTTACAAGAAATAATTGACAAAACGGGCATTTATCAATTGTCATTTTTCAATTATCAATAAAAAAGGAGTATCTTTGCAGCGTTTTTCTTACAAACACTTTTTTACCAATAGATGATTTTCAGTCGCAACCTCCTCGTTCTTCTTTACATCTTGTGCTGCATCTGTCCGTTGCATGCCATAGAGGTTGCACGCCCTGACTCCATCTGGCACGATTCCATCACTGGCATCCGTACTCACCTGCAACGTCCCGACTCTTTGACCCCTTTCTCCTGTTCTTTGCATTTCTTTGGGAAGAATGCGAATGGAACGCCCCAAACCCCAGGACTCCAGGCTTTCATCGAAGACATGGGCATCAATGCCCTTGTGTTCGGTTGGAATCATTTTGTGACCGACCGAGATTGGGCACGTGTCACGAGCTCCTCTTTGCACAGGAACCTATCAGGAGGATGGGTGTGGGACAATGACAGTTTCTCAGGCAACCAATTTTCTCATCCTTATCATGGCAGCATGTTCTACAATGCAGCCCGTGAGCATGGACTCTCTTATGGCGTCTCCCTCCTCTATCCCGTGGCTGGTTCCGTCACGTGGGAACTCTTATGCGAGACGAACCGTCCAGCCATCAACGACCTTCTTTCCACGGGTGTGGGGGGTGCTGCTTTCGGTGAAGTCACCCACCGCATGTCTGACATTTTTTTCGACAACACCAAGCAGGGTCCCCAACGTGTTGTCCGCGAAATCATCGGTTCGCTTCTCAACCCTGTCCGGGGCATCCACCGCATCATGTCGGGAGAGATGTTCCGCGTCAACCATTCCGATGCAGGGAAGAAGGAGGAGCCCATGCCTTACACCTTCCAAATTGGTACAGGCGGACGCTACATCCATGACCGTGCCCCCATCCACCCACGGACAGGCGCACGTTATCATGAAGCCATCCCCTACCTCGATTTCCGCTTCATCTACGGCAACCACTTCAACCATCTGGAGGAAGGGAAAAGTCCCCGAGCCTACGATTACTTCGGACTCTACTCCCTCGTCAATTTTGCACCCGACCAACCCACCGTGGGCGAACTTGACATTCGTGGACGCATCGGCTCCCGTCAGTACCAAATGCCTCATCAGTGGAAACTCGACCTCGGCTTCTACCAAAACGTCAAATACATCGACCACTACAGTAAAGAGGGTGAAGAAGAACCTGGCAACCTCGCCATCATCTCCGAAGCAGCCAGTTTTGGCATAGGACTCTATTTTGAACGGCAAGGACGCACCAGTACACTCACCCACGACTTCATGTTCTCAACCGTACCGCTGGGAGGAAGCACAGCCGACTATTATCCTTTCCGCCGTTACAACTTCGGTACGGGAGCTTCAATCCGCTACCGTTTCCAATACGACTTGAACCGTCATCTCTCTGTGGGTGATGATTTCTATTTTATGCGGCTTTTCATTCTAAAAGGGTATCACCCCAACGAATTGGAACGCTACACAGAAGATGAAGACCTTCATCAGGAGGCATTGTTAGAGGGCATCAATGCATGGGGTGACAGGGGAGAACAAAGCATTTTCCAAAATCGCCTTTTTCTCAACGTTCACCTCTATCGCAATCTTCACCTGAATTTCCAGCATGAATTTTACCTACGCCACGGCAACTACCGCTACTATCCTTCCATTACAGGAAAGGGGCACGAATGGAAGTTGGGGCTCAACTACGCTTTATAGAAAAAAGGTTTAGCTGATGGCACCCCAATTGATGTTGCTCTTACGGAGTTCTCGAAGTCTTCGCCACAAAATGTCATTTTGCGGATTTCGTTCTTCGGGGTCTGAGGTGATGACGGATTGTGCCGAGTCTCGTGCAATGGTGAGAATCTGTCCGTCACGGGCAAGGTTTGCAATCTTCAGGTCGAATGCCATGCCCGACTGCTGAGTTCCTTCAAGGTCGCCGGGTCCCCTCAGTTTCAAGTCTTGCTCTGCAATCTCAAAACCATCCGTAGTGTCCACCATCACCTGTATGCGCTTGCGAGTGGTCTCACCTATCTCATGTTTGGTCACCAACACGCAATAGCTTTGGTCAGCGCCACGCCCCACCCTGCCACGCAACTGGTGCAACTGGCTAAGCCCGAACCGTTCCGCATTCTCAATAATCATGACAGAGGCATTGGGCACATTGACTCCCACCTCTATGACGGTGGTCGATACGAGGATGTGTGTCTCGTGGTTGGCAAAACGCTGCATCTCGGCATCCTTGTCAGCTGATTTCATCTTGCCATGCACCTTGCTGACTTGATAGTTGGGGAAGGCACGACTGATTTCCTCAAAACCTGCCTCCAAATCTTTCAAGTCCATCTTCTCCGTCTCTTTGATGAGTGGATAAACAATGTATATCTGGCGGCCAAGAGCCAATTCCCGATTCATCAGTTCGTAAATGCGCAGACGGTGGGCATCAAACATGTGAACTGTTCGGATAGGTTTGCGACCAGGAGGCAGTTCGTCAATGATGGACACATCAAGGTCGCCATAAAGTGTCATGGCAAGCGTGCGAGGAATGGGCGTTGCTGTCATCACGAGCACGTGAGGAGGAACAGCGTTCTTCATCCATAGCTTGGCTCGCTGTGCCACTCCAAAGCGATGCTGTTCATCGATGACGACCAAGCCGAGTTTGTGAAAAAGCACGTTGTCTTCAATGACGGCATGTGTGCCGACAAGAATCTGAATTTCTCCAGCCA
>Ga0247609_10006443_pt1 | contig 11298 bp, 9 predicted proteins | sample 172DNAGHGlowgp2_FD_193487 | JGI IMG/M metagenome (GOLD analysis project Ga0247609, IMG submission 193487) | Sheep rumen microbial communities from Palmerston North, Manawatu-Wanganui, New Zealand - 1728 DNA GHGlow gp2 | ecosystem: Host-associated > Mammals > Digestive system > Stomach > Rumen ... | reverse complement strand
CCATCGTCAACTCGCCCGTAATGTACGGTCTGATTGAGCGTCGGACGCTGTATTTCATCACTGGCGAGGTGAAGCATAAGTTCACGGAGAAGAACCTCGGTGTGCCTGAGAACTGGAAGGATCTCTATTTCCACCTGACGGATGAAGACCTCGGACTGATTGGCGGTCAGAAAAACGTGCCACGAACCTACGAGGCTCTGAGCAAGCTGGGGGAGAAGTTCCTGCCTGTCAGCTTCAGGAACGAGAAAGGGGAGCTGATAGTGGGAAAGGTGCATTGGGTGGACTCGTTCTTCTATAATACTGAGACAGGCTTGTACGACGTGCGTGTGTCGCCAGAGATTATGCCGTATCTGATAGACATCAGCCGGAGCTTCACCACGTTCGACCTCGGGACGGCCATGCTGCTGCGCTCGAAGTATTCCCAGAAAATGTATGAGCTGTGTAGCCAGTTTTGCGGCGACTTCCGATTCTTCGACAGGGGCGAACAGGCCGTTGGCAATGTGTTCAAGAAGCGGGTGGTTCCTATTAAAATGGAAGACTTTCGCCGTATCTTCAACCTCGACGAGATACGTGATCCTCGCACAAAAAGGGTCATTACCCCGGCCATTTATACCAGCTTCAGGGAAGTACGCTCGTATATCCTCGAAGCCACTCAGATGGAGCTGTATGAACTCTATACGGCCAATCACTCTAATCTCTGGTTCGACTTCCAAGAAGGGCCTCGGAAGGGGCGTGGCGGCAAAGTATCGTCGGTTTTCATCTTCATCTACACCAAGGAGTTTCCCAAGGAGGGTGATGGAAAGCCGTGGCAGAAGGGCGATGAACCGCTGTCGCCATTTGAGGATTACGTAGAGCCTACAGAACATCTAACACCATACGAACGGCTCAAACAGAATCTGTGGTATAACCAATCAAAGGATGTCCAGGAACAAGCGTTAGAAGCCTTGCTGAGCCATTATCTGCATGACGATGAGGTGAAGCACTACATGCGCCAGATTTGCCTGAAGGCTGGGCGAAGCTATGACAGTTATGTTCAGGTGATACAAGTGATCCAGGAAAAAGAGCATCAGCCAAAGTTTAAGAATGGCACCGATGCCTACCGTCGGAAGAGCATCATCAACTATGCCCTGAAGGAAAACCTAAAGGAGTTTGGTTGGTCGCTGGAGCCGATGGCCAAAGCCCAGAAGGCTCGCAAACCGAAGGAACAAGACTTGTTCAACATGTAACAAAACGCCATTTATACCTACTATAATAGGGAAGGAGAAGCACCCGTCACGCTCGAAAGTCGACCACTTATGGCATATTTTGAAAGTTCGAGGTCAGTTGGCGGGCTTCTTTATGCCCAAATGAGATACTTACAAAGCCCATTTAGGTTCGCTTCCAACAGGCAAATGATGATACTTTATGATACTAATGATATGGGGTGTTGGAATGATTGGAGGGAGTGCTATATGCTTCAAAAACGCGATAAACGCTTGTAACTAACTGAAAATCAGTACACATCAAAACTTTAACACTTTTAACATATCGTCTATTAAAGATACTCCAAAAAGTGGGTGTAAAATAACACCCAGATTCACCAAAAGTGGGTGTAAATCTGGGTGTAAGTTTGTAACTTGCTGATTTTCAGCGTTGTTGGCGGAGAGAGAGGTATCACTCGCAGAAGGAGATGCCCCTCATCTATTTGTTGTTTAATGAATTGAGTACCAATCATTTAGCATTTCCCATCAAAACGGTTCAGATTTTATGAGGTAATACACTGGTAATACATCCTGCTATGTAGAATAAGGCGGGTAATATAGTTGCCAGATTTCTTAGCCGTCACGCTGTCTTAACGCTCAATGGTTTTAATTCTATCAAAGATCTCTTATCTCACTTTGCAAAGGTATCGCTTTTACATCGAATAACCAAATAATTCAAGCAAAAAGCTGATAAAATGCTCCAAAATTAGCCATTTCCCGACTTTATAAGTCGTGAAAATGTTAATATATGACTTTATTTTTTTCAAGACTGCCATTTTGATAGCTTATTCCTATTTTTGCAACAAAAAAAGGAAATATAGGCTATGATGCGATTTGAGTATGACCCGAAATTTATCAAACTCCTCGCCAAAGAAATGGTGAAGGAGATGCAGAAGGTAAAAAGTGAGGCAAAGGAGCCTGAGCTTATCACTGTCAAGGAAGCAGCAGAAACACTTAATTTGTCTGAAGACTATGTGAGGAAGATAAAAGACAAACTACCCCATGTCAAGCAAGGAAACAGCAAGCAGGGCCGAATCCTCTTCGTGAAAGAGGGTCTTATGGATGCCTATCTCAATGCTGTCGGAAAGACCCAGTAATGCGTACCAGATGAATTTGTGCAAGCGGCGCTTGCACAAATTCGCTATCAGTCGAAACCACGAATTTTGCAAGTCGCGCTTGCAAAAATGAAAAATTGGGTAAAATTTTGTCTAAGCTCGTCTAAATCTCACTTAATTTCTCGCTTAAAGTCGCTTAAATTTTCTTAGCAAGAATGCCCTAAATAAAGGCGTTTCAGGATATTTTCGCTTAAAATCTCGCTTAAATCCCCACGTGATCTCACGTAAATTTCGCTCTTAAATCGCTCTTATTTTTTTGTTTTTAAGAGCGACCATACAAATATGTTGCCCTTTGTCTCGTTGACGATAATCCTTTCCTCTCTCATCTTTGTAAGAAACTTGTGGTCTTCAAGCGCATCCAGTAACAGAGCTTTACATTTCTTATATTCAAGTCCTTTGTGCATGGAATACTCCGCTTTCTGATCTGTGACTTGCGCAACAATGAATGCACCATTCCAGTTTGTGAATTAGATATCATTTGTTAATCCGCAATCTTCCAAAAGCCCTTATTTCCGCTACTATAGCAGTTTTGGGGGGTGAGCTTCGCTTGTTTGATTTGTTAATCCGACTTCGCGATTACCCAATATTGTCTATCAACAACCTTGATAATTCCTTTCTTCTTAAGTGAGGATAGGAGATTAGTTATTTTGTCGAACTTCTGTTGCTTGGAAAGAGACTCTGGCAACTTATTTTCCAGCAATGTCGTTATCTCCTGACGAGTGGCTTTCCCAAAATTGGTGATATAGTCAATGATGAGTTTCTTGAAATAATCATCATCAAAGCTTTTGTTCTTAATATAGGACGCCTTTAGGCCCACATGTTTTGACTGCTTAACAACCGAGAAAGACAAATACACATTAGGTTTTCTACCCTCCACATATTTTTTCTTTCTAAGATATGAGAGGGAATCATCCGAAATGTGCTCATGCTTTTGAATTTTATCTAACAATATAATGTCTGCTAAAGTCAAACTTGGATTATTAACCAAAATTTTAGCAAAATTCTCGTCTAATACTCTGCCTTCAATTTCACAGACTACAGTTTGTCCGCCGAGGTCATATTTCGGCATGGGGAAGAAACGTTTCTTCTGTTGCAAATAGAGTTTACGGATGCCGCCGCCTTCTGTCTCTACCATTTTCACATTACGCATTGCTTCCACCAAAAACTTATTGCGGTATTTTGACTCAGGAAAATCGTTCTGAACTACAGACTCAACTGACAGCGGCAGGAAAGTACCGTGATTTTTAAAACATAGACGTTCGTCTTCATATTCAACGACTTCTATTCTTGCAGACAGACTATAATCCTGATGTGCAATGGCATTACATAACGGTTCTCTAATTGAAAACACATCGTAACGCAACAAGGTATCAGGGAACATGTTACCTTCTATGGTATATGTGTAGGTGGCATTCTTTATCTTGCTGGCCACATCATCTACGGCAAGTATCATTGGTATAGAGAATATGCGGAACTCATCATTCTCGTCAGCACCTGCTTTCTTACGCATCCATCTGATTTTACATACTGCAGGAGAAAGGAAATGCTCACTTTCCTCCCTTCCTAACAGAATGATGGTTGAGTTCGTAATTTGCCCTTTTATTGTAAGCTTTGCTTTGTTCAAGAATGTGACATCGTCCCATTCCTTGATTTCGTTCTCTCGTTCTGGATGTAGTTCCGTGAACTTCTCGCGGGCTTTAGCAATGGCACGAGGTTCAAGGTCATCCATACTGGCATCCTGGATAACTTGTGCCGACCAGTCCACTTCAACATCGTCCTGCTCATCCAATATGGCATTCCTGTGTGAAGCAGTCAACTCTATCAACGAGTCATCCAATCTCTGCCATGCCTTGTTATGTGCATAAACGGGTTGTCTCTTCATGTGTCTTGGCACGTGGATAACCCATACCGTTTTATGAGTATCATCTGTTATGAATTCCTCTACAAGCAGACCCTCTGATGGGAGATTGGTGCATTGGTCTATCAAACGTAGTCGTGCTTTTGGGACATCATAATTGTATGTATCCGTTCCGACTATTTTCAATGTCTTATCCTCAACACCGACAACCAGATGCCCGCCATCCATGTTAGCCAATGCTGACACGTATGAAATGACATCATCCTTCTCATGTCCACTGAAGTCATTCTTCAGATTTTTAAACTCTTTCCACTCGCAACCCTCGTCTTCTTTTGGGTATTGCTTGATGAGATGTTGTTGTAAATCTTGCTCTGTCATATTTTGTACATTTGTTAATCCAACATTATATATAACGCTTAAAACCAAAGATATATGATATGCCTATTTGTTAATTTGAAAGAACCTTTTGTTAATCCGTCAAAAACGAACAACCAATGTCGTCGAAGTTGAAGTTGTTCTCTGCCTTCTTGCGCTCGGCTTAGCCTCTTTGCTTGCAAAGAACTCCACCACCTCATCCTCGTGATTATAGCGCAGATTGTCGAATGTATCGTATATGTTCATGTTACGCATGCAAAGTTACTACTTTTCTTGGATTTTGATATGACTATATCTTTTGGGCATATACAATTTCTTTGTAAATGCTTTTTAATACAGACAGTGTATTTCGTACTCATTTCCATCAAATGTATAAAACCGTTTGAAATTTGTTTTGCGGCAAAACTCTTCAAAATTGGTTTGGTCAACTTCTAAGCCGTTACAAATTATATTCCTTTTAAAGGTGCATAGTTTTCTAAAAGTACCCAATTTCTCCATATTATCCATAGAACGGAATATTGCAGGATTCACATAAAAGTATCGGCCAACTTTGAAACCAATAATGAAATGTGGAAGAATACCGCATCTTAAAGCGATTTCTTTTTGTTCTGGATACACAGGCGTTTCACAATAAGGGAGTCCTAAACGTTTTACATGAAAATAGTTTTCTGTAACTACAAATTCTATCGACTTTAGACGTTTTCGCATCTGACTTCTTGGCACCCATCCATAAATCGTAGCGTCACTGGTAAATTGGTCGGCCACACGAAAGTTTGTTGTAGTTGATACAAAACTTGATGCCTTCTGATACTTATGGCTATTAATTGTATGAGCAATAGAAAGATAATACAAGTTCACCCTCTTTTTATCATTAATCGACAACTGTTCATATATACAGACTAAATCGTCTGTTAATTCAAAAGCGTTGCAAAACTGTTGATTCCGTAAATAAAAGTCTTGCATCTTATGGGTTCTGTTACTGTTTCCCCTGCATCCTTCCTTAATGTCTTTTTTCAATGCTTTACATATTGACCTGAAATTATCTAATGAAGTGTCGTCTGGATCAAGATATTTTATCTGATCCCAACATATCCTTCCTTTTTCTCCTGCCATAAATATACATTGTGCCAATAGTTCCGGAGATTCCGTATCAAATCTATATTGTGCATTAAGATTCTCATTGGATTCACCTCTCATAATGAAAGTAGAATACCGAGAACCAATCAATAGATTAAGAAACTCCCATAGCTTTATTAATTCAGCCTGAGTTAAAACTTCTCCGTTTTCTTTTACTAATTTAGAGTTTGACAACGCAAAAAATATAGGTAGACATTTATCCATATGTAATTTCTTATATTTTAGGAGATATAACCACAAACACGCTCATTTCCTCGTTTTTTTCTGCTAAATCAGAAGCTAATCCTTCAGGATTTATAATCAGTTCTTCTGGATCATAAACAAAACATATCAAAGTTTTGCAATTATGATGAGATTTGTACCTTTCTTTATCTATTATTAGCTGCTCTCCAAGTTCCTTGTCACGGAGATTCGCGCGCGTCTTCTTGATCTCGATACCAATATTCTCACTTTTTATCAAGAAGTCTATTCGTGATGAGCCACCAGCATAACTTGGAGTATACTCTTCTGCTCTTACGTCGTTGAAAAACAGTTTTAGAATAGCGTGTACCAAATCTTGTACGTCATATTCGTCATTAATAGTTATTGTGGGTCTTGTCTGGTGTCTTACTTTTAATTGTCGAGCGAACCGATGAAAACGTTCAAGAACACACATGATAGTTTGAACAGAAGACATTTGAATTTGATTATTATCTTCAGACAAATCAACAACATTTTGCAAGCTACCCAGTTTGGAATCAAGAGAATCAAGTTCTCTTAAGTATCGAGCCTTATAGTCTATCCTTTCGTTCCTTCCCAAAAACGCCCCACAAAATTTTGGATATAACACTTCATGAAAATTTGTGTAAAATGAAGAATCATCTCCAAAAATCAGCTTGATAGTATCATTAGCTTCGCTTTTCCATGACTGAAAATCCAGACTTCCCTCTTCTTTTGTCTTTAGAAATGGAATCCTACTGCGAAGGCTAGATATGGCATCAAGTGCTTTCTGTTTATTGATTTGTAGAATCATTCTTCTATTAATTATACTATTATTTTCCAGAACCTTTTCTGTATTCATCTATTATCAACGTTGTCGCAATTATCGCCCCATTCTATTATTATATCTATGTCTGATCTGCTCCTCAGCCTCATTTTTGTTTGCTAACCCAAATAATTGTACGAAACGCTCCACCATCTTATTCCTGTCTTTTGGTGTCAGGATATCAGATGAATACATCTCTATCAACAAATATTTGGTAATGCTACCATTTCTAACCAACATTTTCTTGGCTGTTGAATCCCAAAGAATTTTAGTCCAAAACTCTGATGAAACATTTCTATCAAGAAATGATGTATAGTTAACTATTATCGTTTTGTAATCATAATCCTTTTGAGTGGTCATAATCTGACAAACAGCAGAGACAAACGGCAGAAGACCGACTGGACGGAAGAACAGATTACCGCCTTCTCCAATGGGTCTATATTTCAGCGCAGACTCATTTGTTTTATCGTCTATAAATTCTCTTAGTTCTGTAAAATTAGCAATCATTTCATCCCAAAATGATTTAGCGAAGACATAGAACGCCTTTATCTCTGAGTCATCTGGCCGTGCTCTTTTATAATCTTTTAGTTTCTCACTAGATAGCAATTTGCCTTTATCCCTTAAGTGATATGCCTTGAACAATTCATCGTGGCAATCATAAAGTGTCATCAATGTTGTGAATGAACTTTTGTCCGTTGTTGGGATAGACTTAGAGTTACTAATCTTTATCCTATTATCAACGAACAACTCATGGCTTTCTAACAGCCATCGTGTTACAATAGCAACTATATCATCTTCATCAAGAGCTATAATATCTCCCTTTCCTACAGGTTTGGCATATCTGTTAAGAATAGAGAAGATCCGTCGTGACTTGGCCATACCCTTTGGGGAATTCTCGTGTCCGATTAGCATGATAGGAACGGTATCATTTTCATACTTCTTGCTTTCTTTCAACGCCGCCTTAATACCCTCTAGTCTATGTTGTCCATCTAACGGAAAAATTTGTTCATTACCATTCAGCTCTAACAATCCAACATTCCCATACATGACATCATCCACCTCATATCTTACCTCTCGCCATTGAGGGTCACCGTCATACACAGCTAGAACCATCGCATTGAAAAAATGGTCATGATGCTTCAATATATAATCCTTTATTTTAAGGTAGTTGTCCGTTAAAGAACGCTGTAAGGCTTCTTTCAAGAGTCCTGATTTATATAGTTCTTCAGAACTGCGTCTATTCACTAAAACCGCCAAATCTTTAAATTTCAAATTCGTTATATAGTAAACGGTTTCTCCTATATAACCTCTTATTGCAGGAAGTATCATTTTAGAAAGCTTTTACTTTGGGTAGTTCTTCTATTTTGTTTGGTATGTCCTCATTATATGGAGGAACAATAGAGCGAATTAATGCAATTTCGTTTTTCTCAATAGCAATATTATCCGTATCTGGAAAATAGCGATAATACAAATCGTTCTTCCAATTGTCAAACATTTCTTGAATCATGTATCTCTCATCTTTGAGATAGTGCATAGCCCTTTTACAAATATTTTCACTTGGTGTATATAATGCTCGACCAATATACAATATGTAATATTCTGCAAATGGCAGATTGGGACCCTTAAGATAAAACATATATATTCCGCCTTTATCTTGGGGCATATTTCTAATTTCATCAGAGATTTTGCCATCTTTAAGAAACTTTATTTCAGAAGACCAGTTCGCAACATCTCTTATAGGATTGTCATTACCCACGAAGTTATCCATCCACCTTACAGGATTGGGGCGGAAAAGGATTTCTAATGATTTATCCTTGTTAAAAGCGTTATAAACTCTGTATCTCATAATCATTCCAATGATTCTGGTATATCCTCAGATACAATCTTCTCTGTCTCTACTTTTGGATGTGTGAGTTCCTTGAAAATATCGATGAAGGAATTCTTGTTGTAGAAATAGCTCTCATCTTCTTTCAATTTGTCTGCGATAATCGACAAACCATAATTGATGTACTCTTCCATCGTCGACATCAACAACGCGACTGTTTCATTGACAGTCCACTTTCCTTTGTCTAATGCAATCCAGTCAATCTCTGGTGTCCTTGCCACAAGAGCAATGAAGATATACTCTTTTAATCTGGGATAAGCTCTACGTCCTTTCTTTGAGTCCAAGTTTCCCCAGAACTGAATGGGCTGTCCCAAATCCTTTATATCTGCATATTGGTCAAATGGTATCTTTTTATTGCTATACAATCCAACAAAGAAGGCCATAATAAGAGGTTCATATCCAGCACCAAGGATTTTACCCTTAGCATCAGAGGCCTCATTTGTTCCCTTTCCAAAATCAGATATAACCTTTATGACTTCCTGCTCATAATGCTTCTCGTATGACGGAGTCTTTCTTGCCCATACGTCAAAGATGCGTGTGAAAGCATCTTGATTGAATTTATTATCGTTAAGTGCCATACTTTGTTGTTTTAAATAGATTCTACAGTTGTTTGAATTGTCGAGAGATCCTTTTCATCAAATGGACGCTTTTTCTCAATTCGATACTTCTTTGCGTCAATCTCCTTCAGGCGTTCCTTATCTAATTTAGAATTGCCATCAGCATCTTCTATCAAGAAGCTCTTAGTGACAATAATCGTCTGTTTGTTGATACCAGCAATTACTCCAAAGAAATCGCTCTCTTTTGCTGCTGTGAATGACGATGTAGGTGCATCGAATATCAGAGGATAATCATTCTCATGCTTAATGGTAGTCAACTTAGCGACAGCAAAAAGAAGAGACATATACATGGTAGTTTTCAAAGCTGTGTTTGGATTGTAGATTCGCGTACCATCCGTATCAATCAAAATAATCTCTGCGCTATTGTCCTGCTTCTCTACGATTTGTGCATAACCTCTGAAGTCACCCTTATTCAGCAATGCAAGATATTCGTTTGCAGCGGCTTCCAGTTGGTTTAGGAACTCGCGCTTGTTACGACGCTTTGCACCAATAAAGGCATCAAGGATTCGTCTTATAGCTTGACTACTTCTGCCGTACATGGCTGCCGATGATTCTTCTGATATTTTGGAATACTCTTCCTGATATTCTTCCAATTTTGCCTGATGGTTGGCAATCTTAGTCTTAAGAATTTCAGATTGACGCTCTGCATCAACTCTGCCTTTCCACCATTCTGATATATTTTGGTAAGCAGATACTAGTTGCTCTTCTGTCAAGCCTTCAGTTTGAGCCAGTATCTGTTTCTTGCGCTCTTCGTCCTTTTCAATGTTTGAATTGTACTTTTCTACTTCTTCGTGCTTCTTTAGGTTGTCACGAATGGCCTTATCAATGTATCCATCCAGTTTAGTCAAGAAGCCCATATTGTTATGAAGAATAGAGTATCTGTCTAACAATTCCTTAACGAAAGCACTTTTAAATAATGGAACGATTTCTTCCTCTTCATCCTCTTTTTGGGAAGCCAAGAATTGTTCAAGACGCGCTTTCATAAAATTGTATGGGTCAGAACCTTTTGGCGCCGGACGGTTGCATATTTTACAGTACTCGTCATCAATCATCTCGCGCATGGTATTTTCATCTGGCACATTGATGGCAAGTGGTATCTTACCCTCGTTAAGTTCCTTTTGTATTTGCGCAACAATTTTCTTCTTGCCAACCTCTTGATCATACTTACTTTGTTGACGTCTCTGTTCCTGATCAAGTTTGCCAACAAATTCACGATATTCTTGTGCAATCGGCTCAAAGCCCATCAGAATCCACATTTCATCAAGGAGACGGAATGTATAGTTCTCATTGATACTTCTTTGTATTTGATCTTTGGTTAGTTTCAAGTTCTCCAACCTACCATTTAGATCTACTAAATCCTTTGAAGCTTCTTTGTTCTTTTCCAAGTCTTCCAAAAGCGTCTGAAAGTTTACTGCATCTGTCAACTTCTGCTTTAACTCAGATTGGAAATTGCCTATTTGTTTCTCTTCTTCTATTATCTTGTTTCGAAGATTTTGTGCAGCAGTAGTATTCTTCTTATCTGCTTTAATTGCATTGTCTGTGGCAAGTTCAGCCATTTTCTTTGCTTCGCCCATAAACTTCAGATAAGGGTCAAAGTCCCTAATCTGGCTAAAAGTCTCCACGAGGTAACTCATAGCCTCTTCTTTGTTGAAGATGTTTAGTTCGTGTTCGCCTTTAAACAGGCAATACTTACGAATGGAAGATGCAAAGTCCCTGTCAAACATCTTAATGGCCTGCTCGCCTTCCTTTACATCTTTCTCAACACCATTCTGGATGAATAACTCATGAGAATAATTTGATGTGGATATTTCACCATTCAGACTTTTTGTGAATTTGAAGGACTTCTGTACTGTTCTCTCGTTACCGTCGTTCACATAAGTCATAGACACGCGCACATAGGCAGAATCTGTCTCAATCAGTTCAGAGCTCCTCTTCTTGGAGATATACTTGGTATCCACCTTGGGCATATTGCCCACGGTGTCAAACAACCATTCCAATGCTTCATAAAAAGTTGTTTTTCCGTCGCCATTTGCACCAATAATCAGT
>Ga0247609_10006442_pt1 | contig 11299 bp, 6 predicted proteins | sample 172DNAGHGlowgp2_FD_193487 | JGI IMG/M metagenome (GOLD analysis project Ga0247609, IMG submission 193487) | Sheep rumen microbial communities from Palmerston North, Manawatu-Wanganui, New Zealand - 1728 DNA GHGlow gp2 | ecosystem: Host-associated > Mammals > Digestive system > Stomach > Rumen ... | reverse complement strand
TTGAAAGAACCGGTGGTAGAAAGACAATGTCTGCTGTAACCAAGGAAGCTGAGGATGTGGAGATAGCTCCATGGATCGCGGAACTACCAGAAATCACATCTTGAGCTGCTATAATGTACTTGCAGTGATCGGAGCCCATCCGGCCAACTGTACTCCTTACACCGGGAGGGGGTAGCTCCCCCTCCTGAGAACAGCTGGCGGACGGGCAGTGGAAGGAGAAAATTATGGATGGGCGAAAGCAGAGAGCTCGTACTCTTGATGACTGGATCTTCAATCCAACAGCAGAAGATCTTGTATGCGTTAATCGCTTTCATGAAACAGTTCAACAAATTTACCAAGGATACTCAACCCTTGATCCAGAGGCACCTGACCCTGATGATATAAGGACGAAGGTTGCCTGCTTGATGAAGGCTCATTTAATTTTGCTTGGTGGCGATGTAATCTATGTTCGTGAAGGTGACACCCTTCATACATTAGGTGATGCAGTTGATCTTTTAAGCTATTACATGCACTCCGATAGTCGTGAGGCGCGTAAGGCGATGGATCTTCTGGAAACAAATTTTCAAGGTTACTTCCCTATTGTTGATGGTCTTACATGGCGTGACGTTATATTACTCAAGTATCCGGACGGGAGTTACTCTTATGTCAATTTACGAACCCTCCAAACTGCTGCCATATCAGAAGGAAGCTTGGAAACGTATCCTGAATACGGAGCCCACGAAGTTAGACCACACAACTTTGAGCCAATCTACAAGTTCTTCAACGTTCTCAACCAGGCTGTTGGAGAGCCTTTCTTCTTTGAGAAGACAATGCTCTATCATTTTAATCAACCTTACCGAGAGAAAAGTCACGTCCTGGTTGGAGGAGGTGGCAATGGCAAGTCCATGTTCATGGGACTCGTGCAACGACTTTACGGAGACTTTGCTCTCACAGATGCGCCGCAGCCAAATTTTACGGGTCACGCTGCCGCCGTTGTTGCTTATAACTTCATCGGGAAACGTATTGTTACCTTCAACGACGTTGGAGATCCTTCCGCCAAATTCCTCGAATGGCTCAAGCGAATGATCACCGGTAACCTTGAAGTCAAAACACCAAGCGGTGCCTGGCTCTCGGTTCCCTGCAATGCAAACTTCTTGATGGAGACTAATCATGCGCCACAGATTCTCGCTTTGGAAGCTCATCGCCGTCGTTTTGTTATTCGTGAGTTTCATCCTGATTTTCGCCTCAAAGATTTTCTTGATGACGCCACACTCGATCGATTGGGTGAGCGTGGTGACATTACTGCTGGCGATCTCGTTAATTATTTACTCGTTATTCGGGACAGTGTAGATGATTGGACGAAATTCGGCGCCGAGCCTGAGCTTGAGTTTTACGAAGAGGAGGTTATTGAATAATGGATCTCGTTTATGAAAACAATCTTTTGAAAGAACGCTGTGATGTGTTGGAGAAGATGTATCAAGAAGATACGGAAAGATTGTTGAAGGAACGTGACATGTGGAAAAACAGATGCCTTGAAGCTGAAGCATCTAAAGCAAGGGCAAACAGACAGCTTAGGCATGTGTGAAGGGGGTCTTATGTTTCACCCAGTTAAAGAACCTAGACATTATGCTGGAGATGGAAAAATAGCGTGCATGGATGCTTTAAGGTCAATGTTCCACGGAACTAGCAGTGTTTTATCGGCGACGCAAATTTATTGGTGGGGTTGTGCTTTTAAATACCTGTGGCGTTGGCCTTGGAAAAATGGGAAGCAAGATATCGACAAATGTATGCGGTGTCTTGAGTATTTGAAAAAAGAATTGGAGGACGTAGCAAATGAAGGTAAACATCAAGCTGGACAAGAATGCATACATGCCGAAGAGAGCGCATAAGACTGACGCTGGTGCAGACATAATGACTCCTAGAAAATTTATTCTTGAGCCTGGTGGTTCAAGGGTTATTCATACCGGTGTGCATATTGAAACTCCTCCTGATTGCGTAACGCTTGTAAAAAGCAAGAGCGGTCTATATCTAAAATATGGTGTAACTACTACTGGTGTAGTAGACGAAGGTTTCACTGGCGAAATTATCGTTAAACTTATTAACCATGGTGAGCGTAATGTTATTTTCGATGCTGGTGCTAAAATCGCTCAGCTTTTGATTATGCCCGTGTTTTATCCTAATTTTGAATTGGTCGATGAGATTAGCGGTGGTGATCGTGGTGAAAACGGATACGGGAGTACCGGACGATAACGTAGGGCATCAACTCGATATCTATGAATGCTTGGAGATAGTAAATGCCGAAACCACAATGGTTAATAGACAAGGAGATGCAGGCGACTCCAATCAGACCAGATCCGGATATGTGTGTGAATTGCATATACTACGGACCGTTGGTTAGGTATACAAAACATAGAGGTGTTGAAAGGGTGGAGGTTCACGCTTGTGACATCCACCCTGCTTGCGAGAACACCAAGTATTCCATATGCTGCGATGATTTCATTTCTGATCAATTGGTATAATTTATCCTGATTGAAAGGGGTAAATATGCCTTTGCAAGATTTGATTAATGAGATTAAAGGTGTCGTTCAAGAAGCTAAAGCTGCTTCCGATGCTGGTGAGTCTAGCTTTTTTTCCAATGTTCTTGGTCGTCAGATAGAAAAGCCACAAGAGCAAGAACAAGTTCAACAGCATTATCAACCGACTTTATATAAACCTGTATGGGACACTAATGCAGAACCTTTGTCTGATCAATCCAATGAAAAAAAAGAAGAACCTTCTGTTGTTGCTGAAGGTAATAAACCGCTTTCACCTGAAGAGTGGGAGCAAGATCAAGCGAGGTTAGAGCAAGAAGCAATAAAGCAGCATGAGCAATCTTTGCAACCTGCTTTCGAAAGTGGACCTGTTGATACAGGTGTAGATGAGGGTTTCACTTATGATCCTTATTACAATTACACAGTAAATTTAGGTTCTCTTATTCCGGATCGCAAGGAGAATGTTGATACAGGTGTTGATGAGGGTTTTACTTATAACCCTTATTACAACTATAAAATAAATCCTTCTGGTGCAGTTGACCTTCTTGGTGATGTTTTGTCTACTCAGAATGAACGCCGTAGAAGCAGGGAACGTGAACAGTATCGTGAAGAAAACCCCATGGATGAAAATGCCATGGTAAATGGTTTGACATCTGATGAGTATAAGCAAAAGTACCTCGATCTTTGGAATAGTCAGGGTGGACTTGAAAAAGATTATGTAAATGGATTGACTCGTCTTGGAATCGCTCTTTCTGAAATCGATCCTCAAACAAGGTTGATGGCATCTGAAATTAACCCTGATATAACTGTTCAGCCAACTGTTTCAACTGCTGAAGCTTTGAGGAATATAGAAAATGCTCTTGGTGTTATGTCTGATGATTCATATGATGACGGTACGTTAAGGGCTGAAAATGTTAAAAGTAAATACATGCCAGGTTGGCAATATAAACAATATGTCAATGCTGGATTTGGTGGGCGTCCAATAGAAGACATTGATGATAATGCTACTTATAATAAGCTTGATGAAATGAGGGAATATAATTTTATTCCTTATATAGAAGATGAAGAGCAGAAGACAGCATGGGATGCAACTCAAATTGCCGATGATATAACTAAGGCATACAATCTTTTCGGTGATACGCGAAGTCGCGTTGCTGGTGATTTCACTAATATTAATTATGGTGACCAAGCTATCAATAGAGAACAATTCTATGATGAGCTTCAAAAATGGTGGAATAATGCAAAAGCTTCTGAGGGTTCTATTCCCAATCTTGAATATAAGCAAATAGATGGTTCTGATGTTTCGCTTGCACCTGATCAAGTACAAGATTTATTGACTCAACTGAAAAATGGAACAGCTGATATAGATTATGCTCATATTGGTCCATTTAATTTCGGAAAAGAAGCGAGCGATAATAGAAAAGAAATAACCGATATGATCGCAGATGGCGATATTAGAGCTATCTTCTCTGATCTCCCCGGATATACTGCTGACCTTTTATTTGGATCTGCGCCGTTGTTCTTTGCTCCGACAGCATGGCCTCAAGCTATATCAAATGCCGTTAGCGCGGCACAGGGCCTTGATCCTCGACAATACGATAGATTGTCTGGAACATACAGCAGGTACGCTGGTCTTGGTGATGTTCCTGATAACCCAGACGAAGAGCGTGAGGATTATAGCAGTGGTGAAAGGTATTTGGCTAATATACTTTTGAGCGGACTTGTTCCCGCAACCGAAAGAATAGCTGGTGGTATCGGTGGTAGCGGTGGTTTCATTGGTCGTCCTATTCAGGAGTATATGAAGAAAAACAAAGCCCCTGGATGGGCTCGTGCTGCATTTGATGTTGGTGGAGAAGGTTTAGAAGAGGTAGTTGCATCTGCTTGGGAGAATTATCAAACTAGCGGTTGGGACAATTGGTTTGCTAATCCTATTTATGAAACCGACGAAAATGGAAACATAAAGATTGATCCAGTTACCGGTGAACCTATTGAGAAGTACGATACTTCTGGTCATTCAATCCAGGATCCAAATACATCTACATTAGATAGAATTGCTAATTTTATTTCACAAGCTCCTGAAAATTTCCTTGGTGGAGCATTGCTTGGAGGTATGCTTCAGGCACCTAGAATTTTGTCTGATAGACTAAACAACACTGGTTATTTCGAAGATCAAAATAATAGATATCGATATCGGGTTGGTGGACCTGACGACGACTATATTGAAATGACACCTGATATGATTGGTACATATAACAAGAGGCGAGAGGAATAAATTATGCCTGGTGGAGCACATCTTGGTAATATTAATTTTAGCGATCAGTCTGATTTTCTCGATGATTTAATTGACGAAATAAGTCAGTCTCCTGTCTTTAACGCAACCCAAGAACAAGGACAAGGACAAGGACAAGAACAAGGCCCAGAACAGCAGCAACCTGGTGCTGAATACCAGCAACCGGTTGGTGGTCAACAAAGCGGATATGAGCAACCGCAATCGGGTCAGCCGGATCAGCGGAAAGACACTGATGCTGAAACGATGAGACGTGACACTAATGCGGAAAATCAAAATAATAACCAAGAAGCAAATCGTCGCGATGTTCGAGATGCTGTAACTGGTTTGCGTGAATCTGCGTTTCAAACTTATGAACGTCCAATTGATTCAAAGACTATGCCGTATGGTGGCGTTAATCTTGTTGGTCGTGGTGGCGAATTGAATCCTGTATCCCAAGAGCAAACAGATGAATTCATATCGAATGAATTGCAGGATCAATTTAATTTAGAAAGTAATTTATTTGAAAGCACTCCTTCTGAGAGGAGCGCACGATTGCAGCAGTCTCAAACCTCCAGTACACAATCTCAAGCTTCTGTTTCTTCTGAACCTGAACAGCCAGTTCAGCAAACAGGTGGTTCAAGTAATTTACATGAGAACAATATTCACCCTGGTTTAAGGGATAACGTTGCTGAAGAAGTAGGTTCTCCGATTGTTAAACCTGAATCATATTATGATATGCCTTCAGCTCAATTTCGTGAATCTGAGCGTGTTATCAAAGAGGAAACAGCAAACGCTCTCATGAATAAACATTGGACTGGTAATGCTTTTACAGAAAAAGCTATTGCTGATACGAAAGGTAATGTTAAGCCTATCGATGTTTCGGTTGGTAGTTTTGTTATTAGGGAAATAATTCGTGAACCGGGTAATAATTTGGTTGACCTTGTAAATGAGGCAACTGATTCTAGTTTTACCCCGGATCAAATCTTGTCTGATCCTGCTGCTTGGTCACAGTTTATAACGTTGATCAATCGCAGTAATATCGATGTTATAGCAACTAAAAGCCCTGTTACCTATCCGTCTGATGTTCAAAAAAGGCGCCTTAGAGTACATGAGGGACGAGGTATTAAGGTTCATAGAACTCAAACGAAAATCTACAATCTTGACTTTGATGGCGATGGTGTTTCTATTTCATTTGGTAGAAATTCCGCTGTTAAAAGCGCTATGACTTATCTGATAAATGCAGATGAGCAATCGATGATAGATGATGACTTTTTCCCAAAGTCAATGCTTAGAGCAAACAATGAAGATGAGTTTGTTGAAAAATTTAAAGATATATTTTTAACAACCATCCAGCAAAGTCCTTACAATATCGATGTCACTAATTTAGCTAAAGCTATGTATGCCGTTGTTGCTCGTGTTCCTCTTGATGGAGAATCTGAGGACTCTTGCATTAATCGAGTTTGGTGTAATGCAATTCGTGAAATGCAGAGTATGGCAAAGATTATTTCGTCTTCTAGTTTATTTAACATGAGGGAAGACGTTGCCATTTCGGAGATCCTTGACGACATTTATTCTCAAATGTTGAGCGAAATGAGAATAGATGTAATGGATAAAGCTGTAAGATTCGATGATGATCCCGGTAATAATGCAGATGAGCCTTCAACAATGGAGGAGGCTTATATACGAACTATTATTGGAGATATGGCACGAGGTCAACTTCCTCCTAATTTCCAGGATTTTATGACCGGATTGCATAATTATGTTGGTGAAATAGAAGGTAAGAACGTATATTTTCGCATTGGTGCGAAATATGCAAAACAAATTAAATTTGATAAAGATACCTTCAAAGGAGAAGAAGGTGCGCGTGAGCTTTATCGACTCACTCTCCAGGCTGGAGAAGCTGTTTTCATGAGTCAACGTTTTACCATTGGTGAAAAAGCGTTGTATCTTCAGCAGCTTTCAAAGCAGAAAATCCTTGGTAAAGTTGGCATGCCAAGTGATTACAAGAGAAAAGACGGTTCTATTAATTGGCTTGTTTTCTTTGGTCGCTTTAAGCGAGAGTGGAACAAGCAAATGCGTGTTTTGGAATGTTCGTCGTTTGGCGGGTTTGCTTGCGATCTTGATCCAATTAAGGATCCTGATGCCAGGAGATATGTTGTTGAGTCTGATCTAACTAAAGATTGGATTTCTCCGCTTTTGTCTATATATGGCGATTTCACAATGGAATCGTTTTTCCCAAGTATGGGGTTTGAGGAATACCTTGATGGCGATCAATACGTATCTAATGGAAAAGGATATAAACGTGACTTAATGTTGCTCAATAGATATAGGTTGACAACGCTTAAAGAATTTTCCACTAACAATGAAATACCCGTACCTGCGTATGTCCGTAATAACTCTACAAAAGCAAGTAAAGATGAAACCAAAACTGAAGCTAAGCCTGAAGATAAACAATATACTGTTAGCGATACTTCGTTGATGCTTCTTATCGCTGATAGGAAAACGCAGCTTGCCTCTACGTATAATAGGGCTCTTTATGATGATAAAAAGAAAAGCGGTTTGCTTTTAAACTTTGCTAAATGTCTTACCACTATAAAAACAAGATACAATACGAGACATGAGAACCTAGCTGACTTCATGGTGTCAATGCAGGAAATGATGGCAGCGTTGCATCTTTCCGGTCCTCATATGTTCCATTATTTCAAAATGGATGATCCTTCTTCGTTTATCAATGGCCGCTGGGGAAAGCTATTGATGAAAACGGTATCCGAAGGTAGGGTTGGACGACATCCTGAATTGGCCGTTGATCCTATTGGTGGTATTCGTATGTCGATGATTTACGAATATCGTATGCGCAGGATTGACTCCATTAACGAGCAGATAAATGAATTGCTGGGAGAAGAAAAGCAGAGAATAGATTCCATTGAAGATGAGATAGCACTTGTTAATAAAAAGCTAGATGAACTAGAAGATTATAGCAAAAGAGACAAACTGCTTGATAGGCTTGATAAGCTTTATAGCAAATTTGACGAACCGCATATTGCTGAAAGAATCAACAAATTGCAGAATCAGCTCAACAATGAGTTTGAATCTCTTGCATCGTCCTCTCTTGTTTGGCGTGTTCTTATTGATGATCTCTATGGAAACAATAATGCTTATAAGACCTTGGTTGCAAATGAGGGCGAGTCTCTTGGAAAATATTGTGATGCTGGTGATTTTTGGAAAGAAACAACTGGTTATGCAAGGATAAACTGCAAAAATTATAACAATCTTACCGAAGTTGTTTGTGATCCGAATATACCTAAAACAACGAAGGAAAAGATTATTGCCGATGTTGTTCGTCAGCATACCGGTTATATGAACATAAAACATTATGAGGTAAGCTACCAGCTCGAACTCAACCCAGATCCGGCGTACACGTCTAATTCATTGTTGGCTTACCATGAACAACCTTCCGTGCTTTCCGATATTAGAAAAGCGAATAATATGATTAATCGCTTTTTTAATAACAATTGGAATGACATCGTAGACGATGTAAAGAAAGCTAGAAAGTTTTCAAAGGATAAACCTGGTTCATTGGATTCTTATATAACTAATTTATACGAGGATCCAGAACTTTATCTTCGTATTCCTAATGAGTTTATTGCTGATGCAATTGAAGCTCAAATGAACAAGACATCTAAATCTGCCGAAAAAGCTCATCAAGAAATACAGGTTGATGGTTTATACAATGCAAAGATGATGCAAATTGGTGGATTAACTGATGGTGTTTATCGAGCTGATGCTAGAACTCTTGGAATAATGCCGGTGAACATGATATCCGCTTTGGATATTATTAAAGTTTTGTCTGATCCTGATTTCACGCTTTGGTATTACGATGGTGAAAGACGTAAACCAATGAGTCGAGAAATCTTGTGTGGTGATAACAGCGAAGAAGCTCTATGGGATTATCTTGAAAGAAATCCGCGTGTTGCTGCCCTTTTAAGGCCGAGCACTATTTCAGCGAAGAAAAAAGGAACTGCTGTTTTTCAGTGCTCTGAAAAAAGTTTTAGCGAAGCTTTCATGGCTGATTATACAAACGCCGATAAATGTCGTGGGCAAATTAAATCGAGCTTAACTGACGAACCTATGTTTAGCGCTCTTGCGGCAATGTTTGTTCCTATTCATGGAAAACATTCGAGCGTTGTCCGTGGTAGCCACGTTAAGATGATTGACACTATGCAGATGATTGTTGTTTCAAATGCATGGTCTGGCTTAAAGGGTGAAGCAGTAAGCGTAAAGAAAATATTATCTGATCTTGGTGTAACTCCAGAATCACTAATTAAAGCAGGGATGGATAAAACTGCTGCTTATAATTGGTACAAAAATATGGGCGTGTCTTTAATTCGTCTTATTAATACGGCAGCTCAATATCTTAGTGCTTCAAATTTAAGTGAAGAAGACTATGTTGACCTTATTAATAGTTACGAAAAAATAGATTCTCTTTCGTTTGATCTTCAATCAATAGCATTGGCTCAAGATGTAAATCAAACTTTTGTTGGATCCAAAACGGACACATCTACCGGTATCGAAGGTCTTATCTCTCGTGATAACCTTGGTACAGGATTGTATTCTGTTCTTACAAAGGGTCGTTATGAAATCATTGACGGTGATATGTCTGAAGAAGAATTGGCGCCGTTTATAGGTTGCATGACAAACGCCAAAGATAAAAATGGTAATTTCATTCGGCTGAGTGAAGCGAACATCGAACAATTGGAATCTATGCTCGATGATACAACTCCTCTTATAGTTGAGGCTCCTGAAGGTTGGGAAAAACAAGATACTACCCTTGATGATACTGGAAAACAAATAACTACATTGGGAAGATATGTAGGCACTAAACGTCGTAGGGGTGCAGAAGAGTTAAACCTTAAAGCTAAAAGATCAGGCGATGATGGAACACATTCAATAACAAAAACAAAACGATATGATCCTGATGCCCAAAAGAATATCGGATTGGTTATGGCTGCCTATGAGAACAATAGCGAAGAAAACCGTCTTTTTGCAGCTAAATTAGAATTGGCAAAAATCCTTAAAAGGGTTAACGAAGAAGAAGGCTTTGATGATATGAGCCTTGCAGACTACATGGATCTTGCAGACATAATGATCAAAGAAGTCTCTGAGCCTACCGATGATCCCAATGTTGATACATCAACCATTGTTATTCGTGGTATTGGCGAGATCTCTATGTCGATTAGGCATAATATGGATCAAGATATAGTTGAAAACGGAACGCCAAAAGATATTGCTGAAAGAGCATTTGAAATAGCTGACGAAGTGGGAGTCACAATATCTACCCCAACTTTGGGAGATAGTTATTCAGCTAGTGTCGTCGCTTCATCTATACAATCGAATGCTGCAACAAAGGGTTTTAACGCTCTTAAAAATCCTTCCGAATCTGGTGTCGAACGGAATTATATTATTCTGGATCGCATGACTAGAAGGCGTAAAGTTAAGCTTCCTTGGTCTGGCGAAGTCATTGATACCGGTAAACTCTTTAAAGATGTGAGAGAGGAATTCGCTCCGTTTACTGAAAGAGTTCTTAATAGTGTTGGTAAGAAGGTTTATGCCAAATTACCTAGTGGATATAAATTTGATAATTGGAATAATCGCGGAAACAATTTTTATAATCCTATTAACTTCACTAGCAAGAATGGTTATAAATATTCTACTGAATCCAATATTTCTCCTGGTCCTCAATCCGTCTGGGTCATTGAAGCTGGAGCAAAAGAATCTGATATTAAAAGAGCTATAACCAGATGTTATGCTTTTGGAATGACGCTTGCATTCACTGATCCAAATGCGCTAGGTAGCTTCAAAGATACGTTCATCAATGATATGGTACCGGCACCATTTGGCGATCAATATTTCATGATTCCGTTCTTTAACATCAATCAACGTGGTGGTGCGATTATGCCACCTATGGCCCCTGGTTCCGGTCCAGATGATCCATCCTGGTATTCCATCATTGTTGAAGATGGTGATAATTTTTATGGCCTTGCCGATGCAGAAATGTTGACGAATGCCCGCGCTGCAAAGCAAATTCATTGCACTGCTTCTGGTGTTGAAAGATTTAAGATAAATACTCTTTTTAATAATTTGATAAATTCAGATGAAGTTGACCCAATTAGCGGTATCCCTGTAAAAGATTTGATACACGATATCCGACTCGCAACAGCTGATGAGATTAGGCAAGATATCATAGATTGGAAAGATGGTGGTCCGTCTATTGATATCGGGTTGTCTGTAAGCAATAGCGAAGATGCGCTTAAGAAGCTCGGTCTTCAACTTGATGAATATCGTCGTGATTTTGATTCAATCGCAAACAGCTATGGCATATTGGCGAATAGCAGACCGGATCGCATTATTGGTTGGGCTAGATGTGAAATAGGAAGCGATCCTTCTGGCCGTGGTAAGAATGTTGTATATGCTCCTATTATTCCGTTCCCAACCGGACAAAGCGGTAGTGCTCCTACCCAGT
>Ga0247609_10006440_pt1 | contig 11299 bp, 9 predicted proteins | sample 172DNAGHGlowgp2_FD_193487 | JGI IMG/M metagenome (GOLD analysis project Ga0247609, IMG submission 193487) | Sheep rumen microbial communities from Palmerston North, Manawatu-Wanganui, New Zealand - 1728 DNA GHGlow gp2 | ecosystem: Host-associated > Mammals > Digestive system > Stomach > Rumen ... | reverse complement strand
TGAATTGCGACTGCAATTGGTTGATGTTGTTCTGGTCGTGCAGAATTTCCTCAACGTGCGCGTTCAGCTGGTCAACTTTGTGGGAAAGCTGCTCGATTTTCAGGTCGTATGACAGCATTGAGGAGAGTGCCTGCCGCATGGCGATGAATGCTCTCGTCACCATCACGCTCATCTGTACGGCACTCGGACTGCGAAGCACGGAAGCAAGCATCACCGCCCCGTGTTCCGTAAAAGCGTATGGTGGACTTGTCTTTTTCCGTTTACTGAGCAATGACATCACAATTTGTGATATCATACCAGATTGTGCAAGAGCATCCCACTCTTCTTCGGTTAGTCTAAACATAAAATCTTGTGGGAAACGTTCCAAGTTTCGCTTCACCGCCTGGTTCAAAGTGCGGGTCTCCACGCCATAAATGGATGCCAAATCATAATCCAACATAACTTTGGCACCTCTGATGTCGTAAATGATGTCCTGAATGGAGTTGTCGTAGGGTAGAATTTTCTCTTTCATCTTTGATATTGTTTGCCCGCAAAGTTACAAAATTAAAGCAAACAAATCAAGGACAAAATACTTTTAATTCATTAAGAATCAATATTATAAAAGTGACAATTTTCGGTTGAAAAGATGCAGTTTTTGTGATAAAAGATGCATCTTGTAAAAAATGCGAGAAGTTGTAAGCGAACGCGCCTCGGGTGAGTCACTTGGTTTTTGGGAAGAGTTTGCCCAAGAGCGTGCAATTTCCGTTTACTCCACCCCGAACAAAAAAATCCCTCATTTCTCCCAAGATTCCCATCCAATTTTACGTTTTTAAAATAAAGAACCACCCTTAAAAATGTAAGATTATGAAAAGCAAACTCCTATTCGTGTTGTTATGGCTCTGCGCCACCAATGCCTTCGCGCAGCATCTCACCGTCAAGAATTACCAGAAAAAAACGCCCCCGTCCAGTATGGTCAAGATTGCGGACAACGTGTATTGCGACCAAGCCCACATCACCAATGTCGATTGGCTGGAATATCTCTACTGGCTGGAACATATCTACGGGAAGGAGTCGGCCGAGTACCGTGCGGCACTGCCCGATGAGCAGATCGTCCGGAAGCAGCTCCCCGACAGCATCGCCCAGCACTATTCGAAATATCCGGCATACAAGGAGTTCCCTGTGTTGGGGATTTCGCCGGTTCAGGCCCGCGCCTACTGTGAATGGCGCACCGACCGCGTGGCAGAATGGATGCTTGTCCATCTTGGGCGGCTGAAATCCGATTCCAATCAGACGCCCGAGAACTATTTCAGCGTCAAGAAGGGGATGATGCCAGCGAATTTGAAGACGCTCTACTTCTTTCTGCCCGAGGGCAACATTGAAACGCGGTATGGCTTCTCCTGCTTCGCGGAGTGGCGGTAGTCAGCTAAACGCTTTGTGTTTCGCAGTCCCGTAGGGGAAATCAAGGCGGTGGAGCGGTGATTGCGGATGAATCGTATTTTTGCCCCCGACTGTCACTTTTCGTTATACTTCATCTCCTTCATGCTAAACGCCCCGAACAGCCCATAGCCGCCTTCGATGTTCGTGTAGGTGTGCGGCGGCTCCAACAACAGGAAGCTCATCTCGTAGTCCTCCGAAAGAGTGGTTTCGTAGAGGTAGCTGCCCTTGTCAAGGAAAAGCAGATAATATTTCGCCGGATACTCCTCATCTCCACCCCGCCCTTTCCAATCGTCACCGCCACCAAAGTTCTCGTCGATGTCTGCCTCGAACAGGTAGCGCATCAACTCCCCGTCATGACCTTGGTCGGAAACATATTCGAACTCACGGGACCCTTCCGTCAGCCATACGGGGGAGAATCTCCAATAATTGTCCACCGTCTCCGTTCCGTCAGGATAATGCGTATGGGACGACCACCATACGTAGGCCTTCATTCCATAGTAGTTCTCCTCGCCGGGCACGTCGCGCCATTCCACATACACGTCCCTGTGCGGCCAATTATAGACCTCGCCCCAGTGCGTGTCGCCGTTAGCGGACAACGTGTCGAAACGAAACCCCACATCTCGGGTGACAGGCACGGTGCAAGTGGCACTGACCGTCTCGAAACCATCGTGCGAGGCACGGATATAGTAAGTACCACCCTCCACAACCGGAAACTCCTCACGAGTAATGAGATAGCGGCTTCGGGTCGAGTCGAAATGCGCCGGCACCCAAAGGTTACCGTCAGATGAGAGCTCCACTACCCCGTCGCCGAGGTTGCTTATGGTGCCGCCGTTGCCGCTGTAAAGGAGCTGCGTGTTCGACAGCAAAATGTAGGTCGAATCCAACTGCGGACACAGACGGGCATACAGCACCAATTTCTGCGTCTCGCCCATCTGGTTGTGGATGTCCACTTCATCCACGCAACCCGTAAACGCCACGGCCGCCAATATACACCATAATAATGTGCTTTTTTGATATAATCGGTTGGTTTTCATATTGACTTGAGACTAATCACTGTTCACTAATCACTGTTCACTAATCACTTAAAACTTGAAATGATACGTAAACGTCGGAATAATCGGGAAAATACTGATTTGCTTGAGCTTATACACGGAGCTGGCAACCCCATTATTACTGCTGTAATCCTGCTCGGTATAGTAGAAGAACGGGTTGTGGTGGTTATAGACATTGTAGATGCTGACCTCGAAGATGCTTTGCCACTTGCCGTCTTTGTGCGGCTTGATGAATTGCACCCCGATGTCGAGGTGGTGGAAGGGCTTCATGCGGAAGTCGTTCTTATTGCCGTAGTTTTCAACGTAGGTGTAGTAGTTCTGGTGGTCCTGCGGCGGGACGGAGTTTTCTAAATATTCGTTGAGGTTTTCGCTGACATAGAGGGAAGTGGGCAGCGTGACGGCGTTACCGGTGGCGAAGACCCACGACAACGAGAGGTTGATCCTCGATGTCGGACTGTACATCAGCACAATGGAGACATCGTGGCGACGGTCGTAACGAGCGAAAAACGGCTTCCCGAAGTTCAGGTCGTCGAACTGCTGTTTGGTCCACGAAAGGGTGTAGCCGACCCAGCCGGTGAACTTCCCGACCTCCTTGCGCACGAGAAACTCCACACCGTATGACCAGCCCTTGCCAGCGGTCACGTTGTCAGTCCATTGACGTTGGAAATCGACGGACAGATCCTCGTCCAAAATGCCTTGGAACAGGGTGGCGAAATAGGAAGAGCCCTCCTTGTAAGCCAAGATATTGTCCATTTTTTTGTAGTAGCCTTCAATGGAAAAGGAGAGTCGCGGTTTTCTCAAGTCGTAGTGCAAGCCGAGGGCGACCTGCTGCGACCGTTGCGGCCGAATTTTGTCGGTGACGGGCACCCAAAGGTCGGTCGGAAGCCCTATTGTACTGGTACTCAGTAGTATCATGCTTTGACTCATCATGGCGTAGGAGGCTTTCAACGCGAGGTTCGGCAAGAAATTGTAGCTCATGGAGAGACGAGGTTCGGGCGAGAACCATGTCTTGTGCGGCACGGAGAACCCCACCAGCCGGATGCCCGGATTGATGCGGAACTTGTTCCGGATATTGATTTCGTCCTCCACATAGACGGCATATTCCACCCCGGGTTCTTTGTCCACATGACGCATGGAGAACGTGTCAGCCTTCAGGGTCATCGCATTGGGACGCGCCTCGTGGTAGGTGACAGCCGCGCCCGCAAGCAGATGGTGCGTGGCATTGGGATGAAATGCCACATCGTATTTCAACGTGTAGTCGCGGATGCCCGAGTTGAAATCCGAACTGTAAGTTTCCTTGTCGTTCGGCCCGTAGTAATATTGCTCTTTCATGTAAGTGTTCATTGTGTAATCGCTGAACACAAACGACAGATTAGAGAATATCTTATTGGTAAACAGGTGATTCCATCGTGCCGTAGCCGTGGCGTTCTGCCAAAAGAGTCCCACATTGTACTTGTCGGAAGAACCGTGTGCATCGTCGAGGTGCCATGTTTCCGACATGTGGAATTTGTCGCGCCCGAAGTAAGAACTGAGGTAAAGTCTGTCATTTTTGCCGAGGTCGAAGTTGAATTTAGCGTTCAAGTCGAAGAAATAGTAACCTGCCGACAAACTGGGGTCAATGATTTTCATCAGAGGCACCATGAAAAGGTCGAGATAGGTGGTTCGGCCGGAAATCATGAAGGAGGACTTGTTCTTTTGGATAGGACCTTCCACGGTCAGATTGGAGGCAATGACCCCGATACCGCCTTCCACATGGTAACTCTCCTTGTTGCCGTCCTTCATGGTGATGTCGATGACGGAAGAGAGCCGTCCGCCGTAACGTGCCGGGAAGCCGCCCTTGATGAGTTCGACAGACTTGATGGCGTCGCCGTTGAAGATGGAGAAGAAGCCCAGCAGATGGGAAGCGTTATAGATGGAGGCCTCATCAAGGAGAATGATGTTCTGGTCGGGGCCGCCGCCGCGCACGTAGATGCCGGACGTGCCCTCCGAGGCCGACTGCACGCCAGGCAGCAGCAGCAACGTCTTGAAGACATCCTTTTCGCCGAACAGCATCGGCACCTGCTTCACCTCCTTGGCAGTCAGTTTGATGGAACTCATCTGCACCTGTTCGGTGTTCGTCTTCTCCGCTGTGATATTCACGGCCTTCAGGGTGGTGATTTTCGACAACAGTGCGTCATACTCCATATCTTGCGGGCTCTTGACCCACAACGTGTCATTGATATACCCGAAACTATTGAACACCAAGTACATGCTGTCTCGGTAAGGCAACGTAAGGGTATAGAAACCATAGGTGTTGGTGGTGGCGGCCTTCTGCGACACGGGTTCATAAATGAGCCCGCCTGGCAACGACTCCCGGCTGCCCTTCTCATAGAGATGCCCGCTCACCGTGATGTTTTGCGCGAACAACGGCACAACGGACACCAACATAAACAACAGGAGAAAAGCTGTCGCTGACCTTCGACTAATTGCGGATTTCTTCATTGTTTCGGTCTTCCTTTGTTATTCGTGGCAAAAATAGCATTATTTTATGTATGTACGGATGCAGAACTATCAAAAAAGTTACATTATTTTCTGTATCGCAAAAAAAACTATTTTTGCCGCCTCTTTCGACCTAATCCTCCTAATCTAATCTCCCAGACCTTCTTTTCCACAAAAAACAAAACCACCAACAATGAACTGGATTGACATTATCGTACTGATACCCCTCTGCTGGTACGCCTACCGAGGCTTCCGTAACGGCTTCCTGATGGAGATTGTCTCTTTGGCGGCTCTGTTTTTAGGATTGTTCATATCCTACAAGTTCTCCGACCTGATTTCCCTGTGGATTACCGGCACCACATTGGCGAAGCCCATTTCATTTTCGCTTTGTTTCATACTTACCATCGTGTTAGTCAACTTGTTGGGAAGAATCTTGAAACGTGCGCTCAAGCCGGTCTTGTCGGAATTCCTCGACAAAGGCCTCGGCATTCTGTTCGGCGCCTTGAAGGTGATTCTGGTATTCGGGGTGCTTTTCTATTTCATAGACACAATCGATAAGAAAGAAATCCTCGTCAAGCACGAGGTAAAAGAGGCCTCCATTGCCTACAAACACTTGTCGCCGGTGATGTCGCATATTCTGGAATGGAAGGAAACACGGGATATGGAGGAAAAGGACAAGGAGAAGCCTGCTGCTGCCAGCCACTGACATTCAGTTCGCCAGCCCAAATCTTATTTCCTACCTGAATTTCCGGTGATTGAGAAAACGGTTCTCTTTCTCAATCTCCACCATCCGCATTCTCGTTTCCTCCGTGAAGAACGACTCTGCCAACTTTTCTTCCAAATAACTGATTGCCATATCATTAGGATGACAAAGGTCTTTGGCGTAGAACCGATAATCGCGCAAATCATCCATCAGATATTCGTAAGCTGGAAAATAATAGGTATATTCGTCATCAACCAACTTTTCCACGGCTAACAACAGTGTGGATTTGCTCAGCGCGTTCTCGTGCGCTCCGTCGCCCAAGTGCCGCACCGGACTGATGGTGAAAATCACTTTCATGTCGGGACAGGCCTCCCGCAGCAACGCAAGTGTGCCATTCCATTGGGAGACAATTTTTTTCACGTCCAAACGCATTCGGTCAAACTGGTGGTTCGGAATTTTATGACAATTGGAGACAATCAGGTCGCGAGGGATGAACTTGTAGCAAAAGGCCGTGCCGAACGTGACGAAGAGGTAGCGCGTACTGCGCAGGAATTCTGCACTACGTTCCATATTCTCGTCAATATTGGCTTCAAAATCCTCGAAATTCTCCTTCGAGAAGCGCCCGTGATGGGCAAAACTCACCCAAAGATCCCGATATTTGTAAAAGTACCTGTTTTTGTCGAAAAGGTCGGGCTGCAGCATGAATCGCAACGCCCGGTCGATGGAAATGGGGTTGAAAAGCACGCCGAACGGGTTGGAGCAGACGCTGAAGCGGTGCGTGTCGAAATAATGGCCCATGTTATCGGAAAAACAGGAACCCACCAGCATCACAGGGTCGTTTTCTTCGATATGGAACGGATATTGCGGAGCAGGGATAATTGTTCTAAACTGCATATTCTGTTATTTGGGTATCAATAATTTAGCAAACTTTAAGACTAAGGTTTTGGAGCCTACGGTGTCGAAGCGCACCACAGCACGGGCATCGGGGCCGGCACCTTCCACCGATTCCACATTCCCGAAGCCAAACTTGTTGTGATAGACGCGCACACCCGGCAGTATCGCCTCCACAGGGGCAAGTTCGCCAATCTGGTCGAGCTGAACCTCCGTCTTGGTCTTCACTACCGGTTTCGGGGCAAAAACGGGCGTTTTTCGGACTTCCTCCCGACTGCTTCCGGACGAGGATGCCCGCGACCCGCTGTTGAACCGGAATCCGCCCTGCCGCGGCCCGAAACTGCGGCTGCCAAACAGATCGTCGCTGCCTTCGGAAGCTTTCGTCGTCACCTTCAGGAAACGAGTGGGTATCTCGTCCAAGAAACGGCTGTCCTCGCAGGGACGGCGTTGCCCGTACTGGAAACGCGACATGGCCATCGTGAGGAACACCTGCTTGCGCGCCCGCGTGAGCGCCACGTAAAACAGTCGTCGCTCCTCTTCCATCTCGTGCCGCGAATCAAGACTCATCGACGACGGGAAGAGGTTTTCCTCCATGCCGCTGACAAACACATAGTCGAATTCCAACCCCTTGGCGGAATGGATAGTCATCAGACGAACCACGTCCTGGTCCTCATCCTTCTCACCCTTATTCAGATCCCGCTCGTCCAGAAGCGACACCGACTCCATATACTGGTCCAACGAGGGGAAATAGGTCTCTAACATCTCGCCGGTATCCTCGTTGAGAATATTGTCCGGCTCGCGCTCCGTGAAGCTCTTCATGGCATTCAGCAACTCATTCACATGGTCCACGCGCTCTTTCTCCTCGACATTCTCCTGCAACGCCTGCGCCACACCCGATTTGCTGACAATCTGCATACCGAGCTCGTATGCGTCCACTTTGGTCAGTTGGGAGGAAAAACCGCAAATAAGAGCGGCGAAATCGCGCATTTTGGCCATCACTCCGCCATTTAATCCGGTGTTGTAGCGTTCGGGGGCGGCTACAACATCCCACATCGGCACCCGGGCCTCCTGTGCGGCAGCGGCCACGCGAGCCACCGTCGTGTCGCCGATTCCACGTATTGGATAGTTGATCACCCGCCGCAACGACTCCTCGTCGTAATGGTTGATCACCAGACGGAAATAGGCCAGCATCGTCTTGATTTCCTTGCGATTATAGAAAGAAATGCTGCCGAATATCTTGTACGGGATGTGCCGTTTGATCATCGCTTCCTCAATGGCGCGAGACTGGGTATTGGTACGGTACAGGATGGCAAACTGCCGGTTCTGCACATGGTCGCGCATCTGCGCCTCAAAAATCTTGTCCGCAATCTCCTGCGCCTCGTCCAAATCGGATGAAGCCCGGATAATTTCTATTTTCGGGCCCTCCGCATTGTCGGTCCACACCTCTTTGGGCATCCGGTCTTTATTATGGCTGATGACCGCATTGGCCGCGTTCACAATGTTCTGCGTGGAACGGTAATTCTGCTCTAACTTGAAGATACGCGTAGCTGGATAGTCACGCTTAAAGTTGAGAATGTTCTGGATATCGGCGCCCCGGAAGCCGTAGATACTCTGCGCATCGTCACCCACCACACAGATATTCTGATTCAAAGCCGCCAAACGCTTGATAATCAGATATTGTGCGTAATTGGTGTCCTGGTACTCGTCAATCAAGATATAGTTGTACTTGTTCTGGTACTTGAAGAGGGCTTCGGGCGAATCGCGGAGCAAAACGTTCATGAAATAGAGCAAATCATCGAAATCCATGGCGTTGGCCTTGTGCAGACGGTCATTGTATTTGGCAAATATCTGCGCAATCATCGGCTTCTGGGACATACGATCGGCCGCCTGGATGTCCGGGTTGTCGGCATATTCCTGAGCTGAAAGAAGACTGGACTTGGCCATGGAAATCCTGCTGAGGATAAAACCAGGAGTGTATTGCTTGGGGTCGAGCCCCATCTCCTTCACGATGCTTTTGATGAGGGATTTCGCATCGTCGGTATCATAGATGGTGATATTGTTGTTGAATCCGATCTTCTCCGCCTCAACGCGAAGAATGCGGTAGAAGACGGAGTGAAAAGTGCCCATGGTAACGGCACGGGCAAGTTCGGCACCAGCAATCTGCACGATTCGCTCGCGCATCTCCGCCGCCGCCTTGTTGGTAAAGGTTAGCGCCAAAATGCGGTAGGGACTGACATTCTTCACCGAAAGCATGTAGGCAATACGGTAGGTGAGCACGCGGGTCTTTCCGGAACCAGCTCCGGCCAACACCATCACGGGACCATCCGTCTGGGTCACTGCAACTTGCTGTTGCTCATTTAGTTCCGATAATATTTTCTCTTCCTGAGTCATTGAATTCCAAAGTTTGAAAAGGTTTAATTTTAAGAGTTATTTGTTAATTTAGACTTACAAAAAAATTATTTCGGAACTAATTTCCGAAAGAATTTTTTATTATCTTTGCCCGTCGAAAGCAATGACAAAAGGGCAGCCGGTAAGTCCCACCTTTTTTACACATTATCATAAAAGTCCCACCTTTCATAATTTGGCAATTACTCAACAAAATCCGGCAGCCCTTTTTCTTTTTTCGTTGCGTTGTCGTAAATTTCTTCCATAGTCCTTTTTTAGTTTCAAGTTTCAAGTTTCAGGTTTCAGGTTTCAAGTTTCAGGTTTCAGGTTTCAAGTTTCAAGTTTCAGGTTTCAGGTTTCAGGTTTCAAGTTTCAGGTTTCAAAGGGTCTTGATTCTAAATTCCAAGCTCCAAGCTCTGAAGAACGGCTTCCACCTGGCGATAGAGGTCGTCAAAGTCCCCATCATTCATAAAGACATAATCGGCCATCTGCATGCATCGACCGACATTCTGGTGGTTAGGGTCTTCCGAAGACATTTCGCGCCGTTCATTTTCAAGAAACGTCTCGTACGAAATATGGTCGGTTTCAGACCCCCGCCCCACGACTCGCTCATAACGGATTCCAGGATCCGCATCAACACCGAAAAGCAGAAAATGGTCATGCCGCCGCAACGACTCCACCTCTCCCGGGGTCCGCACGCTTTCGATGACGGCATCCGCGCCGCATTCCTCCGCTTGGAGGTAGAGCTGGTCGATAATGTAAGAGGGACCATGTTGAGCGCGCAGGTCGTTGGCAACCACCACAAAAGTGTCGCGGTTCAGCTCCATGTTCCGGCGTTTCGCTTCCTCAATAAGATAACCTCTCACGGAATAGTGCTTGAAGCCGTAATGTTCTCTAAGATAATCGACGATGGTGCCTTTCCCCGCACCAAGGGTTCCTGTAATCCCTATTATTTTCATAACTACCTTAAAAACAAAAGAGGTGGCACATCGCTGCGCCACCTTCATACTTCATAACTTACTGAATGGCAGCGGAAATCTTTGCCGCAATGTCGGCAAACTCTTCCGAGGTGAGTTTCACACGCGGAGCCTTGAAATCCAAATCCCCTACCCCATTGATGGGTACGAGATGGATATGATTGTGCGGCACGTCAATGCCGATCACTGCGACACCGATACGTTGGCACGGCAGCACCTGCTTCATCGCTTTGGCCACTTTTTTGGCAAACACCATCATGTCACCCAACGTGTCGTCATCCAAGTCGAAAATATAGTCATTTTGCTGTTTCGTGATTACCAAGGTGTGGCCTTTGGCAAGCGGCGATATGTCGAGGAACGCAAAGAATCGCTCGTCCTCCGCAATCTTGTAGCAAGGGATTTCTCCCTTCACTATCTTCGTGAAAATAGTCTCTTCCATAATGATTGGTTTAACGGGAAATGTCTAAAATCTGGAACTCCATCACGCCGGCAGGGGCTTGCACGCTGACCGTATCCCCTTTAGAATGACCGATCAGAGCCTTGGCAATCGGGCTGGAAACGGAAATCTTGCCGCCCTTAAGATCCGACTCCGACTCCGGGACAATCGTGTAGGTCATCTCCATGCCATTCTTCATGTTCTTGATCTTTACAATGGAGTAGATCAGCACTTTGGAGACATCAATCTTGGATTCGTCGAGCACACGAGCTTTGGCAATCAGATTCTTGAGGTTGGCAATTTTCAGTTCAAGCATGCCCTGCGCCTCTTTTGCGGCGTCATATTCCGCATTTTCGGAAAGGTCGCCTTTATCACGCGCCTCTGCTATTGCCTGAGAGATTTTCGGACGCTCAACAGCCTCCAGTTGATTCAATTCACGCTTCAGGGCATCCAGGCCCTCTTGCGTATAATACTTTACATCTTCCATATTAAGGTTCTAAATTTACACAAATAGAAGAGACCATTCCAGTCTCTTCTATTTTCGTTATATACAATAAATTTAAAGTCGTACTACAAGGTAACCTTGATGCCCATGTAATGATTTCCTCTCCACTTGTTCGTGAATCTGTAGCCATAGTCGAGATAAATTCTCGGACCGATAGTCTTTTTCACACGCTCTTTCGTGAGGGGAATGACGGCGGTAGCACCCACTGCAGGACCGGAGAAGAAGGAATCGCTATTGAACAGGATGGCAGCCGTTTCATCAGCGGAAGACTTGGCGCCGCGGCCGATGCCTTCAAGACCGTAACCTGCACGAATCATAAAGATATTGCGGAAACCATACTCCAAGCCGACAGAGAACACATCTCTCGTGTAGGAGTTTGCCGTGAACGTACCAGCGAATGTGAGTCTATGCTCAGCATTATCACGGGTAAGACCCTCTTCCGCCAGTTCATCCTTC
>Ga0247609_10006439_pt1 | contig 11302 bp, 7 predicted proteins | sample 172DNAGHGlowgp2_FD_193487 | JGI IMG/M metagenome (GOLD analysis project Ga0247609, IMG submission 193487) | Sheep rumen microbial communities from Palmerston North, Manawatu-Wanganui, New Zealand - 1728 DNA GHGlow gp2 | ecosystem: Host-associated > Mammals > Digestive system > Stomach > Rumen ... | reverse complement strand
TAGTCTCAATCTGATTAGTTAAATTGACTTGTTCACTTCTTTTCATAGTGATTAGAGTTTTTTAATTAAGCTATTGATATACTTTCTACTAATTGGGAATTCCTTTTCCCCATAGACTTTGTCTAATAAATCTAAGATATTCTTTAAAGCTGGTTTGACGAATTCTTCAAATCGACCTTCTAATTTGATTAATACTTTTCTTGCTAAGATAAAGTCTAAAGCGTTTTCTTTCTTACCACCTGAGGCAACAAAAATTGGCACTAAAGCGTTGATTTGGTTTATGACACGGTTACCAAAGGCCACTTCAAATTGTTCGAAGATGTAATCGGTAATTTGATAGAGCTTTTCGTAATCTCTTTGACTCATTTGGTATTTTTCTTCTTTAGAAGCGGAGTCAAATAAACCTTTTAATTTGCTATAGCTCATTCTGATGCTACCGGCGTCACCTGTTACTTCGAATGGTTCGTTTCTATTATCAAAACTAATTACCGTACTTCTATCGTAGACTTTATCGGCGATACTGAAAGTTGAATCATCCTTATTCGCGGTACCGACAAAGAAGCAGTTTTCTGGAATGGTAATATAGCCATTTTCTAACTTAGCGGGTGGAACAAAACCAAATGGAAGTTGCATGATTCTGATCTTCCATTGATCGCTTGGATATTCGAGGACACTTAAGAAGTCTGCGAAATAGTATTCAATACGAGAGATGTTCATTTCATCTAAAACGAAGATATGGACAGCATCTGGATTATAAGAAGCCTCATAGAGCTTAAGCAAGAAGTCGGTTTCATTATAAGTTTTAGAGAAATCATTAAAGTAACCTAAGATAGAGGTCTTATCTCTCCAAGTGACTTGGACAGGTAAGAATGTCACGTTAGCGTTGATGAACTTCGCAAAATATCTTGGTAAGGATGATTTACCTGTACCACTTAAACCTTCTAAAATACTTAATCTTGTGGCGTTAAGTCCAGAAATAAAGATACGAATGGTATCGATGTCGTAATAGAGTTGTTCTTCTTTGGCTAAGTAGTTTCTAAATCTATTAACTAATTGTTCCAAGTTAATGTCATCGCTTGGAATGGTATCGATGGAATAGCCATCATAGTCAACGTCGATTTTAGATAAGCCTGGGAAGACTTTTTCTCTATCGTCTAATTCTCTGGCTCTACCATCTAAAGCGATCGCTTGATTAGATCCATCACCAACTGTACCTTGAATATAGTTTTGGACAGTGGTGTTCTTTTCTTCTTCGCCTTCAAATGAAGAGATAATATCGCCTTTTTCTTCTTCCTCTTTTTCACCTAAGTCATCAAACTTATCGCTATGGAAGAAAGCGTATGGCTTATCAACTTTTCTAAAGTTAACGAATAACATGCAGATTGGTAAGACAATCGCGGTAATTCCTAATGCGGCAATTGTGGTGATAGCAAGGGTTTCACCAATTAAAGTCATCATCATGCCGAAACTACCGATATCATCGAGTGTGAATAGTAAGCTCAAGCCAATGGATAAACCGACGGAGAGGACGACCACTCCGATATAGGCTAACCAAAGCTTAGCGTTCTTCCACTTAATGTTATTAATGACTTGGAATCTTCTTACATAGATTAAACCAAACACTAATACGACAATATAAATTGCGGTCAAGATGAGCGATATCACCCCATTTGCCCCATTTAATGCAATAATCGTAAATCCCATGGCTTTCGCCATGCCTAAGAACATATTTGTTTCTGCAATTACGGTGTCTTCAGTCGCGGTTAAACATAAACCGACAAAGACAAATAGTACTGCATATAAGGACGCAATTGCGATGGCAATTAAGTTCTTTCTTGTAATATAAGGTCTAATCATAAAATTATTCTCCTTGCTCACCAATTGGTTCATTGGTGTTTTCTTTTTCTTTTAAGTTTTGTTCTTCTAAGCTTTTAGCTTTAACTAATTGTTCACTAATACCATATTTAGCTTTTTCTTCTTCATTCATCTCTCTTTTTTCCGGTTGCCCTTCTGGATCCAAACTATAGGCGTAACCTTTATAGAAGATGGTGTTATGTTGCTTGATGGACATGACCTGTGGGTCACTTTCATTCATCTCATCAACATTGAATAATGCCGTTAATAGTGTTTTTCTTTCTTCTGTTGCGTCGTCCATTTTTCTTGTAAAGTGGGAAATCATAAATGAACAGTAGACAACAGAGAGAACAGTGACAATTCCAGCGTAACTCTGGAAGAACATGATAAATATACCGATTCCTGGAATTCTTTTTCCTGTATATTTACCAATCACATCGCTCACTTTTGGATGATATGTATCGGTCGCGGAGTTCGAATCACCACGTGTGGAGTATCGAGGTTCCCCGCTTGTGTAATCAATGCCGATAATCCTATGAATGACGTTGACATTTTTATCATTCTTGTAGGCGATTACATCATACATTGATAACTGTGAGCTTGAATTGACGCCTGTTAAGACGATCAAATCATAAGTATTGAATTGGTTAGTTAAGCTTTGCTCAACAAGATATGTATTAGCCTCGTTACGTTGAGACATCGAGCCTGACGCCACAACCATCACAAAATTATCACCGAACTTTGTAACATTGTTTTTAATTCTGCTATATAGTGACAAACCGAATATAGGAATGACAATGGCCAAGAAAGCGCAGTAAATAACATTTTTTGCAATGTTTCCCGCCTTTCTTTTTTTAATGATGTTCGGATTTCTTTCATAAATCATTAAGTCAATAATCTCAATATCGCGATTACCGAGATTAATCTCTTTAATTTGTGACTTAATGTAATTACGAAATAAAACTGTGACGACTGTGGCAAACGAGGCTACGCCGATTATTGTAACAATGAGTGCAATAATATCTGTTGAGGACATGTTTAAGAAATTAATTCAATAGTTGTTTTTTAGTTAACGTGGGCAATGATGTCCACAGAGACAGTGAGACCATCTAATAGCGTATGCATGCTAGTTAATGTAGTGTTGATCTCAGTATTGCTAGCTTGGTCTTCTGTTAAGTCATCGTAGTATTCCGCTGGATTCAAACCATTAAATAATGAACCCCATGCGAATTCGACTTTATAAGAGAAGTTAGCAACAGAAATACCTTCATTAGTAGTGATGGTATAATCTGTATTTTCCACTAAAGTGACAGTGCTCTTTAAGCAGGCTGGAACAACGATATAACCAGCTGTTTCAGCTTGAGTCACTTTATCTGGAATGGATTTTGGTCCAATGGTTAATGAACCTAAGTTTTGTGCTTCGGTGATTTTACCAGAAATAGTTAATGATAAACGTTCACCGCATTCATCACCTTCAGCCCCATAACGAACACGACCTGTGCTGTCGTTATACTTTGGGTTGAAAGAGAAGATATTGGTTTCGATTTCTTCACCGAGAGTTTCGCTTCCTCTTTTGGTATCAAGACCTTTAACTTTAAGTTCTTGAATTTCCATAGAGCTTTCCGCTACTTGACCAACCTTTAATCCGGCATCTTGGTTTTTGTTAGCGTTTGAAGAGAGAACCCAAGCCGCAAAACCTGTGGATACTAAACCGATAGCACCAAAGAGGGCTATGCCCATCACGATTTTTTTGCGTTTGTAGGATCTTCTTGTAATTTTTGACATGAAAAACTCCTATTAGGCATCGATAACGATAGATACTTTGAAACCAACGCCATCAAAAGCTTCGATAGCACCTAATGCAGCTTGAGCATCAGCACCAGCAGTAGCAGCAGTCTTTGTTCCATCGTTGTAGAACTTGTATGGGTTGACTGGATTGCTACCGACATTGAAGTGTGAACCCCATGCGAATTGTAAACTGACGGTGACTTGTCTGCCATATTGATCTTCATCGCCGCTTGCAATGGCAAAAGAAGCAACGTTTGTTAAAGCACCAACATAACCGTTTGTAACGGCAGAGTTGAAAGCAGATTTTTGAGCATCAGTACCAGTTAATTCAACAGTGACATGAACTTTAGCAGTATCACTAGCACCAAGATTAGAAACATAGAAAACGATTTCAGCATCTAAGTTTTCAACTGTAGCTGCATCGCTATTTAATAACCATGGTGTAGCGGTGACGCCTGTGTCATCCCAACCAAAACAGATTGAAGAAGCTGCAGCACCTTTAGCATTGTTGCCATAATTGACTGATAAAGTTGTTCCACCTTCAGCGTTCTTAATGACATGAGCTTGGTCGCTGACAGTATCAACTGTGATGTTGCCAGTTACTTCTTTGTTATCACCTTGGGAAATAACCCAGGAAGCAAAGCCGACAGAGACTAATGATGCACAGGAAAGCGCGATAACAGCGCCAATTAAACCACTTTTCTTTCTTAATTTCATAATTTCCTCCTTCCTTATATGCATGCTCATATAATATATAAGTGCAACAAAAGAAAATCAAGGAATTGTTTGACACTATAAAACGTTAATATTTGTTACTTGTAACAATTATAAATACAATAATGTAACCTACTAAGCCAATTTGTCTCAATTTTTAAAGTTATCAAAATTTGATATTTGTTGCCTATTTGTTGCGGTTATGTTGCGCTATTTTAGGCTTATAATCCATATTTGTCATCTTTTTTTACTGGATAAAAAATAACCGACTTTAAAATCGGCTAAATAGGCAAAAAAGTTAAGAGAACAAATTTTTAAAATTGTGCTTCTTTTTCCCAAGTGTATTGCTGCATATAAACGCCATGATATGCCTTAACTGCGTATGGTTCGTTATTCAAATAATCGTAATAGTCACATGAGACTTCTGAAATTTTAATGCCGTATGAATTGAAGTGTTTAACAAAGCAATCTTCGCATCCGATGGTTTTTAAAACTTTCGATAAATCAGCAACAAGGTTTCTAATATAGGATGGTTTTTCTTCGTTAAATAGAGCAATGGAAAGGTCCTTAACCGATACCATTGCGCCTCTTTTATCCACTAAATAGGCGAGCATCTCTTTTGTTTTGCTTCTGGAAAACCTAATAGCCTCGTTATTATAAAAAGCTTCAAAGTTGCCAAAGCATTGTACTCTTAATCTATTCGTATCGTTTTTAATTGGCATTGGATATCTTAAATTAGCGAGTTCCGCTTTTAATCTTTCAATAGTGACTGGCTTAGTTAAATAACCAGAAGCGTGTATAGAATAAGCATCGATAGCGTATTGATCATATCCAGTCACGAAAATGATATTGATATTGGGATTGATTTGTTTTAATTTTTTAGCGAGTTCAACCCCGTTCATACCACCCATTTCAATATCTAAAAACGCCGCGTCAATTCTGACTTGCTTAACGGCTTCATAAGCGGTTAAAGGGTTATTAAAAGATAAGATTTCACATCTTGGATCAGCTTCTTTTAAAGCATCCACTAATTTATTAAGTTGGAGATTTTCATCATCAACAGCGAGAAAGAGCATCTTTTAATTCTCCTTATTTAGGAATGTGAATGGTCATCTTCGTTCCTTTATTTATTTTACTATAAATTTCTAAACGCCCTTTGACCATACTTTTTAATCGTTTTTCGACATTAGCTAAGCCAACGTGGACTCTCCCGTCACTCGGTGGAACATTTGGATCAAAACCAACCCCGTCATCAGTAACTTCCACTAAATATTCTTTATCTGTTTCACTTGTTTTAATGACAATAGTGCCACCTTCCGCTCTTTTACAGATGCCGTGTTTAACAGCGTTTTCCACTAATGGTTGCAAAGTTAAAGAAGGAATTTGAAAACTATCAACACGAATATCAAAATAAACTCTTACTCTATCTTCAAAACGCATTTTCTCTAATTTGACATATTTCATCGTATGTTCTAATTCTTGCGAAAATGGCACGATTTTATTTTGTGAGATATTTGAGAAATTAACTCTTAAAAACGAAGAAAAGTCATCAATTGCTTCAACAGCTTGTTCTGGATCTTTTGTGCATAAATAAGAAATTGAAGATAAGCAGTTATAAATAAAGTGTGGTCTAATTTGAGAAATAGTTAATTCGATTTGCTTTTCCGAGAGCTCTTTTTCTTGCTTTTGAATAGTTAGACCTCTTTGCACATAGAAATAAATAAAGTGCGCTAAAAATGAAGCAATAATGGCAAAAGTAAAGATCGAGTAACCAGGATATATAACGTGGAACACTAATGCGGAAGCGGGTATTAAAACAAATAATAAATAGGCAATTCTTTCACTGGCTTTAATATCCTTGATGGTAATAATGATGATTGTTTCAATAAGGAAATTAATCCATAGGTAAGTAAAAACAAGAAAAGCGTAATTGCTTCTAATCATCGTTAATGTGCCATCAACATATTCAAATGTATGTAAATAGCCAGTAAATATATTAACGATAAGAGTTATTGAAGATAATATACCAATAATTCCAGATATGACACTCGTAATCATACATTTTCTAAAAGGCATCTTAGAAAAAGACAAACAATATAATAAGAAAGCATATGATGCAGCGTGTGTAGAAATATGCAAAATGGCATCAAGTATTTTAAAAACTAAGGGATGCACATTATTGTTTAGTCTTAAAGAATAAGAAACGATATCAATAACCATTACAATGGTAACTGAAACTAGTGACCATAAGAAATAATAGAAAGTCTTTCTTTTCTCAATGTTAGAAAAAATATTAACGCCGATTAAAACAAGAAGCACAAAAGCCGCTAATATACAAACAGCAAGATTGAAAACAATTCGATAATTCATATAAATATTATCCTCGCGCGTTAATAAATATTAAAGCACCAATTTTATTTATTTATTTCTTCTTTTTGTTCAGTCTTCTTATTTTTAATAGTGCGAATCAATAATCTAATGAGCCACCAAGCGATAATTAGAATTGTTGCCGCACCAGCCACAATGGCAAACCCAGAAAAGTCTAACCATATATCGCTCCATGTCGAAGTTCTGTGTGGTACATAAGCTTGAATATATTCTGTTAACCAAGATAAACCAAAACCAATACCAAAATTAGCCAAAACACCAATTGGGAATTTAATCTTACCTCTTAGCCATAAAAACCAAGTAAAAGCTCCTAAAAAGCCTAATACTGCGAAAGCCCCAAAGTGTCCAACAGCTTTTCTAACTTTTCTAAAGAAATCACCCATATCAGTAATAAAAGGTCTTTTTTCAACATTGATGTTTATATCAAATTCAATATAAGTATAATTATCATCTTTAACCGTGACTTTAATTGATGTTGCACCAGCTTTAAGTGGGGTAATCGTACCATCATTACCAATTAAACATATAGCGGTGTTATTTACTTCATATGAAACTCTTCTATAAGTCGAATCGTTAGTAAAATTAACAGCAATCTTACAGTTATCACCATTTAAAATCGTAATTGTATTCGTATCAATATCATATTGAGCTAAACCAGAAAGCAAGAAGGAGCCACCTTCTTTTAAACCAACTTTATGTCTAATAGCAATATCGTATTCTTTAACAATACCAGTAATACTTTCAGTAATGGTTAATCTTGTATTACCAATCTTCTTTGGAGTGATTAAGCCATTTCTAAGAGTGGCATTAGCATTACTTAATTCCATTGCAACCTTTGCTTTAGTGGTCTTTTCATCTAATAGATAAGAGACATTTAAAGTATCGTTCATATAAAGAAGAATGACCCCATCTTCTTCGTTAACTAAATCACCATTCTTATGAGTAATAGTGACATCCATTTTTGAAGTAAGTACATCAGATACTGTATATGTCACTTTCTTTTGATATGGTTCAAATATAGATTCATCAATCGCAATATCACTCGCTAATAGGGAAGTGATCATTGGTGTCACTATTAAAGTACCCGTACCTGCTTCTTTAGTGGTTAATGTAATACTTTTAGAAGCATAAGAATATACTGCGGTATTATTCTCTAAAGAAATCTTATATGATTGGCCAGATTTACCATTATCGTTAATTGTTAATACATATGTTTCATATATATCTAAATCTAAGTTACTAATTTCAACTTCTTCATAAGTAATTGAGAATCGATCAATAACATAGAAGGAAATGTTCTTAGCGATAACACTAGAGTCTTCATTAGTGAATGTGATTAAACATTTAACTTCCCCAACTTTGTGTGGTGTGAATTTATGATTAGCATATTCACCAACATCACTAGTAACATCAAAACTAAAGTCATAATTATTAACATTTAATGGTTCTGAATTACCTTCAAAACTCTTAATACCAAAATAATTATCTAAATTAAATTCTTCATCAGCATAAACAATCGGGGTCTCACCTTGTTTGTAATTAATAGTAAAGTCACTAGCGCAGTTAAGTGGTTTTTCTTTAACTTCCACAGTAAATGATTTAGTTAAGACATTATTAAATGAATCAGTAACTTTTGCGGTAATTGTAGAACTACCTAATGCTTTAGCGGTTAATTTTCCTGCATTAGTAACTGTAATAGCGTTTGTATTACTAGATGTATATGTCTTGGTAACTTTAGCGGTACTTGGAGTAACAGTTACTGAAACAGTTTGACTGGCTCCAACATACATAACACTAGAATATGAACCTAGTTTAATGCTTGTCATAGCAGGTCTAGCTTGAACTGTTACTTTAAATGAAACACTAATAGAAGGATCATATGTTGATGTAGCGGTAATATTAGCACTACCTACTGTACCAGTTGGTTTGAGTGATGTCTTATTTGATTGAACAACGACTATCGATTCATTATCACTAGTTAATGTATATCCCTTATATTTAGCGGATGTATATGTTGGTACATAACTAATAGATGGAGTAAATGCAGTTGTTTGATCACTATATTTAGTAGTGTTGCTCGCTTTTAAACCAGTAATTGGATAATCTTCCACAATAGGCGCCGGAGCGTAGGTCATTACTTTTAAAATATTAGTAATATCGCCACATGTGACTCTAATATCAAAAACTTCTCCATTAGAGTCAGCGTTAACTTTAATAGTGTCATCCGTTAATTCGAAATATGGATTATTTGTATATTCATAAGTGACTGTTTTATCAGTAGCGGTATTAGGTTTAATAACATTGCTAATGATATATTTTTTATAGATTTCAAGATTATAGACACCATCTTTTAAAGTAGCGTTAATACTTGATTCCATTGATTCAACAGCGATATTAGAAACATTAAAAGTAATGGTATCAAATACTTCTGGTACTTTAGTATTAATTGCCTTAATAGTGGCATTTCCTTCTTTTAAGAAATTAACTAAACCAGTTTCATCCACTGATGCTATATCGACATTATCTGAAGAATATGTATAAGAGCGATAAGTAGCATCTTCTGGTTCAGTCTTAATATCAATAGTGGTTTCTTCACCAACTTTATAATCCGTTTGTTTATTTTGAATAATGGCTTTAGTGGGTAATACTTCTTTAGCCTGATCCCCATTCATATCGTTAATAATGCCACCGACGACTTCCCCAACAGCCTCCGACCTTTTAGCGGATTCCGGACCAGGAATCGTCGCTTCAACGATTAAAACAGACATGGCCGCTAAATAGCCTAATAAGAAAAGACCACGAAATATCCAATAAACAATGCTATATTTTCTTTTTTTAAACACTATTATTATTTTATTTAAATAAAAAAATATTTGCACAATTATTTTATAAATTCATAGCTTAGAAGAAACATTATGCTTTTATAAATATAGCAAAAAATATGTAAAAAATATTTTACGTATCAAAAATAAGGATAGATAGGAAATCACATTTTACATAAAAATAAATGACATTTTAAAATAAATATAACATAGTTATAAGATAAAAAACATTATCGCTAAGTAAATAAAGTTTTACATTTGTTGTTTTCTTTTAAATATAAATCAACTATTATTTACGTGTTTTTTAAAAGGAGAAAAATATGACAATTGGTGAGAAAATCGTCCATCTTCGTATTGTGAATGGTATTTCACAAGAAGAATTATCCAAAAACTTAAAAGTCTCTCGTCAATCATTATCCAAATGGGAAAACGATGATACATTACCTCCTTTAGATAAGATAAGAGAATTATGTACCATCTTCAAAGTTTCTGCGGATGAATTAATTGATGAGAATATTATTATTCATAAAGGTCGTAAAATTGATCTTCCTATCGAAAACATCAAAACCAAATATTTCGGTACTGATGGTTTTAGAGGCGAGGCTAATGAATTATTAAATTCTGATCGCGCTTATAAGATTGGTAGATTCCTTGGTTGGTTCTATTCTAATCCTAAATACACCATGCAAAAACCAGGCTATCGACCAAAGATTGTTATCGGTAAAGATACGAGAAGATCTTCTTATATGCTCGAATACGCAGTGGCTGCTGGTGCGGCTTCTAGTGGCGCGGATGTAGAATTACTTCACGTTACCACAACACCATCAGTTTCTTACATTGTAAGACAAGATTGTTTTGACTGTGGCGTTATGATTACCGCTTCACATAATCCTTTCTATGATAATGGCATTAAAGTTATTAATGGAAACGGTGAAAAATTAGAAGATGGTGTCGCCTATTTAGCGGAAGCTTATTTAGATGGTGATTTCAAAACTTTAGGTTTAGAAGAAGGCGAAACTGACCTTCCATTTGCCAAGCGTTCCGATATTGGCACAATTAACGATTATTCATCTGGTAGAAATAGATATATCGGTTACTTAATCTCTTTAGCGAGACATTCAATGAAGAAATTAAGAATCGGCTTAGACTCCGCTAACGGGGCTTCTTGGATGATTGCTAAAAGCGTCTTTGAAGCTTTAGGCGCCCAAGTCTTTGTTATTAATAACCATCCAGATGGTTTAAACATCAATCTTGATGCTGGTAGCACTCATATCGAAAAATTCTGTAAATATGTTAAAGACAATAAATTAGATGTTGGCTTTGCCTTTGATGGAGACGCTGATAGATGTATTGCCGTTGATGAAAACGGTAAAGAAGTTGATGGCGATAAAATTATGTATTTACTCGCTTGTAAGCTCAAATCAGAAGGCTCTTTAGATAAAGATACAGTTGTCGCTACAATTATGTCTAACTCAGGTTTAGCTAAAGCTCTTAAAAATATCGGTGTCAAACTTGAAAGAACACAAGTCGGTGATAGATTCGTCTTTGAAAGAATGGTCAATGATGGCTATTCATTAGGTGGAGAACAATCTGGTCATATTATTATTAAAAAATACGCCACAACAGGTGATGGTGTTTTAACAGCGATCATGGTCACTGAAGAAATCTTAGAAAGAAAAGAACCATTATCTAAACTCGTTGCCCCAGTTAAAGTCTTACCACAAAAGCTTAAAAAC
>Ga0247609_10006438_pt1 | contig 11302 bp, 11 predicted proteins | sample 172DNAGHGlowgp2_FD_193487 | JGI IMG/M metagenome (GOLD analysis project Ga0247609, IMG submission 193487) | Sheep rumen microbial communities from Palmerston North, Manawatu-Wanganui, New Zealand - 1728 DNA GHGlow gp2 | ecosystem: Host-associated > Mammals > Digestive system > Stomach > Rumen ... | reverse complement strand
ATAAATGCTGAAGATGCAAAAGTTATATATATGTCACCACAAGGAAAAAAAATGAACCAAAAAAAAGTAGAAGAATTATCAAATCAAGAACATTTAATTATACTTTGTGGACATTATGAAGGAATAGATCAAAGAGTATTAGATAAAATTGTGGATGAAGAAATATCAATTGGAGATTATGTATTAACAGGTGGCGAAATACCAGCTATGGTGTTAATAGATAGTATATCCAGATATGTAAAAGGTGTTTTGAAACAAGATTCAATAAAAGAAGAAAGTTTTTCAAACGGGTTTTTAGAATATCCGCAATACACTAGACCAGAAATATTTGAAGGTGAAAAAGTACCGGAAGTTTTACTTTCAGGGAATCATCAAAATATAAAAAAATGGAGACAAGAAAAATCTTTGGAAATAACAAAGATAAAAAGACCAGATTTATTATAAAGAAGTGTGCAAAAGGTACACCGCTCGGACGAAAAAGAAAAGGAGGAATAAAAAAATGGACATAATAAAATCTATTGAACATGAACAATTAAAAAACAAAATACCAGAATTAAAAGTTGGTAATACTGTTAGAGTTCACGTAAGAATAAAAGAAGGAAATAAAGAAAGAATCCAAGTATTTGAAGGAACTATCATAAAAGTACAAGGAGGAGGAGTAAATCAAACATTTACAGTTAGAAAAATATCTTATGGTGTTGGTGTTGAAAAAACATTTTTAGTACATTCACCATTAGTAGAAAAAGTAGAATTAGTAAGAGTAGGTAAAGCAAGAAGAGCAAGATTATTCTACTTAAGAGACAGAGTTGGTAAAGCAGCTAAAACTAAGGAAATGGTTGGAGCTAGAATCGAAAACAGAGAAATAGTAATTAAAGAAGAATTAGCAGAAGAACCTGTAGCTGAAGAAGCTGAAACAACAGAAACTCCTGTTGAAGCTGCACCAGAAGAAAAACCAGCAGTTGAAACTAAAGACGTTGTAGTAGAAGAAGTTGTTGATACAGTTTCAGAAAAACCTGTTGAAGATGTAAAAGAAGCACCAGTTGTAGAAGAAGTAAAAAAAGAAGAAAAAACTGAAAATAAATCAGAATAATTTTTAAAAAGGTAACATTTAAAATGTTGCCTTATTTTTTTTATAAAATACAAATTCAATAAAATCAAGCCTTACAAAGATGGCGAACAAAAATTTTGAAAAAATTAAAAAAAAGTATTGACAAACTAAAAAATAAAATGTAAAATAGAAACAACAAAAGCGAACAACAATTTGCAAAACAAAAATTTTGGTAAGGAGTGATATTAAATGAATATAGTAAAAAGAAAAACAAATCTAAAAATAATGATGAATAGTAGTATTGAGAGACATCCAGTTCCTGTACTTGGGATAGATTATAAAGTAAAAATATCATATAAAAATACAAAAGTAACAGAACTAGATGTAGAAAATAAAACTATAAAAATATCACTTCCCAATAAATATAAAAAAATGGAAAGTAAAGATATATTAGATTTAGCAATAGAAAAAATGTATGAGCAAATAGCAAGAGTTGAAATAGAAAGAGCAATGGAAAAAATAAGGATAATGTTAGGAATAGCACCAGAAGAATATGAAATTGCAAAAATAAATACACTTGGAACTTGTGAAAATAATAAAATAACAATTAATCCTGAAGTTGTAAAATATAGCAGAAAAATAATAGATTATATTGTCTTACATCAATATTGCCATTTAAAATATAAAACACATTGTCAGAGTTTTTACAAAATGTTAAAAAAATATGAACCAGATTATAAGAAATGTGAAGAAATTTTATTAAATATATAAAAATTAAAGTTAAAGAAAATTTTTGAAGAAAACCCAAATTGTTAGAAAAAAATTTAACAATTTGGGTTGACTTCAGTTTCTAGCTTTTATATATCAATAATTATTTAAAAGAAATTTCTAAAAACTATTTATTTATTCTGATTTTTTTGATATAATATAGCAATAATATTGGGGTATCGCCAAGTGGTAAGGCAACCGGCTCTGACCCGGTCATTCGTAAGTTCGAATCTTACTACCCCAGCCAAAGCTATTACAAAGTAGCTTAATAAAAATAAGGAGAGGTAAAAATGCAAGAAAACGAAAATCAAAATAATCCAGCTGAAGAATTAGATATAAATCATCTAATGCAAATAAGAAGAGATAAATTAAAAGAGTTACAAGAGCAAGGGAAAAATCCTTATGAAATTACAAAATTTGATAGAACAAACACTGCAGGAGAAATAAAAACAAATTATGAAAAATTTGAACAAAAAGATGTAACAGTTGCAGGAAGAATTATAGCTAAAAGGATAATGGGAAAAGCTTCATTCTGCACTATACAGGACTGTGATGAAAAAATTCAAAGTTATGTTAGTATAAATGATTTGGGAGAAGAAAGCTATAAAGAATTCAAAACCTATGATATTGGAGATATTATTGGAATAACAGGTTTTGTATTTAAAACAAGAACAGAAGAAATATCTGTACATGCGAAAGAGGTAACATTACTTACAAAATCATTAAGACCATTACCAGAGAAATTTCATGGATTAAAAGATCCAGATTTAAGATATAGACAAAGATACACAGATTTAATTGTAAATCCTGAAGTAAAAGAAACATTTGTATTAAGAAGTAAAATATTTAAAGAAATAAGAGCCTTTATGGATAAAAAAGGATATATGGAAGTTGAAACACCAGCACTTACAACAGTAGCAACAGGAGATGCGGCTAGACCATTTATTACACACCATAATACATTAAATTTAGAAATGTATTTAAGAATTGCGCCAGAATTAAATTTAAAAAGACTTATTGTAGGTGGAATTGATAAAGTCTTTGAAATTGGTAAAAATTTTAGAAATGAAGGAATGGACATTAAACATAATCCTGAATTCACAAACATGGAATTTTACTCAGCTTATGAAGATTACAATGATATGATGAATATAGCTGAAGAATTAATATCAACAGTTGCAAAAAATGTATTAGGAACAACAAAAATAACTTATGGAGAAACAGAAATAGATTTAACACCAGGATGGAGAAGAATAACTATGATAGATGCTATAAAAGAGGTATCAGGAGTTGACTTTAATACAATAAAAACTGATGAAGAAGCACAAGCTATAGCTAAAGAAAAAGGAGTAGAATTTGAAGAAATAAAAAATACAAGAGGACATATAATAAATGAATTTTTTGAAACATTTGTAGAAGAAACTTTAATACAACCAACATTTATTATGGATTATCCTGTAGAAATATCACCATTAACAAAAAGAAAGAAAGAACAACCAGAATTAGTTGAAAGATTTGAGTTATTTATTGGTGGAAGAGAATATGGAAATGCATATTCAGAATTAAATGACCCAATAGACCAATATGAAAGACTTGCAAAACAAGCTGAAGCAAAGGCAAAAGGTGATGAAGAAGCAGGTGGAATGGATGAGGACTTTGTACAGGCTCTAGAAATTGGTTTACCACCAACTGGAGGAATGGGAATAGGATTAGATAGATTAGTTATGTTACTTACAAATTCAGCATCAATAAGAGATGTAATATTTTTCCCAACTATGAAACCATTAAATTAAGTAAATTTATAGATAGAGGAGAAAAAACTTATGTTTAATTTTTCATTAGATAGAAAAACAATGAATATATTAATTGCAATTATGGTAGGAATTGCAATAATGCAATTTATAGCAAATCCTAACCAGTTATTATCATTGCTATTAAGTGTGCCAGGAGTATTAATTGCAATAACATTTCACGAATTTGCTCATGGATATATAGCATATAAATTAGGGGATAATACAGCAAAAAATCAAGGAAGATTGACTTTAAATCCACTTGACCATTTAGATCCAATAGGTTCATTAATGTTGCTAATTGCAGGATTTGGATGGGGAAAACCAGTAGAAGTTAATCCAAGAAACTATACAAGAAAAATATCTATGGAAACAGGAGAAGCAATTGTTTCTGCAGCAGGACCAATAATGAATTTTTTATTAGCAATTATATTTACTATAATTTACTTTTTAATTTATAAATTTGCAGGAGGAGCTTTTTTAAGTGGAACAATAGGTAAAGTTATAATGACATTAATATTATACGCAATATCAATAAACGTTGGATTAGGAGTGTTTAATTTATTACCACTACCACCATTAGATGGTTCAAAAATAATAATGCCATTTTTGCCATCAAAAGCAAAAGCTTTTTTTGTAAATAATGAGCAGATTTTTTATATAGTATTTGTATTACTATGGATAACAGGAATAGCAGGTTCAATAATATCTCCTCTAATTAGTTGGATAACAAATGGATTATTAAATTTAGGAAATAGGATTATTTAAATATGTTAAAAGATATAATAACAATGCGGAGTTGAATCAAGTTGTGATGAAACATCAGTTGCAATAGTAAAAAATGGAAGAGAAATTTTATCAAATATAATAGATACACAAATACCAATACATGAAAAATATGGTGGAGTTGTGCCAGAAATAGCCTCTAGAAATCATATAGAGGCTATTTCTCGAGTTACAAAAAAAGCATTAAAAGATGCAAACATTACATTTAAAGAAATAGATGCCATAACACCAACTTATGGACCTGGTTTAGTAGGAGCTTTATTAGTAGGTTTATCTTATGCAAAAGCACTAAGTTATGCTACTCAAAAACCACTTGTAGGAGTTAATCATATAGAAGGTCATATTGCTGCAAATTATATTACATATAAAGATTTAGAACCACCATTTCTATGTGTAATGATGTCAGGAGGAAATACACAAATTGTTCATGTAAAAGATTATACAGAATTTGATGTTCTTGGAAAAACTAGAGATGATGCAATAGGAGAAGCATTTGATAAAGTAGCAAGAGTAATTGGATTAGGATATCCAGGAGGACCAAAAGTAGATAAATTAGCATTAGATGGACAGCCAAACATAGAATTACCAAAAACTCATTTTGAAGGAGAAACACTTGATTTTAGCTTTAGTGGAATAAAAACAGCTGTAATAAACATACATCATAAAAACCCAAATATAAATAGAGCAGATTTATGTGCAAGTTTTCAAAAAAATGTAACTGATACACTAATGGAAAATGTAAAAAAAGCAATAAAACAAACAAAAATAAAAAAAATAACACTTGCAGGAGGGGTATCAGCAAATTCATATATAAGACATGCTTTCTTACAACTAGAGAAAGAAGGAATTCATGTTTTTATGCCAGATTTAAAATTATGTACGGACAATGCAGCTATGATAGCATCTGCAGGATATTATAATTTTTTAGCGGGAAAAAGAGACACTTTAGACCTAAATGCTATGCCAAATGTCCAGCTAGGAACAGGACATTTTGAAATATAATATTTTTTAAGACAGATGTGAAATGAAGAAGGGAGATAATAAAAATGTCAATATACACAATTGGTGATTTACACCTATCATTCAAAGAAAATAAGCCAATGAGTATATTTGGCGAAAACTGGGAAAATCATGAAATAAAGATAAAACAGGATTGGTTAGAAAAAGTAAAAGAAGATGACTTAGTAATACTACCAGGTGATTTTTCTTGGGCAATGTATTTAGAAGATTCGGATGAAGATTTTAAATATTTAAATGATTTGCCAGGAAAAAAACTACTATTAAAAGGAAATCACGATTATTGGTGGGGAACTTTAAAAAGTATGAGAAATTTTTTAATAGAAAAAGATATAAAAAATATAGATTTTTTATACAATAATTCTTATAAATATGAAAATCAAATAATTGTAGGAACAAGAGGATGGAATATAACTGAGAGCGAAGAAGACAAAAAAATGATAAATAGAGAATCAATAAGATTAGAAATATCTATAGAAGATGCAATAAAAAAATATGGAGAAGATAAAGAAATAATTGCATTTATGCACTATCCACCCCTTACTAAAAGTAATATAAATCAAAATGAAATGACAGAATTTGTTAGAATTATGAAAAATAATAACATAAAAAAATGTTATTATGGACATTTGCATAGCACTGCAATAAAGGAAGCAGTTGAAGGAGAATATTTTGGAATTGATTTTAAACTAGTGAGTTGTGATGCGTTAGATTTTAAATTATTTAAAATAAATTAAAAAATTTCAACCAAAAGGACCGTCCCTTTGGTTGATGGTTCAGAGGAGAAAAATGTTAGATTTAGAAAAGAGTGTAAAATATATAAAAGGTGTTGGGCCAAATAGAGAGATTTTACTAAATAAATTAGGTATTTTTACATTAAAAGATTTAATTACATATTATCCAAGAACTTATGAAGATAGAAATAAGCCAAAATTTCTATATGAGTGTGAAGATGGAGAAGAGGTTTTAATAGAAGCTGTTGTTTGTAATAGGATGACTAATGTAAGGCTAAAGGGAAAAACTATGCAAAGGCTTATTGTAAGAGATGAAACTGGGACATGTACTATAACCTGGTTTAATCAACCATATTTAAAAGATAAGTTTAAAGTTGGCGAAAAATATAAGTTTTTTGGAAAGGTAACAAAAAAGGGTGGTAAAGTATTTTTTACTGCCCCTGTTTTTGATGATTTTGAAAAAACACAAAATACTGGTAGAATTATTCCAATTTATCCACTTACATATAGTTTATCACAAAATAGTATTAGAAAAATTATGGAAGCTGGTATTACAGAGGTTTATGAAAAACTACCAGAAACACTTCCAGAATATTTATTAAAAGAATATAATTTAGAAGACATAAATGAGGCTACAAAACATATTCATTTTCCAGATGAATTCAAAGACTTTAATATAGCAAGAAATCGTTTGGTTTTTGAAGAATTGCTTGCTGTTCAATTAGCTTTATTACAATTAAAAAATAATTATATAAATGAAGAAAAAGGAATTAAATTTTGTAAAGATGCTAAAATGAGTGATGTTATAAATACACTACCATTTAATTTAACAAAGGCTCAGCTTAGGGTTTTAGAGGAAATTGATCACAATATGGAAATTGATAAGCCTATGAATAGATTGTTACAAGGTGATGTTGGCTCTGGTAAAACTATTGTTGCAATGTGTGCAGCATATAAAGCTGTAAAAAGTGGATTTCAAGCAGCAATAATGGCTCCAACAGCAATACTTGCTACACAGCATTTGGAAAATTTTAAAAATATATTGGAAAAATTAGATATAAAGTGTGAATTATTAATATCAGGAATTACGAAAAAGAACAAAGAAGCAATATTGGAAAGACTTGAAAAAGGTGAAATAGATATTTTAATTGGTACACACGCAATTATAGAAGATAATGTAAAATTTAAAAATTTAGGATTAGTTGTAACAGATGAACAACATAGATTTGGAGTAAGGCAGAGAGGAAAAATAGCTAAAAAAGGTAAAAATCCTGATGTTTTAGTAATGACAGCAACACCAATTCCACGTACATTAGCATTAATTTTATATGGTGATTTGGATATTTCTATAATAGATGAACTTCCACCTAACAGAAAGAAAATAGAAACTTATGCAGTTGGAAAAAGAATGACAGAAAGGGTAAATAGTTTTATTTGGAAACAAATAACAGAGGGGAGACAAGCATATATAGTGTGTCCTTTAGTAGAAGAAAATGAAGAATTAGATTTGAAATCTGTAGAGAAATTATATGAAACATATAGTAAAGAGATTTTTCCTCAATTTAAGGTTGAATATATACATGGAAAGATGAAACAAAAAGATAAAGATGCAATAATGAAAAGATTTAAAAATAAAGAAATAGATATTTTAATATCGACTACAGTTATAGAGGTTGGTGTAGATGTTCCAAATGCAAATATAATGGTGATTGAGAATGCAGAAAGATTTGGATTAGCTGCACTTCATCAATTAAGAGGTAGAGTAGGAAGAGGAGAGTATAAATCCTTTTGTATTTTAAAATTTGAAGGTAAAGGCGAAAATGTAAAAGAAAGAATGAAGATAATGTGTGAAACAAATGATGGATTTATAATATCTGAAAAAGATCTTGAATTAAGAGGCTCAGGAGATTTTTTCGGAACTATGCAACATGGGCTTCCAGAATTTAAAATTGCAAATTTATTCGAAGATATAGAAACCTTAAAGCAAGTTCAAAGTGTTGCAACAAAAATATTATTAGATGATCCAAGATTGGAAAAAGAAGAAAATAAAAAGCTGAAATATTTAATAAAAGACAAATTCAAAGATAGAATAGAATTATAAGGGGAGATTTACATTGGAAGAGAATAGAAAAGAGGGGCATCTATACTTGGTTACAGAAGATAGAAATGGAATAGTATATTTATGGGACTTTACTGAAAAAGCGAAAGAAGAATTTGAAGAAACAGAACTTCCAGAAGATTTAATAGAAGTGGCAAAAGAAGGAGCAATGCTTCAATATATGAATGGAAAATATGTGTTGTATTCTAAATATGGATATGATATATTGGAACAAGAAGAAAACGAAGAATAAAAAAGAGGGGAACAACAGATGAGTAAAAAAAGAAATACAAAATTAAATAGACAAATTAAAAATACACTAACAAGTATATTAATTTTAATTATAATAATTGCTATTGCAGAAATATATAGTTATTTTACAAATAGCATAAGTCAAGGAACAACCGAAAGTTCTACAATTACATATAACACAGCTTCATTTGATTTAGATAATATACCAAAATATAAAGATAGTCCGTATGTTATTTTAAATGAAAATAAACCACAATTTACAAAAAATGAGGTGTCAACAGAAATATTTGAAAAGTATAGCGAACTAGATGAATATGGTAGATGTGGAGTAGCATTTGCAAATATTTGTAAACAGATTATGCCAAAAGAAGGGGAAAAAAGAGGAGCTATAAATATGATAAAACCATCAGGTTGGAAAACAACGAAATATGAAGGTTTAGTGGATGGAAATTATTTATATAATCGTTGTCATTTAATTGGATACCAACTTGCAGGAGAAAATGCAAATGAAAAAAATCTAATAACAGGTACAAGATATATGAATGTACAAGGAATGTTACCATTTGAGGATGAAGTAGCTACATATATAAAAACAAATAAGAGGAATCATGTTTTATATAGAGTTACACCAATATTTAAAAATAATAATCTTGTAGCAAGTGGTGTACAAATGGAAGGATATTCTGTAGAAGATGAAGGACAGGGAGTTTGTTTTAATGTTTATGTATATAATGTTCAACCAGGAGTGACTATAAATTATAGTACAGGTGAGAGTAAATTGAAGTAGGGTTAGGATATAATTTCAATAAAATAAATAAAAAAAGAAAAACCTCTTTCGAGGAAAAGAAAATACATTTTTCTTTTTTTATGGATTGTGTTTTACAAGACAGTGCGAAGGTCCCAAACCCATACGTCCAGTCCATACTCGGCGTCTGCTAGGACAACAATGAAGTTACTTCCTACATGGACAATTAGCAGGGGATTAATGGATTTACGAAGAATCTTCTGAATATCAGAAGTCTTCTGAGTGTTATACGCTCCGTTGTGCAGCTGGCGTACCTTGATTTTATCGGCTGCAACGTTTTTCTTGACGATGGCAGAAAGCACATCGTAAGCAATGACGTCCACACCAAAAATCTCGTCACAGGCTGTAGTGTCCAGAGGGTAATTGTACTCATCTTCCATCTCGTAAACAATGGAATCTCCAACGAGATACCAAAGCCCGATTAGGCGCTTGTCCGTGTTTTCATCCCATGTTTTTGGGACCCAGATGCTAGGGCAGTAGCCTTCGTTTTTAAATTTTGCCATTGATGATTCCTCCTTGCGTAATAACGCGTCCTATTGTTGATATAGCTACTGATGTAACGGAGTAATTCAAAGAGTTACATCACTTATAATTATACTATATTTACATAAAACTGTCAAAAAGTTAAATTGCTATATTTAAGTAATTTACAATTCTAATGAAACAAAAAAACAGAGAAATTTGAAATCTCTGTTTTTCTTGATTGGTGCGGATGAAGGGACTCGAACCCCCACGTCGTTGACACTGGTTCCTAAGACCAGCGCGTCTACCAATTCCGCCACATCCGCATATACTATTAATTAACATTATTTATATTAACACATTTACATAGTAATTGTCAAGAGATTAAAAAAATTTATTTACAAAAATAAAAAATTAATCCACCAATAATAGTAATGATAAATCCCAAAATTTTTAAGCCACTAGAAGCTTCATTTTGATCACCAAAACTAAAGTATCTTTTAGTTAAAAGTCTAGCATCATAAATTAAAATAATTCCACAAAGTAGCATAAGTGCAGCTAATAATTTTATAATAATTTGAAACATTATATATCAACATCCTTTTCTTATTTACATATATAATATACTATTTTATGTCGAGAAAGTCAATAAAAATAAATGAGAAATAAGTTAAAATGTTGAAAAAACTAATAAACAATAGTATAATTAGAAAAATAGATAGATAACTATCCAATAATGAATATGGATAGTTATTGTTAATATATGGAGGGTAAAATGCCAGTTGAAAAGAACAAAGAATATATAGTAGATATAATAGATAATGGAACAAATGGTGAGGGTATTGCAAAAATAGATGACTTTACGATTTTTATACCTAATACTATAAAAAGTGAGAAGGTTAAAATATTAATTGTAAAAGTTTTAAAATCCTATGCATTTGGAAAAGCTATAGAAATATTAAAAAAATCTAAACAAAGGGTTGATTTTGACTGTACAACATATAAACGTTGTGGTGGTTGTAATTTAAGACATATAGATTACAAAGAAACTTTAAAAATAAAACAAAAAAATGTACAAAATTTAGTTGATAAAATGCTAAAAAGCAAAATAAATGTTGAAGAAACATTAGGTATGGAAAAACCATTTCATTATAGAAATAAAGCTCAATATCCTATCGGTTTGGATAAAAATAATAATCCTGTAATAGGTGTTTTTGCAAATAGAACTCATGAAATAATAAAAATAGATAAATGCTTAATTCAAAATCAAGAGACAGAAAAAATTGCTAAATTTATATTTGATTTTATAATTAAAAATAAAATAAGTATATATAATGAAAAAAATCAAAAAGGATTAGTAAGACATATTGTAACAAAAATTGGTGTAAAAACAAATGAAATTATGATAATTTTGGTTATAAATGGGAAAGAAATTCCAAAAGAAAAAGAGTTAGTAGAAGCGGTTACAAAAAAATTTGAAAATGTAAAAACAATTGTAAAAAATATTAATACAAAAAATACCAATGTAATACTAGGAAATGA
>Ga0247609_10006437_pt1 | contig 11303 bp, 11 predicted proteins | sample 172DNAGHGlowgp2_FD_193487 | JGI IMG/M metagenome (GOLD analysis project Ga0247609, IMG submission 193487) | Sheep rumen microbial communities from Palmerston North, Manawatu-Wanganui, New Zealand - 1728 DNA GHGlow gp2 | ecosystem: Host-associated > Mammals > Digestive system > Stomach > Rumen ... | reverse complement strand
TATAATTGGAGTACTTACATTTATTATTTGCATTTTAGGTGTTATTATAGGAAAGAAAATTGGTGATAAGCTTAATAGTAAAGCAACAATAGTAGGTGGCATTATTCTTATCATCATAGGAATCATTATTTTAGTTAAAGCATTAATTTAGAGGTGCATATGATTATAGATCTACATAATAAAACATTAAAAGAAGCTAAAATAATTGTAAATGAAGAAATAGATAAAGCTATTAAGCTAAAGCTAAGTCAAATAAGAATTGTTTATGGCTATAATAGTGGTAACACATTAAAAAATTATTTTACTAATATAAAGCACTATGATCAGAATAAAGTAACATCTATTTTTGAAGTTCCAAATAATAGCGGAGAAGCTATTATTAATTTAAAAGTAAGTTTAAAATAAGAAATAATTATAGTAAAATATAATTAGATAGGAGTGATTTATATGGCAAGAGTTTCAGTAGGAAGTAACGGAGCAAGTGTCTCAACAAAGCAAGGGGATTCAAAAAATAGCGTTAGAACTACCGTATCAGTAAATAAGAAAGGTAAAGTAACAACTACTAACACAGTAAAAACAGGTAATGTTTCAACTAGACTTAAAAATGGTAAAGTTACAGGTATTTCATTCAATTTTGGAAGTAGTTCAACTAAAAAGAAGAAGACTAAATAATTAATGGCATATTTAATATGCCTTTTTTTCTTTTTTATATTTATTTTTATAAATATATATAATATAATAAAAGTGTATTTTTTAAAAAGGAGATATATAAAAAATGGATAAGAGAAAGTGGTTAAAAGAATTAGTTTATGGAATTCTTGCAGGGTTCTGTATCGGTTTAGGTGGAACATTCCTATTAAGCTGTAAAAACACTGCTGGAATAGTAGTAGCAGCCCTATTCTTCACAATTGGTTTATTTACTATTTGTGAAAGAGGCTATAACCTATTTACAGGTAAGGTTTGTTATGTATTTGACAATAAACCAAAATATCTAATATTCTTATTAGTTGTATGGGTTGGTAATTTACTTGGAACAATGTTAATAGCAGTAATTGAAAGATTCACTAAGATTAACGATGCAATTCAACCAGTTGCTTTAGATATGGTTAATGCAAAGATGAATTATGGATCTAACTTTGGTGTTGCTTTATTATCATTATTCTTACTTGGTATTCTTTGTGATGTATTTATCTTCATCGCAGTTAATGGATATGCTAAGAGTAAATACCAAATGGGTAAATATTTATCATTAATTTTTGGTGTAACATGCTTCATCGTTTGTGGCACAGAGCATAGTATCGCAGATATGTATTATTGGTGTATTAGTGGTAAGTTATATACTGAATTTGGTAAATCAATTTTATGTTTATTAGTTATTACTTTAGGTAACTCAGTAGGTGGATTCTTCTTCCCAGCAATTGAAAAGTTTATTGGAAATTACAAGAAAAAAGAAGAAGCTAAACCAGCAGAAGTTAAAGAAGAAAAACAAGATCAACCAGTAGAAGAACTTGATGCTGAAACTAAAGAAAATGCCTAATTTTAGGCATTTTATGTTATAGGGGGGACATTATGGATACAACTAGAAGAAATGGTATTATTACTTCATGTATAACAGTATTTGTTGCTATTGCTATTGCACTAGTTTACTTTTTAATTAGACAAAATAAATACAAGAAGAATAAATGCTTTGTTGATAGTATTATAGAAACTGATAAATATGATTTAGAATTTGAAAAAGTTTATAGTACTGAAAATGGTAGAGCCGCTGTTTTTATTGAAATATTAGTTACAAATAAAACAGATTCAGTATTTGATGCAAAGTTTAGCGATGTATCAATTAAAGATGATACAGGTGCTATACATAAAGCTGAAGGTGGCACTTTAACTATAGCTAAAGACGCTGCTGATTATTATTACTATGGTTATTATTGTGATAAAAACAATGATACAACAAAATATATTCTTCATTTTAAAATAAATGGCAAAGTTTATAATGTTTGTTTTAAGAATGAACCAAAAGAAAGCTAGATTTTATATCTAGTTTTTTTATTATGTGTTATAATAACTAATGGTGATATTTATGGATTATAAAGGTGCTATATTTGATTTAGATGGAACTATTCTAGATAGCTCTAGAGTATGGAAAAAAGTTGATAGTGATTTCTTTAGTGAACATAATATGAGCGTACCAAGTGACTATTTAGAAAACATTAGCGCAATGAATATTTATGATATTGCTAGATACACAATTAATAGATTTAATTTCAATTATACAGTTAATGAATTAGTAGATAAATGGAATGATATGGCTAGAATTGAATATGAAGAAAATATCTTAATTAAGCCATATGTTAGAGATTATCTATTAAAGCTAAAGGCTGAAGGGGTAAAGCTAGGAATAGCTACAGCATTAGATGATTTCTTATTCATTCCATGTTTAAAAAGAAATGGAATATATGATCTATTTGATGATCATAGAAGCTTATCTACAATGAAAAATGGAAAGGATTCACCAGACATATATTTAGATGTTGCAAAGAAATTAGATGTAATGCCTAGTGAATGTATGGTGTTTGAAGATATAGTTAAAGCTTGTAAGAGTGCAAAGAGTGCAGGATTCTATGTAGTTGGAGTAAATGATTATAACAACGAACATATTAAGGAGTATTGTAACCAATATATTTATAGTTTTAAAGAATTAATTTAGCATATATATTTATATATAAAAAATATGAAATAACTATTTACAACAAAAAATAATTATGCTAAAATACTAAACGTAGCAAATTTAATCAAACGCGATGAAAAGAAGGAGTAGATAAATTACTGCTTATAGAGAGGATTGTATTGGTGTAAGCAATCTAGTAAGTTTTATTGAAGGTAGTCTTGGAGCGGCAGATCGAACAGATTTAATCTAAGTAGTCTCTGACGGAGAAAAATTCCCGCCGTACAATGGGGAAGCGGCATAATATGTGTTGGATAAGGTAAGGAAGTAACACTTTCTTATGAATTTAGGTGGTATCACGAGTCATTCGTCCTAATGTGGAGAATGACTTTTTATTTTTTTCCAACAGATAGTGCCAGAAGGAGGAAAATATGGAACTATTAGAAAACTATTTAAACAAAACTGAATTTGACAACTACGATGATTTCAAACAAAACCTAAAGGTTATTGTACCTGAGGATTTTGATTTTGCTAGAGATATAGTCGATAAATGGGCTGAAATAGAACCTAATAAATTAGCTCTTTTATACTGCAACGACTTCAACGAAGAAAAAAGATATACTTTTAAGGATATATCTACTTTATCTAAGAAGGCAGCAACTTATTTCACTAAGTTAGGTATAAAGAAAGGTGATAGAGTACTAACTCTATTACGTAGAAGAGCTGAATATTGGTTTATTGCTGTAGCACTTCATAGAATTGGTGCTGTAGTAGTTCCTGCTAGTATTCAATTAACTAAAAAGGATATATTATATAGATTGAGAAATGCCCACGTTAAAGCATTAATCGCAATTGATGATACATTTGTTTTAAAACAAATAGATGGTATTATGGAAGAATCTGAAGAATTAAAGAATGTTATTATTGTTTCAGATAAAGCACAAACAATAGGACATGATTTTAATAGAGAGTTTATTAGATGTGAAGAATTTGAAGGATATAGTGGTCTATCTAATAATGATGAAATGATTATCTATTTTACAAGTGGAACAAGTGGATATCCTAAAATGGCAGTTCATAATAGAAAATATCCACTAGGTCATATTATTACAGCTAAATATATGCAAGCTGTTCAAAATAACGGCTTACACATTACTCAAGCAGATTCTGGTTGGGCTAAATTTGGTTGGGGTAATATTTATGGCCAATGGATTTGTGGTTCTGCAATCCTAGGATATGATCCAATTAGATTTGATGCATATAGATTTAGAAAGATGCTAAAGAAATACAAACCTACAACTATGTGTATTCCACCAACAATGTATAGATTAATATTAACTGATGGACTTGAAGCTGATGATGTTAAATCTATTCAACATTTCTCAACTGCTGGTGAACCATTATCAGGAGAAATAAATAAAGAATTCTTCTATTTAACTGATCATTACATTTTTGAAGGATTTGGTCAAAGTGAATCAACTCCATTTACTTGTACATTTAAGTATTTAGATGTTAAACCAGCAAGTATGGGTAGACCATCTCCATTATATGATATTAAATTATTAAAGTCTGATGGAACATTTGCCGGAACAAATGAACCAGGAGAAGTAGTAATCACAAATGCTAAATCTGCTTTAGGATTACTTGATCATTACGTATTAAACGATCAAAGAATTGATTGTATCGATTATAAAGGAATTTATCATACAGGTGATATAGCTTATATGGATAATGATGGTTATTTCTGGTATGTAAGTAGAAATGATGATATGATTAAATCAAGTGGATATCGTATCGGACCATTTGAAATCGAAAGTGTTTTAAATACACATCCAGCTGTAACTGAAAGTGCAATAATTGGCTTACCTGACCCAATTCGTGGTCAAGTAATATGTTCTGTAATTCATTTAGCTGAAGGTTATAAACCAAGCTATGAATTAACAAAAGAATTACAAGATTATGTTAAAGTTAATACAGCACCATATAAGTATCCAAGAGTTATCGTTTATGCTAAAGAATTACCAAAGACTACTAGTGGTAAGATTATTAGACATGATATTTTAAAACAAATTGAAATTAATCCAGTTAAAGAAAAATCTTGTGGAGCTATAATCTATAAGTATGAAAATGGTGGTTTAAGATTCTTAATTTCTAAACATAAACAAGGTCATTATTCATTTACTAAAGGACATGTTGAAAAGAATGAAACAGAAGTAGAGACAGCTTTAAGAGAAATTAAAGAAGAAACTTACTTAGATGTTAAACTTGATACAGGATTTAGAGAGATTAATACTTACTCTCCAAAACTTGGAACAATTAAAGATGTTGTATACTTCATTGCGACTCCAACAAGCGAAAAGATTATTGTTCAAGAACATGAAATAATTGAAGCAATATGGTTAAGCTATGAAGATGCTTTAAAGACAATCACTAACGATAGTGATAAAGAAATCTTAAAGAAAGCATATGCATATTTAAAATAGAGACTAAAATTAGTCTCTTTTTTTTGCTATAATTAATTTAGGAGGTGTTTATATGTTTAATATCGTTGATGATGTATTAGTAGGTTATGATGGCACTGATGAAGTAGTAGAATTACCTGAAAACATAAAAGAAATTAAACCATTAATATTTAGAAATCATCCTGAAATTAGATTACTAGATTTATCTAAAACACATGTTACAAACCTCTTAACAAAGACATTTTTTGAATGTAAGAATATTTATGAAATAAGATTACCTGAAACTCTAGAAGTAATTGGTTATCAAGCATTTTCTAACTGTTTAAGCCTAGAAGATTTAAACATTCCAGAGAATGTTAAAGAAATAATGCCAGGAGCATTTGAAGAATGCTGTAATTTAGTTCAATTACATATTCCTTCAAATGTTAATGTTATAGAAATGAATGTATTTAAAAACTGTAGTAAGTTAGAAAGAATATACTTATCTGATGGTTTAAAAAAGATAGGTGAAAGTGCCTTTGAAAACTGTATTAGATTAATAGAAGTAAAACTACCTGAAACTTTAAGAACTTTAGATATGTATGCTTTTAGAAATTGTAGGGAGCTTCCAGCAATAGTAATACCTAAATCTATAAAGGTTATACCTAGGGGATGTTTCTATAGTTGTATAAGACTACAGACAGTAATATTACATGATGAAGTAGAAAAATTAGATGATTGGGCATTTAGGGAATGCACTATGCTTGATAAAGTAAATACACCAGAGAATTGTAAGATAAGTCCTTGTGCTTTTTTAGATTCTAAGACAGTTAATGAACCAATTTATAAAGATAAATTTGCCATACCAAAGAAACAGAAGTGTTATATTGCCACATGTGTATATAACTCATATGAGACAAAAGAATTATATGTTTTAAGAAGATATAGAGATAAACACTTAAGACGTACTTGGCATGGTAGATTATTTATTAAGTTTTATTATTTTAATGCCCCTATTGTTATTAAATTATTTGGTAGATTTAAATGGTTTAATAAAATATGGAGAAAAATATTAGATAGGAAAGTTAAAAAGTTAGTTAAAAAAGGATATTTAGATAGTTATTACGAGGATATTAATTAAATTGATTAATTAATAAATTGTGATATAATGAATAAGGAATGATTTTATGGAAGTAAAAGATATACTATTATTAAATGGTGCTAAATATTCAGGTGAGATAAAAAATGATTTACCTCATGGATATGGTATCTATGAAACATCTACTATAAAATATGAAGGTTATTTTAGAAATGGTTTATTTGATACTTTTGGCACATTAATAGATAAGGAAAGAAAATTTAAATATATAGGATCATTTGATTTAGGAAATAAAGAAGGATTTGGTAAAATTATTTTTGATGATGGAAAATATTTTGAAGGTATGTTTCATGGTAATCTAGCAAATGGTATGGGTTATATGGAATATAGTGATGGAGAAATATATGTAGGTGAATTCAAAAATAATTTATCAAATGGAAGTGGAACTGTTTATTATGCTAATGGGAATATATTCACTGGTTCATTTAAAAATGATAAGGAATATGGAATGGGTGTAATAATGGAAAAAGATAATAGATCATATGGTATAAAAGTAGAATATGGTGATTCAGGTTATACTTTAATTCATGGGCAAATAAAACTAACAAGTGAATTAAATACACATATGGTTTATAGAATAGTGGAAAATAGTGATTTTAGATTCTTTGGAATGATTGATAAGTATTCTAATTTAATCCAAGGTATTTATCATTATGATAACAGTCTAGTATTTGATACATTCATTGGTAATATTTCAGAAGAGTTTAAAAATGGTATAGCTATTCTTAAAGATAAAAACATTTATGAAGGATTCTTTGAGAATGATGAACTTACTGGTAAAGGTAAGCTAATCGTTTTAGGTAAAGGCTGCTTTATAGGTGAATTTATAAATGGAAAGAAAAACGGAGATTTCATTTTCATGGATTATGATGGTCATAAATATCATCATATATATGATAATGATAAATTAGTTGATGTAAGGGAGGAAGTACAATAGTACTGTAAAACTTATGGATCGTAGTGAATTGATTAGGTATAGAGGTAATTATTCAACAGAAGAATTAGCTCAAATATTAAATGTTAATAAAGAAGATGTAGAAAAGTGGGAAGAAACAGGCGAAATTGATGAACAAGTATTCATCGATTTAAAAGAAATGTATGAAGAAGAATGTAATATTCCTAACTTTGTACTAGAAATGCAAAAGATACATACATCAATGTCTAAAGGTCAAATCATATGGAATAGAATTCCTTATCCATTATTTGCTTTAGCTATTTTCCTAGTATTAGGCTTTACATTAAATGCTTGGCATCCTGCATGGGCAATATTCCTATCTATTCCAGTTTATTATAGTTTAGGAAGTTCCATATTTAGGCGTAGTTTAGCCTTATTTAACTATCCTTGCATAGTTATAGGAATATATATTGTATTAGGCTTTATATGTGATTTATGGAGCCCTGGATGGTTATTATTCTTAACTATTCCACTATATTATTTGATATGTTTTGCGATAGCAGCAAGAAAAGTAACATTTATTGTTTATGCAAACTTTATTCTAATTATTTATTTAACTATGGGTATGGTTTTTGATATGTGGCATCCTTGGTGGGTATTATTCCTAACTATTGTTACATATATAAGTGTTTCAAAAGCCATTTCATATAAATTTGTTTGGTATTTAGACTTATGTTTCTTATTAGTTGGAATATATGTATTATGTGGTGTTTATACTAATTTATGGCATCCACTATGGGTAATGTTATTATTAATTCCTATTTATCATATTCCACAATTTATAATGATATATAAGAGAAAGAAAAAATTGCATATTATAAAGAAATAAGAGATTTAATCTCTTATTTTCGCGTTTAAGAAGGGGGATTTTTATGAAGAAAGTCGCAATATTTTCAACAATAGGCGGAGTTCTTTTAGTAGGTATAATTACTCTAATTATTATTCTATGCTTACCTAAAGGTAAAGCTTATAGAACAATTAAAGTATTTAAAACTGAAGGAACTGTAGTAGTATCTAGAGATAACAAAGAATTTGATGCGAAGGAGAATATGAGCTTAAAGAGTAATGATAAATTGCTTGTTAAGGAAGGTGCAAAAACAATTCTAAAACTAGATAACGATAAGTTTATAAGTGTAATGGAAAATACAACTTTAACTCTAGTTGCTGAAGGAAAGAAGAACAACACTAAAACTAAGATATTAGTTAGTGAAGGTGGAGTAACAGTAGAATTAAAATCAAAAATTAATAAGGATACTGAATCATTTGAAATAGCTTCATCTAACTCAGTTATGGCTATTAGAGGAACAAAGATTAGATTCTTAGTATCACTTATTAATAATCAAACAAAAACTGAATTATCATTATTAGAAGGACAAACAGATGTTTACTTCTTTAAAGATAACAAGTTAAATAAAGCAATATTCGAAGATACATTAACAAAATTAACTTATACATCTGATAGTTCAACAATAGAAAAGATTAGTGAATTAATTGATAATAAAGAAAACATTCAAACAATCACAAAAGATGATATGGTAAATACATTTAATGTAGTGGTTGAAGAAATGACAAGTGCAGAAATTGATAGTATTGTTGATGATGTAAATGGATTTGATAGAGATAATGATCAATTAAACGGAACTATTAAGTTCTTAAATAATGTTAGTGAATTAGCATATGGTACAAATCCTGTTACAGCATTCCAACCTGATAAAGAATATAATGGAATAAAGTATTATTATACTTCAAATCTAGCTGATGAATTTGTTTTATTTGATGAAAACACATATCTAGATGCTGGATCTACTTGGTATTTTAAAGCTATATCAGATGATGCATATAGATCTGATCCATTCATGGTAACAATGAAAAGAGGATCTTTAAATGTAGAATTAAAATTAAGTCAATCAATTAATACTATATCAGCTGTTAGTGCTAATGTAGTTGTAAGTATTGAAAATGATCCTTTCTTTAATAGCGATTTAGCTAAGACTTTAGATATGTATAGTCAACCTACTAATTACATTATTTGTAGAGTAAAAAATGATAGTCTTGAACAATATATTCTTGGTGAATTAAATTATAGAAATAAAGAAGTAGTATTTGATAAAGATTTATTTACAAATAGTAACGGAAAAGCAAATGTAGAATTCGAATATCATTTCGATAATTATGATGCAATTAATCCAGTTGAACAAACATATACATTTGAAACAGAGCTAATTGCAGATAATTTCATTTGTTATTATAATCCAATAACAACACAACATTATTTTCAATTACAAAGTGGAGCATTCTATTCAGGTGATTTAGATGTAATGGAAAGATTTAATTATCTATTTGTTCAATATAATACAAACGATCCAACTAATGGTTCTAGAAAAGAAATAGATGATGATGAAGATGTACATGAATTTGTTTTAGATGATGGTAGTTCAATTCAAGATTATGCTGTTAATGGTGTTTATACACTTAGAGTAAAAAGTATGACATCTCAAGCTGATGATCCAAAAACTGTTGTTTCATCAACTGATTGGTTTAATGTAGATTTAAATAATTATGATACAACAAAACCTACTCCATATTTAAATTTAGCAGGAACAAATAATGTTATTACAACATTTAATGACGATGGAACTATTAATATTTATGTTGATTTACAATATGGTATAGAGATTTATCCAGAAGAAGAAAGAATACCACTTGGTGATTATATTGTAAGATTTAATAAAGAAGATGGTTCAGCTCCAGATCAATATATCAGAGGTAATGGTAGATTCTTAAAGATTGAAAATTTACCAATGGATGATTATATAATTAAACAAGTATATGCAGTTGATAAAGTAGTTGATGGTATCACATATGCTTCAAATATTTCTGATAATAGTCAATATATTAGCTTACGTACACATGATATTGATCTTAATACTTATTCAGATGCAAACGGTGTTTATAACCGATTATCGTTCTCTGCAACAAATATTACTAGTGGCACAGTCACTATAATAACACCTGATGGTATAGAAACAGAATATTCTTCACAAGATGCTGATAGCGCAAATTATTATAAAGATACAGAATATGTATATGTAAGAGCAACCTATCTAATTTCAATAGATAAAGATTTATTTAATAGTATGTATGGTGAAGATTATATTACTGATTCATATGCAGAATTAAATGATGAAACATTAGGAGCATTAAAACAAAGACTAAAAGAACAACATAACTTTGAAATCAAGGGAACAAGTTCTAAAGAATACACATTCAAAATATTATTTAAAACAGTTGGCGATGAATTATAATATTTACTTTTAATTAACATTATTGTTGTGTCACTACTTATAATGATGTATAATAATATACGGGTGTAGCGATATAGTTATGCTTATATTAAGCAAAGGAGTAGTACTAAAATAATGACAGGTAAGGTTAAATGGTTTAACGCTGAAAAAGGCTATGGATTTATTTCAACTGAAGATGGTAAAGATGTATTCGTACATTATTCACAAATCCAATCAGAAGGTTATAAATCATTAGACGAAGGTCAAGCTGTTGAATTTGAAATTAATGATGGTCCTAAAGGCCCTCAAGCAACTAATGTAGTAAAAAAATAGATTATTTGCGATATAAAAGACTGATTCGTTCAGTCTTTTTTTTGTTCTTACGTAAACTAATTGGATATACTATATTTATTTATAAAATAAAAGTGCTTTCTTTATGTTGAAAAATATAACTTAAAGTTATATAATTAAATAGACGAAAAAAATAAGGAGGATTTTATTTATGTCTAAAAAAGTCTTTAAATCAATGGATGGTAACGAAGCAGCCGCTTGGACATCTTATGCATTTACAGAAGTAGCTGGAATTTATCCTATTACTCCTTCAACTCCTATGGCAGAATTTGTTGATGCTTGGGCAGCAACAGGTAAAAAGAATTTATTCGGAATGCCAGTTAAAGTAGTTGAAATGCAAAGTGAAGCTGGAGCAGTTGGTTCAGTACATGGTTCATTACAAGTAGGTGCTTTAACAACAACTTATACTGCCAGTCAAGGTTTGTTATTAAAGATTCCTAATATGTAT
>Ga0247609_10006436_pt1 | contig 11303 bp, 9 predicted proteins | sample 172DNAGHGlowgp2_FD_193487 | JGI IMG/M metagenome (GOLD analysis project Ga0247609, IMG submission 193487) | Sheep rumen microbial communities from Palmerston North, Manawatu-Wanganui, New Zealand - 1728 DNA GHGlow gp2 | ecosystem: Host-associated > Mammals > Digestive system > Stomach > Rumen ... | reverse complement strand
GGCATCTACCACAGTCTCCATTTTCATCCCGCGGGAGCCCTTGACCAAGAGCACGTCGCCCTTGCTCACCACGTCCGAAAGGAAAACGATGGCGTCCTGCACAGTGTCAAAATGTTCCACGCAGGCCATGCCCTTTTCCTTCGCTCCCTTCACATAGTTCTTCGCTTCTTCGCCAACAGTCACCAGCAAGTCAAAGTTCATTTCGGGAACCAGCGCCCCGATACTCCGGTGCAGTTCCTTGGATTCCTTGCCCAGTTCCAACATATCGCCAAGGACCGCAATACGGCTACCTTCCACATTCATGTTACCGATGGTCTGCAGGGCCATGCGTGTAGAAGAGGGGTTCGCGTTGTAGCAGTCGGACACAATCTTGAAACCGTCGCCCTTCTTGATTTCCATGCGCATGTTGGTGGCGTGGAAATTCTTGAGCACCTTGGCGATTTCCGCCTTAGGGATACGGAAAGCCTCGCCCACGGCAATAGCCGCCAGGGCATTGTACAGGTTATGGGTTCCGGGCACGTTCAGCACAAAGTGGGTGCGGCCCACGTAAAAGTCGGCGCAGGCGTTTTCGTTCCAGCTAAGCTTTTCGGGTTTCACCACACCACGGCGGAGCCCGAAGGTCACCACCTTGTAGTTTTTGGTGGATTTCACCTTGCAAAGCCTCGGGTCATCGGCGTTCACAATGAGGGTGCCGTTCTTCTTGAGGCCTGCGGTAATGGTAATCTTTTCGCGGAAAACACCGTCCAGGTCGCCCAAGCGTTCCAGGTGAGAAGCGCCGATGTTGGTAATCACCGCCACGTCGGGTTCTGCCGCCAGAGAAAGAGGGCGGATTTCGTCGGGACCGCTGGTGCCCATCTCCACCACGGCGGCTTCGTGCTTGTGCTTCAGCTGGAAAAGAGTCATGGGCACGCCGATATGGTTGTTGAAGTTTCCGGCGGTGGCGTGGGTCACGAACTTGGAAGAAAGCACCGCCTTCACCATTTCCTTGGTAGTGGTCTTGCCGTTACTTCCGGTAATGGCCACCTTCTTCACCTTGAAAAGCCTCTGGTATCCCTTGGCCAGCTTGAGCAGCGCCTTGGTGGTATCATCTACAGGCGCGTAGGCCTTGAAGGTTTCGTTTTGGGTAGAGTATTCTTCCACGGCTGTCTGGTTTACAACGCTCATGAGCGCCCCTTCCTTTTCCATCTGGTTTACAAACTTGTGGGCATCAAAACGGACACCCTTGATAGGCCAAAAGACAACTCCCTTGGCGCTTTCCCTGGAATCCATGCAGAGATTCACCTTGCGTTTCAGAACCTTGGGAGCAACTCCCACAGGTTCCGTTTCCAGAATCTTCAGCATTTCACCTATTGTCAAATCCAACTTCAGCATTTTTCCATAGCCTTTACTGCAATCTCGCGGTCGTCAAAATGATGTTTCGTCTTTCCGATAATCTGGTAGTCCTCGTGGCCCTTGCCCGCAATCACCAGCCAGTCACCGTCCTTCAGTTCGGCGCAGGCCTTGTAAATGGCCTCTTCGCGGTTTTCCACCACGGAGAACTTGTCCGTCTTCATGCCGGCGCGCACGTCGTTGATGATGTCTGTCGGGTTTTCGGTACGGGGATTGTCCGAAGTGAGCCAGGCCTTGTCCGCCATGCGTTCGGCGATAGCCCCCATAATGGGCCGCTTGGTCTTGTCGCGGTCGCCACCGCAGCCGAACACGCAAGAGAGTTTGCCCCTGCAAAGGCTGCGGGCGGTAGAGAGCACGCGCTCTAACGCGTCGGGAGTGTGGGCGTAGTCCACAATCACGTGGCGACCGTTACGGTTCCACACCTTCTCAAAACGTCCGGGCACCCGAATGTCCGCCAGGGCCTTGCGCATGGCCGCCTCCGGCACACCGACAGCCTTCGCCCACGAAAGCACCAGCATCACGTTGTCCACGTTAAAGTCCCCGCAAAGGGGCGTCTCGAAAGGCACGCCGCTAATGGCGGGCAACAGCATCTTCAGGCCGTCTTCGGTGTTTTCGACAGGGCCTTCGGGCTTCACATTAGCGCTAACGATTCCAAGACGCGAGACAGCCACCTTGCGGCCCGCTTCAATCTCGGTCAGGGAATCGTATAGTTTCTTTCCGTAGGAATCATCTACGTTAATGACAGCCACACCGTCACTGGCGAGGTAACGGGTAAACAAAAGCTTTTTCGCCTCAAAGTAGGCGTCCATGGTCTTGTGGAAATCCAGGTGGTCCTGGGTCAGGTTGCTGAACAGGCCGCTCCTGTAAAGCACTCCAGCCATGCGTCCCTGATAAAGGGAATGGGAAGACGCCTCCATCACCAGGTCGGTGCAGCCCGCCTCTACGGCAGAGGCGGCAAAGGCGTACAGGTCCAAAAGTCCCGGCGTCGTGAGGGTCGCCTGCACGGACTTTTCGCCGATCTTGTTCTTGATGGTCCCCAACAGTGCCACCTTGTGGCCAGCGGCGGTGAGCATGGCGTCCATCAAGAAGGCGCTGGTGGTCTTGCCGTTGGTCCCCGTCACCGCATGGGCGGTAAGCTTACTGAATGGATCCTTGTAGAAAATCTTTGCCGCTTCGAGACGGGCCCTGCGCACATCCATCACCTGGATCCACTTGGCGGTCATCTTTTCGGGAGCGGGCATTTCGGCCACCACGGCGACAGCGCCTGCGTCAAGCGCCTTCTGGGCAAATTCTTCCGCCCCTTCGGTAGGCATAGAGAAGAACAGGTTCCCGGGTTTCACCCGGCGGGAATCGTCGCAAAGTCCAGTCACTTGGAGGTTCTGCATCAATCCTTCAGAAATCATCAGCCCTTCTCCTTCAGTGTCAGCTTGCAGGTGGCACCTTTTGTAAGTTCCGTCTCGGCCTTGGGGGACTGGGAAACCACCCTCCCCTTGCCTTCAAATTCCACGTTCATGCGGATATTGCCCATCACTTCCAGGGCTTCCTTCAAAGAAAGCCCCACCAGGTTTGGCATCTTGCTTGCCGAGGTTTCGCCAAGATTCAGCACCACCCCAAAGGAATCCAGCACGTCGCTACGCTGGGACACTACACGGCCCCCTTCGCCCTTGAATTCCACCGGGCATCCGTGTTCTGCAGCCATCTTCTTTGCGGCCGCCACCGTCATGCCCATAAAGTCCACGTTGCAGCCGTTCTTGGCAGGCACTCTCGCCAGCTTGTGAGTCAAGGGAGAAATTGCCGGATGGTAATAGATACTTTCCACGATATTGCGGAAAATAGGCCCTGCCGTCACACCGCCGGCGTGGCCGTAAGCCTTGTCGGAGTTGGGGTCATCTACAAGAACCAGGCAAACATAGCGGGCGTTTTCCACAGGGACCATCCCAATGAAAGAGGCTACCTGGAGCTTGCTGTCGTACTCGCCCGTCTTCTGGTTGAACTTTTCGGCCGTACCCGTCTTGCCACCAATAATCACGTCAGGGATTTTTTTGCTCCTCACCTGCTTCGCCGTACCGTCGCTGTCGTTCACCACATGGCTGAGCATGCCGCGAATCTTTGCAGCGGTCACTTCTGAAATCACCCGGCGAACTTCCACCGGCTCGTTCTTTTCCACCACCTCGCCATTGGCATCCCGCCATTCCTTCACGATCATGGGTTCCATCAACTTTCCGCCGTTAGCAATGGTGGAATAGACCATCACCATCTGCATGGGCGTCACCAGCAGGGCGTGGCCGTAGCCCATGGTTTTCAGGGTGCGGTCGTCGCGGGTCAGTTCGTAGGGCTGGTAAAGCTTGCCCGATTCCTCGCCGTAGAAATTCTCCGAAGTCTTCATGCCCAGCCCAAAGTTACGGGCCATGCGGTAAAGCTTGTCCGCCCCCACCTCGTTTGCAATCTTTGCAAACACGATGTTGGAGGACTGCACCATGGCCTGGGTCATGTTCATGTCTCCGTACACGTGAGAATCCCTGATGGGAGCCGATCTTGGGTTCCAGCTCCAGCTCTTGCCCTCGTTTGCAAACACCTTTTCCGGGTCCACCACATTATTCTCAAGAGCGGCGGCAGCGGTAACCACCTTGAAGGTGGAGCCGGGCTCATAAGACATGGAGACAATCTCGTTCTTCGCCACACGACCGATTCCCTGGGTCTTGGAATTGGGGTCAAAGGTGGGGTAACTGGCCATGGCCAGGATTTCGCCGGTGTAAGGATCTACCACCACGGCAGAGGCGCTGGTGGCGCTGTATTTCGTCACGCCATCCTTCAGGCCCTTTTCCACCAGTTCCTGCATATTCTTGTCAATCGTCAGCACCAGGTTCTTGCCCGGCACCGCCTCCGCCAGGTTTTCGGAACGGGAGTACACTTCGCGGCGGTGGGCGTCCTGCACGCTCACCCGGAACCCTTCGTTCCCGCTCAGGCGTTCGTCAAACACGCGTTCCACGCCCATGACGCCATGACCGTTAAAGTCCAGCTTGCCAATCACCTGGGAGGCAAGTTTTCCTTGCAAGAACACGCGGCTGTAATCCAGGGCCTTGTTGGCGGTATCCCTGAAGTTGTCCGCCAGAACCACCCCGTTACGGTCCATAATCTGGCCCCGTTCGGCATAGATGTTCTTGGAACGGGTCACCAGACTCATGGTCTTCTTCTGGTACACTTCCCGGTTCAGCACCTGGATGTTGAAAGTCTGCAAGGTCAGCACCACCACCAAGGACAGCACTATCCATTTCAAGAATCCGAGCGGTTCAAGAGGGAATCTATTCACCTTTACCCTCCAGAACCATAATCTTCTGCGGGACCTCGTACAGCCCGAGCCCTGCGCTATCGGCAAAGTCGGCCAGGCGTTCCAGCGAAGACATCTGGTTAATCTTCAGTTCCAGCAAGAGCGCGTCGCGCTGCAAGAAGGTCACCTGCCTCTCGAGCATGCGGGACTGGCCGTAAAGGCTGTTCAGGCGGTTCTGCAGATACAGCGGAAGCATCAGGAGCAGGGCCCCCAAAAGCACAACGCAAAAGACGATTATAAAAATCGACCTGTTGGTTGCCGCCACCTTGAATTTCTCAGTTCCGCTCATACCCTCTCGTAAATCCTAAGCTTCGCAGAGCGAGCCCTGCTGTTTCTTGCAATCTCCTGTTCCGTAGGCAGAATCGGCTTGCGATTCACCTTCTTCAAACGTTGGTGGTTCCCGCCGCACACGCACACCGGCAAGTTCTCCGGGCAGATGCAGGCCTTCTCGAACCGGGCCGCCGTTTCCTTAACGCAGCGGTCCTCCACCGAGTGGTAGCTCATCACCACCAGGCGGCCGCCCACCTTCAGGCAATCCACCGCGGCACTCAGGCTATCTTCAATTTCTTTCAGTTCGCCGTTCACTTCCATGCGCACCGCCTGGAAAACACGGGCCAGCAGGCCGTTCACTTCCCGCCGCTTGTCGGGGAACACCGATTCCACAACGGCCTTCACGTCACTCGGCAAAATCTCGCGACCCTCGGCCGTAACCGCAGAAGCCATCTCCACCAGGCGGGTAGAAAGCTTGAAAGCCCTGTCCATGTCGGCGTTCTTGCGGAGCACTGCGGCCAGGTCATCGGCACTCACCGACTTCAGCCATTCCTGGGCAGAGACTCCTTCGCGACGGTCCATGCGCAAATCCAGAGGGTTGTTGCCTACGAAGGTGAACCCGCGGCTGGAATCGTCCACCTGGTGGCTGCTGATTCCCAGGTCGTAAAGGATTCCGTCCAGAGTGTTCGGCGCGATTTCGTTCTTCAGTTCACCGAACCGCACCGGATGCACAACGAACTTGCACTTTACACCCGCAAGGCGCCTGGTGGCAAACGCAACCGCTTCTTCGTCACGATCAAAAGCGTGAAGCGTTCCGCCCTCGTTTAGTTTGTTTGCAATTCCGAAGGAATGTCCGCCACCGCCCAGGGTGCAGTCGCCGTATGTGCCGTCCGGTCTGATGCGGAGTCCGTCAAGGCACTCGGCAAGCATCACCGGGTCGTGATAAAACTCATTTGTCTGTAATTTGGATTGACGCAGGTCAGCGTTTTGCATCGTCGCCCTCCGTCAAGCTTTCACCATAGAACGCGGCATCGAATGCAGCAACATCTTCGGTTGTCTGCAATCCATACTTGGCATTGAAGCGTTCTGGATTCCATAGTTCGAGAGTCTTACCGCTTGCCTGCACATAAAGGACTTCGCCCTTCAGCTCAGCATACTCCAACAAGGTCTTCGGGAGCAAAATACGGTTTTGACCATCCAATTCCACTACCGTGGGGCAGAGGCCTCTGCGAACTAGGTCAGCTTGACGGCGGTCGGACCTCGAGTCCAGGTCCGCCATGAATTTCTCGTATTCTGGCAAGGTATAAAACCGTAGGGTCCGAGCCGGGCCACGGGTGACCACGAACTTCTCCCCATCGGACGGCACCAGCTGACGACGGAATTCCCTGGGGAAGGAGGACCTTCCCTTTCCGTCGATAGCCGTTTGGGCCTGACCTATGAATAGCGATGAATTCATTCTAGTTTACACACAGATTTGGGTTAATCTACCACAACACAGTACAAATATACCACTTTCTACCACCTCGGTAACAAAAATTATGGATTTCTTACAAAATCCACCCTTAAAAGAACGACCGGACCATCAGGTCCGGCCGCTTTCTAGTGAACATTTGTATAATAACACAGGGCTGCGCCCACTTTCCCCGTTCCTTATATTATTATAAAGGGGGAAGCCTCCCCCTGATTGCAGCCTTGCTTCGTCGAATTACACCCCGCCATTTTTCTCGTCATCCTCGCGCAGGCGAGGATCCACTATCACCTTGGCGGGGACTTCTCTCCCTCAGCAAGTCTTCCATCACCCCTTCCCCTAGGGGGACACCCCCTAAAACCCCCGCCCCGCCTTAGCTTTTCCCAAACAGGCCGTCATGAATTTGTGATTCGGCGAATCACAAATCTTGTCGGCGAGGATGGCGAAATTTGTGTTAGTCGCCGTCTTGCTTTTTAAGATTGTCGCAAGCATATAGAGGCCTTTTTCTGTGAAAGCGTAGGATAAAGCTCTGCTTTTAGCCGAATAGTTTGTGGACGAAATTTTCGTCCGCAAAATTTCAACCCAACCCCATAGACAGAGTCTAGTATTTTTTACGTTTCTTTTAACACCTCTTCCAAGGTAAAATCCTCCTTGCTGAAAAAGAACATCTTTTTCCCGAGGTCTTTTAGGGATGCCCCAAAATGATAGGCCTTGTCATCAATAAATAGAAAGCGATCGTGAGTGTTCGTGTTCGGGAAGATTTCTATGGGGCAATCGGCATACTGCGCGTTATATTTCTGGAGATCCAGTTCAAAAATCTTGCTCTTGTCGTAGGTGTAAATAGTCACCGAGACGCCCTTTTTCCTTTTGAGCATCATTAAAAGGGTCGTTTCGTCCACATAGTTATCCACAAGGACAATGCGTCTTTGCGCCTGGCGGATAAGACCGCACGCAAACGCGTAGGCATCAAACTCCTGACTCTCATAAAAGATGCCCTTGGTCTTGAGCTCTCCGCGGTCCATTGCCTCAAAAATGGTATCGAACTTGTGTTCGTGATTGAGCAGCCGCGCATCCTGATCGATTACCTTACTTTCCACATTGGCAAGGCGATTAACGAAACCACCATTCAGCATCATGTAGTGTCGCATCGCAACGAATGCCTTCATAATGTCTATGCTGACCCTTATGGCTTTTTCGCTATGCAGTACGGCAGAAAGCATTGCCACCCCCTGCTCGGTGAAGGCGAAGGGCGCCTTTCGCAATCCCATCTTGTCTGAATTGGAAGTCGCAAATTGCGACTTCCAATTTTCAAACTCCAATTTGTCCAGTTGAAAACAAAACTCTGCTGGAAAGCGCTCAATGTTACGCTTTACCTGCTCATTTATACGCTTCGTTTCCACCCCGTAAAGCACTGCCAAATCGCGATCAAGCAACACCTGCTTGTCACGAATGACTCGAATCATCTTTTCTACGCCCGACTCCATGAGCGGATTAGGTGCGATATCATCCGTTTTTTCGGTCTTTCTAGCCATCTTCTACTCCTTCCGCCTACAAGCAAAAAAAGGCGGGGCAAAATGTTCTCGGTGCAAATATACATTCCTCGGATGTCACATTATGACAATCGGCGATTTTCGCGAAATTTTTGGCATTTTATGGCATTTTTGACGAAAATCGACCCCCGCAGAAACCTAATCTGCGTTGTCATCTTGTAATGCCTAACTTTCTTTTTCTGCCTGAATTTTCTGCGATTCCTTCAGCACTTCTTGCAACGTGAAATCTTCCTGCGTAAAGAAAAACGTATTCTTGCCCAAATCCTTGAGCGAAGCGCCAAAGTGGTAGGCCGTATCGTCTATGAACAAGAATCGGTCGTGCATCCCGTAACTAGGCAGAACTTGCATCGGGCTGTCGGGATATTGCTCGTTGTAAGTGGCTAGGTCCATTTCAAGGACTTTGCTTTTGTCATAGGTGTAGATTGTCACGGAAACGCCTTTTTCCCGCTTGAGCATCATGGCCAGAGTCTTCTCGGTCACGTACCTGTCGACAAGTACGATTCTTTTCTTTGCCTGGCGAATCAGGTCGCAGACAAATACATAGGCATCGAACTCCTGGTTGTTGTAAAATAAACCCTTGGTTTTGAGCTCGCCACGGTCCATCGCCTCAAACAGTGAGTCGATTTTGTGATCATGGTCTAAAAGACGGGCGTCTTGTTCCAAATCTTTTTTTTCGACATTAGAAAGGCGATTGACGATTCCGCCATTTTGATATAAATACTGCCGCATGGCGACAAACGCATCCATGATTGCGATGGATACATTCACGGCAACCTTACTTTTCAGGACGGATGAAAGCATGGCAAAGCCCTGTTCTGTAAAAACATAGGGCTTAAACCTGTCGCCGCCCCAACTTGAAATCACATTTTGTGATTTCAAGAAGCCCAATTCGCCTTTTTCCAACTGGAAACAATATCTATCAGGGAATCGTTCTATATTTCGTTTGACGGCTTGATTTATCGCCCTAGTTTCAACACCGTATAATGTTGCAATATCGCGGTCCAGCAGCACCTGCTTGCCACGAACAACCCGAATCATCTTTTCTACATCCAACTCCATGAGCGGGTTAGGTGCGATATCATCCGTTTTTTCGGTCTTTCTAGCCATCTTCTACTCCAATCCGCCTACAAGCAAAAAAAAGGCGGGGTAAAGTGTTCTCGAAACAAATATACATTCCTCGTATGTCATATTATGACAATTGGCGATTTTCGCGGAAATTTTGGCATTTTTGGGGAAATTCGACCCCTGCAGGCGGTTAAAATCTGCTTGTTTGCAAACAGCTGTTTGCAAAATGAAAAATTTTTTATGAAACAATACTTTTCTACAGCGTTGTTTGCTATATTCTAAACAACCAGCAAATAGCTGGCCAAGCTCACAAAAGAGCCGTTTTCTATATCGTATTATTTTATATGACGTAGGAACGGCTCTTTTTTTGTTTTTAAACCACGCGGAGCATGCCGCGTAAAGGAGCACAATGGATCCAAACCACGTTCCGTTCGAGGAACTGCCCATCACGAACCGCTTCATGTTCGCGCTGGTATTCAGCCATAAAAATGTGAAGTGTGTGATGTGGAATGTGTAATGACAAGCAAGGAGAACAAATGCATAGCGCCTGTACTAAACAGAATGTTCTTTCTTTGAGCAAGAGTTTTGCATTACAGATTGTGAAATTGTATCAAGATCTGACCTCAAACAAAAGAGAGTATGTTCTTAGCAAACAACTACTGCGTAGTGCAACCAGCATAGGAGCAAACATCAAAGAAGCTCAGTTTGCACAAAGCAAGGCAGATTTTATCGCTAAAATGTATATTGCGTTAAAAGAAGCGGGAGAAACCGAGTATTGGGTGGAACTGTTGTACGAGGCACAATATTTAGAAGCAAAGGAATTCAAAATAATTATTGAGCCATGCCGAGTAATAATCCGGATGCTTAGCGCTATAACCAAAACCGCCAAAAAAACTTCCAAATAATTTCACACTACACACTTCACACCACACATTTGTATATTTGTTTGTCGGACAACGAAACGAGGAAACGCTATATGACTTGGCAACAGGAATTGGATGACTTGGTGTACGATGAGCGCCAGCGCACTAAAGCAGCCGAAAAACGTGCTAACGAGGCTGAAACTCGTGCAGATGCAGAAAAGTCTCGTGCTGACGAAGAAAAGTCTCGTGCCGACAAGTACGAGAAGATTCTCAAGGAACACGGGCTTCTTTAAGTAGGCCCTTTTCAAGAAAATAAGCCCAAAACCGGTCCGCAGGGGCCGGTTTTTGCCGTTTTAGGTCGCTTTTTTACAACAAAAACGGCAAGTGTCATCTTTTGCCATCCCAAAAATCTATATTTCAAGCAAATAGAGTTTTCTCTTGTTCTCTATCTGAAACTTCGACAATTTCATACACAGGGAATAAGACGGACGCTCACGTCTGCGACCGGCGCAAGCCTGCCGCATCGTTTTGGTACATGCATATTTTGTAAATCTGCCTGTAGGCAAACGGCCATTATGGGGCGTGAGTTGTTTGCGTTTATTTGTGTAGGGCAGTCGAAGGCCTCAGGTAGGTAAATGCATTCAACTCCACGCCTTTTTATTTCCGAAAAAGACTGGACAAGTGCAGAACGGGGGTAGACTCGCTGAGTTTTGCTCTTGTCCTCTAACTGAAACTTCGACACTTTCATACACAAGGAATAAGGCAATGACTCGCCATCGCCCGTGGATTGCATGGGCGTAGTGTACCTTGGGTGTACCGTATACGCCCGGGATTGTTTTGCAACGTCATTGCGAACCCTGAAAGGGTGAAGCAATCCATTGCAAGATGCGGGTGTATTGTATTCTTTTGAAAATGCCGCGCTTTTAGGCGAGGAGTGAGTCGGCTCCCCGCCGTTCTTTTTGCCTGCACCCCGGCCAAGCGAATCGGCCAGAACCGCTCCCGCGAGAGTGAACTCGTTCACTTTCAAAATGGAGCGAAAAGATGCCCGAGAAAAGCGCCAAGACAACGGCAAAGAATAAGCCCAGAGCGACAACATTCACTTTTATTGATTTGTTCGCAGGAATTGGTGGATTTCATCAGGCAATGCATAGTGTCGGCGGCAAGTGCGTATTTGCCAGTGAGTGGGATGAAAACGCTCGCTTATCCTATGAAGCCAACTATAAGAAAATTGCTCCACAACTTTTCAAAAACGATAATAAGAATTTCAATAGCGATATAACAAAAGCTGACCCGAAGGAAATTCCTGATTTTGACGTATGTTGCGCCGGTTTTCCTTGTCAACCATTTTCCATTGCCGGACTTCGTCGCGG
>Ga0247609_10006435_pt1 | contig 11304 bp, 13 predicted proteins | sample 172DNAGHGlowgp2_FD_193487 | JGI IMG/M metagenome (GOLD analysis project Ga0247609, IMG submission 193487) | Sheep rumen microbial communities from Palmerston North, Manawatu-Wanganui, New Zealand - 1728 DNA GHGlow gp2 | ecosystem: Host-associated > Mammals > Digestive system > Stomach > Rumen ... | reverse complement strand
CAGCCATCACGTTAGCAGCGTGGTGGCTATTGCCGCCTAAAAGATAGGAGACCCACATGGGCGTTATTTATGCAGTGGGCATGTCGAAAAACGTATTCGACGTAGCACCAGAACACGGACGTACACCTTTTATAGTTGACGAGCCTCACGAAGGCGACAACATAGACTCGGAGAATTATAGGCTCAATGAATTGACAGGCCTATACTACCTGTGGCGCAACGTACACAACGTGGGCTACAAGGGCTTGGAGCATTACCGCAGGGCGATATGGGACAGGACTAACCATCACCTTCTGGAACCGTCCGAAATCGAGGATATCCTGAAAGACCACGATGTTATCCTTACCAACAATTACGTATTCTTCCCTGGCACCATGGACAACTACTGCCAGCCACGCAACGGATATCTTCACCACATCGAGAGGATGAACGACCAGTGGAACGGATTCGGCGACTTTTACTGGAACTGGATTTGCACGCACTACCCGAATGAGCACAGCTGGTGCAACATTGTCATCGCCCGTGAGGACGTGTTCGACGAGTATTGTGATATGGCCTTCGACTTGGTATTCAATTTGAAACAGCCTGCTGGAAAGACACGGTACTTCGCCTACTGTACGGAAAAACTTTGGTCTCCGTGGTCTGCATGGAAGAACTTGAAGATATACTACGGGCGCCTCCATGTTTACAGTGCGAAACCGCAGGATGCAAAATATTAATGAAATAATGTATATTAGTATTGAGGATTAGAATGAACGCTGCTTATTCATACACATTTCTTACTGGCGCCTCCACACTGTTCGACTTGAAGTTGAACAAGCAGAGGCTCTACATTTTGCCGCATCCCGTCGAATACCAGATATCATTCGATACGGGTGTGCTTCATGTAAGGACGGAGAAAGGCTTCGAATTCGACAGCCGCTCTGGCCCCATACTGCTCGACTGGTATGTGCCGAACCTAGGCACTCTGGACGAACGGATGGCATGGCACATGCACGACTGTCTGGCTTACGCACAAAGTCTCAGCTTTGTACAGACAAACTATGCATTGAAGTTTGTTCTAAGAGACCTCGCCGCATACAGCAATACCAAGGCAGAACTTGTACGTAGGGCTGTTAGTTTGTCAAAGAGCTGGTACGGCATGCCAACGCATGAAGACAGATGGTACGTTAATGTAGACAAAGTAAGGACAGTGTTTTATGCAAAGTAAGAAGATAACTAGCCCAAAAATACCAGGCAAAGAATATGTAAACTACAATCTGGCTTATAGATACCCATTCTGGGAGAAGTATAAGATACCAGAACCAGAGGTTGTTAAGGTTCTTCCTAACAGCACATGGGTATTTCACTGGTACAGGCCAAAAGAAGAGTTGAGTACTCTCGATAGAATCCACCTTGAAGTATTCAAGAAGGCGAAGAAGTTATTCAAGGCGGTCATCATATTCTACGCCAGTGACCTACCGTACCTTCCAGAGTTCGAAGGATGCTATGTCGTTCGATTGAAGAACGATGTCAGTCGTGGAGAAAATGCGTCGTTCGTAGAGGCAATGGCACAGGCACTAATGGGTAAATGCGACTACGTGTACAGGAGTCACTGGAAAGGACAAAAAAATTATTCACATGAGCGCATGAAGAACATTGAGTACTGGTGCTACCTCATGTACAACTACATGTTTAATCTGGAACCGTTCGACAGCATAATCACTTCTGCGATTACATGCTCTGACCGTACATGGCTCGACCAGTACATTGCAGCACTGCCAGGTCATCTGGGTGAGCTAGCAGATGTCAATTACGAAGACCACCCATGTGGCAGCTTCTACGTCTTGAACTGCAAGAAGTTCCGTGAATGGGCATCCAAGAATAATGTAACCCTTGACGATATCAAGAGAATCAACGCCGACGATGTTCCTGCAAAACCGTGGCTGGTGGAAGTATTGCCTACTGCCTTGTTCAGGGAAAGCCCGTCCAAGTACTATATTAAGCAGAGCCCGTACCATATCTACGACCGCTTCATCCTAGAGGGTAGGAAAATGGACTGGGCTTTAAGGAGTAAAGATGCTGGTAATCCGTGATACACAGACAGGTAACGCTGTTCTCGGGAAGCTCATCATTGACGGGGTCACCGTATGCGACACACTCGAAAACGCAGAAACCTTGATACCGATGGGCGAGTACAAGCTGTACGTATGCCATAGCCCGAAGTTCGGTCGGGAGCTTCCGCTTATCTACAACGACTACGTGGCCATCAACCGTGGGGTTAGGTTCCATGCTGGCAATCAGGCATCGGAATCCAGAGGGTGCCTGCTCGTCGGGTTTGGCCGTACTGACGGTGGCTGTATTCTTCATTCTAGGGCGGCGGAGGCTGCGGTTACGGCCCTCGCCAGAACTGACAATAAACTTACAATAACGGGGCATTATGGCTTACAAGAGAAACCACAGCAAGTTACAGTCTGAAAAGACGAAGTTCAGAAGAACGTCTAAGTGGATGAAGTTCCGCAAAATGATGAAGGCGGCACAGGTGGTAGACCCTATCACTGGTAGCCGCCTGTCGCCTACGTGCAACCTACACCATAAGGACTTGAACCCAGACCATTATACGGACATATCCGACAAGGAGAAGTTCGTGTGCCTTAACAAGACCAGCCACGACGTGGTTCATTTCTTGTGGCAGGCCCACTGCGGATGGCGCAAGGCTGTCCTATCCCTCATCGTCATTCTTAAATCAATGGAACGAATAAACAAAATGTAAGAATAATATTACATTGCTGTAAGTTAAAACCCCTTGTGGCCCAAAAGATAAATTGCTAAACTATACCTAGAAACGGAATGGCGGTTCTGTGGAAAAGAGTTTTGGTAGGTAAGTAAGAAAACTTAGCCAGACTGCTTGCGAGAACACCGCCATGTTCAACCAAGCAGTCTGGCTTTCCGTTTTTCCAGACAATGGAAGAAATATGAACGTTACTTACTCTACAGCCCCATCTTTCTGCGACGGTATGACGTGGGAAACATGGGCACAGTTGGGCTTTCAAGGGCCGTGCCCATATCACAGAAAGACCCTTCGAAATCTTACAAAGGCAGAAGCCTATAAAGTAGCAAAGAGCAAAAATCTAAGTGCCTTTGTTTGTCCGCTAAGCAATATGTGGCATGTTGCTACTGGCGGATTCGACGAATCAGACTTTATTGAAATGGCGGAGGGATACGATGAAAAGTGATGTCGCTTATGCATTAGACATTTTAGGACTCCGACCACCAACTTGGGATATTGGTGGTTGGGCAAAGCTCTCGCAGAAGCATCGCCTCCCGAGTGAAATTATTTCGATGGAAGACGAGAAGCTCCCCGCAAGCAGAAAGGAGTTCTTAGAACTTACATCCGAGTACAAGGCATCCCTTAAAACCGCTGCGATTACTGCTAAGCCGACATTGAATGCTGACGATTATGGCAGCAACGATTGGCAGAAGGAGTACGAGGCGTGGATTGAATCATGCGAGCGTGCTTTCTTCCCAGCATACATTGACACTGTAAACCTGCTCACAAAAAAACTCCTTATCGATAACTTCAAGTTCAAGTATGCACAGGATGGTACTCCGATTGTATACAGCCGTGTACAGGGTGCCGAGGGAACTATTTGGCAGGAAGTTGGTGACAGCTCATGCCCGTTCAGTTCCTTGCAAGGCGAGCTACGCCTTGAATTGGAAAAGACACTCATCGCTACAACGAATGCAAAAGAGGTGGACGTTTTCTACAAGAAAAATGACCAAACGCAGTATGCAACTAACATCCCATACTATAAGCTCTACTTGCGCTTCAAGGACGAGTTCTTCTCCACAATAACTGGTAAACCTGATAATATCCGTCAGGTGCAGGCGGACTTCCTTGATACAATCGACTCTTTAAAGAGGCAGCACAATGGTGACCTTACAAGAGGAGAAATCGAAGGTGGTCTCAAAAGGGTTAATGAAATGCTTACAGAAATGGACGGGCAGCTCAACACATACACTTTCCTGTATGACCCAGACTTTACTCCTGCCGACCTGACTAATGACCCGACAGTGGATGCATACTGCTACTTCAACCTTGACCAGCTTCACGATGGCGATACGCCAGATTTCGATGGTTTCCTTGATGCAGTAAGACCAGAATGCCGTGGTCCGCTTATGGCTGCGGTGTACGCCACAGTATTTGCCAAGTCCTCGCTCAACCAGTACATCTGGATTCACGGTGAGGGTGGTGACGGTAAGTCCTCGTTTCTCAATGCCCTCCGCAAGTACTTGGGCCCTAGACTTTGCTGCAGTCTTGGCCAGACCATTAACAGTGACTTTGGTCTTGAAGATGCTCTTGGCAAGCGAATGGTAATCCTCAGCGATGTCAAGACAGGTCTTTCTGTTAAGGGGACACTTATCCATAACCTTACTGGACACGACCCAATAAGCATCAACAGGAAGAATAAGCCAATCATTACTACAGTCCTCAACCCTATCGTATGGATTGCATCGAACGAAAGTCCGAACGTAAACTTCGACAACCGTAATGAATCCCGTCGATGCATGTACATCAAGATGCAGGAACCTTCAGTAAAGACGCTACGTAAGTTTTATGTAACAAATGAGAAAGGCGAATTCATTCTTGACCCTAACGGACATAAAATAAACAACGGTTACGACCTGACAGGTGGTCTTGTACGTGAAATGCCAGCCATCCTCTACAAGTGCAAGGCCGAGTTCGAAAAGCTCTGCCCATCGCCGTATAGCGTAATTGTTCCGCCAGTAGAACAGATGGCCCTTGCCATCGAAAACTGTGTAGATATGGATGCGGATGCTCTTAATGTATACATTCAAGAGGCATTTGAGTTCAATGACAAAGGTCATATGTTAAAACTCACAGAAATCAATGAGGCCATTGAGGAAGTCAGAAAGCTTCATGGAGAAAAATCTCTGATGAATAATTTTATGAAGGGCGACCTGAAACGACTTCTCCTCAACAAGTATGGATGCAAAAACAAGAAGATTGACGGAATTAGATACTTGGAGGGAATAAGACCGCACGATTAACCAACAAAAACAACCAACACCCTAGGCCGCCACCTAGGGTGTTTTTGTAACAATAAGTTTACAAAACAGCTATTTTAGGGGCGAAGGAGGGCGAAAGGGCGAAGGAGAGGGCGAAGGAGAGGGCGGAGCTCAATCCCTTATGGCTGTAGGAAAAGGGCGAAAGGGCGGAGTCTTTCCCTACCCTAGAAATTTTTTAGAAAAAAGAATTCATACATGTATTAATAGGTATAGTATATAGGATATTTGGTACTTTTTCTCCGCCCTTTCGCCCCTACTTGCCAAACGAAAAGTAATAAACTATATTACAGACATACCTAAGGCATGAATGCAAAGGAAACATATTATGATTGCTATCGACTTCGAATACAGGGCCCATGCCCACACTTACGAACTCATTTGTTGTGCAGCTAAGCACGACAACAACCCAACCCAAAAATTCTGGCTCGCTGATAAGGGCCTCCCACAAAAGGGGTACGAGCTTCTCGCATTCCTTAAAGAGCACAAGGACGATATCTTCGTAGCCCACGCTTTGAGTTTGGCAGAGGCCCGCTGCTTCTTCGAACTGGGTATCGACCCGTGCGACTTCAAGTGGGTTGATACGTTCAACCTCGCAAAGATTCTGGATGCCAACCTCTTGGCAAAGAAGCCCAAGAAGAAGGTGACCACTTCCGATGGCGAGGAAATCGAAATATCAGACAACAAGGAAAGCCTGTTCAGCTTGGCCCATCTGTGCAAGAAGCGACTCTTTATTGACATTGACACCGACCATAAGGAAGAAATGCGTAAGCACTGTATTGACGGCACGTACGCAGAGCATGCACAGGAAATCCTAGACTACTGTGCTTCCGACGTGGAACACCTCATTCCGCTTGCTAATGACCTCCTCAAAGAGTATGACGAAGCATTCAAGCACTCAAAGCTTGTTGGTGGTGCCATTGAGGACGGTCCTACCGATGGTCTGTCAGCGGCTCTGGAAATCGGCCACATCTGTTGTTGCTGCGCAGAGATTGCCCGTAGGGGTTTCCCTCTCAACGCAGAGCGTGTACGCTTTATGCAGGACAAGGCTGCGGAACTCCTTCTCAAAGTTAAGCAGGACTTCAATGAGAAGTACAATGGTAGCTTCGAATACGAGGGGCCGAAGTGTGACCCCCAGAGGAAGTTCGTTGCCAAGCCTGATGCCCTACGTGACCTGTACATGATGCCTGAAATGGAGAAGAGGCACATCGAATGGTCTGAAATGTCCGAGACCACGGGCAAGCCGTCCATGAACTCCAAGTACATCAAATCGCTTGAAGGAGTGGCGCCTGTGTTCAAGGACTATGTTCAGATGAAAAAGATTGCACAGGCCCTGCAATCCATCGCTAACCCCGACAGAAGCTGGCTACGCAACTTCGACTACGAAGACAGCCTAATCGACTATCAAGACCTCCGTCCGTACACCAGCAATACATTCCGCTGTCAGCCCGCACCGAGCAAGGGCTTCATTCCAGGCTGGGCTAAACCATTGTACGCTTTGCTCGACCCTCCTGAGGGATATGTTCTAGTTGAATTCGATTTCACATCGGAGGAAACGGCTATTCAGGCTGCAATCACTGACGACAATGCCTACCGTGACGCTTATGCATCCGCTGACCTTTATCTTTGGACTGGCCAAGCTATCGGCCTTATTCCGCAAGATGAATACAAGACGGCAGACCCGAAAGAACTTAAAGCGAAGTACAAGGCTAACGGCGTCCGTGACAAGTGCAAGCGATTCTGGCTAGGCTACTCCTATGGTGCTGGTGCTGAAACACTGGCAGCGCAGTGCGGTATTTCAATAGGCGAAGCACAGAAGTTCAAGGACAGGATGGACAGGACATTCCATAACGCATCAAAGTATAAGGAGAAGTTCGTAGCAAATACGCAGCGCTCCTTATCCTCTCGCACACACTGGCGGTTCGGTGACGGCGTACTCGTGCGCACCAAGCCTAAGAAAGGTGAGCTGGAAGGTAAGCCTACGGTTATCGGTAACTGGCCATTCCAAGGCACAGGAGCCGTTATTCTCCGTCAGATAATCAAGTGGGCGCATGCAAAGAAAGTACCTGTTATCGCCACCGTACACGATGCTATCTGGTGCATGTTCAAGGACGACGATAAGCTTGAACTGAACCTCCGTGCAGTCCAGACTAGGATGAAGCAGATTGCTGACCGAGTTCTTGGCGAAGATATCATGCGTGTAGGCGCCCCCGATATCGTCCGTCACGGCGATTTCTGGACGCCAGAAAAGGAACACCTCGATACTTTCGATAGGATTACGAATGGTGCATTTGTTGATGTAAGAAAAATAACAGAAAAAAATACCTAGAAGTAGTTGCCAATTCGACTAGAAAAAGGTATATTAAATGTATAAACAATAAGAAAGGACAGCGGAAAAGTTGCTCACGCTGTCGCAGAGTTTCTTCCTTGCAAGGGGGGCTCCGATTGGTAGAGCAACACTAATCGGGGCCTTTCTTTTTAGCCCCAGGAGAAACACTATGAATAAGTTCATTGCTGCCGCTAAGGCAAAACGTACCACCGCTCTCGCAGAAAACACTGGCACTGGCTCCAAGATGGCTGGCCCAGGTCGCTTCGAAGTTCAGCTCATTTCCGCTGAAATTGGAGACAACCGTGCGAAGACTGCAAAGCAGGCCAAGCTCGTCTACGAAGTCACCCGTGTTATTAAGGGTAACGAAGAAGACGTTGGCTCCACCATCACGGAATACATTTCCCAGAACCACAACTCCGAATCCATGGGCAAGCGCTACACTGTGCTTGTAAACCAGCTCTTGGATGCTGGCATCAAGGAAGAGAAGATTTCCGATGATGATGACGAAACTCTTTGGGATGCAGTTGTGACTGCAACTCAGGCTGCAAGTAAGGCCGTTTCCAAGGGTGTCGAAATCCCTGCCGCAGTTGACCACGTTGAAACGCAGAAGATTGCCGAGAACGGTAAGCCGTATTTCAACAACTACTTCATCGAGCTTGATGCCTCCATGGCAGAAGCTACTCCTGCAGAACAGCCAGAACAGGCAGAGCCTGCTGAACAGCCTGCCCCTGTAAAGGAAGCTCCGAAGGCTCGTCCGAAGGCTTCAATGGTGAAGAAAGCAGTCGCTGAAAAAGAAGCTCCTGCTTCCGCCTCTTTCGCCGACGATGACCTTCCGTTCTAATTAAAAGGTTCCAGCGTAGCTCAATTGGTAGAGCACGAAAACGTTACCCGTCCGCCTTTTTCTCCTGAAATGGTTGCGATAGGACGAGTTACTTAGGACTGATAATCTCGATGTTGCGGGTTCGAACCCCGCCGCTGGACATAACGCCAACCACCCTGACTGGCGTAAAATGGGCAGGGTATCACTCGTGTTAACTACCTACTGGGGTTCAGCCTTAGGGCTGGGCCCTAGCGGGTGGCGGGGTTTTCTTCAACCAATGTGTGCAGTGCTACTTTACCCGCCACCCGCTAGGGCCTAAATACAGAGAGGATTTATGAAATCAGCAGAAGTCACAATAGATAATGCCCTTTGGTGGGACAAGCAAATGCTGCTTAAAGAAATGGAAAAGTCCGAATGGCGTGGAAGCATGTGCAGCAAAGCGGTCTTGAACGCAATGAACAGCGCATACACGATGTACTGTGAAGATGCCCCGTCGCTGGCGATGACGGACTACCTGCGCAAGAGGCAGTGCGATATCGAAGGCCCGTTCAAGGTCGTGATGAAAGTAAGGACTACCGAGGGCAAGGGGCGCATGTACAGCGTCACAATCACGGAAATAAATTTTGCTACGAAGGACATGGTTGACCTCCTGCAGGAACTCGTATACCCGACAGCAATGAAGCTTGTTAGACAGGCCGCAAAGGAACTGAAATTCGAGGAAGTTGCATCGGTAACCGCATACGTGGAGGACGATAGCCTTGACGAGTTCGACCAAGAACAACATAGGGTTGCTGCGGAAGCAAGAGGGTGCTTATGAAAAACGAGAAACTGAAGAAGGCTAAAACCCGAGAAGAAAAAGGCCGCATGATTGAGGAACGCAGGGTCCTGAATGGAACATTCAAGCCTATCCCGAAAGAGGACGCAAAGAAGATTGTGAAGGCCATGGTGGACACGTTCCCCGAATTGGACTTGCAGACTCCGCCAGACCAGGTTGATAAGGCACCAGAGTCAGCAAAGCAGGCAAGACTTCCGAACGGCGACCCGTTCGACAACATGTACAAAAGGCAGCGACAAACTTAGGCATACACGCTGCTCGGGGCTCCCTTACTAGGCGGGGAGCCCCTCCTTTTTAATACTTATTTAGGCGTATGAAAAGACTTGGACAAGAAAAAGCAAAGGCGTTAGAAGAGAAAGCTCCAGGATGCACCTTGAGTGGATGGTTGGAGCTTAACTATAATCACGTCACGCTTGATAAATTTATTACTGATGGCAGTAAGCGCCTAGCAGTACCGCAGTTCCAAGTAGAGCTTACAATCGCCTTACTTTCCACCGATAATGTCGTGGACTGGGCCCGAGTGGCATTCCACTGGGCACCTGCTGGAACCATTGTAGATAAGGTTCCGTTAAAATATTGGGAGGAGAAGGTGCTCCTCCTGCGACAGCTGTTGACGAAGAAGCTTCTACTTGACCCTGATGATAGGCTGGCCAGACGCTACCTGCAAATCCTTGAGCGTAGGGATGCCGACAGATGGGCCGAGAAAAAGAAGGCTATGAACATCAAGGCGTCCGCATCGACTGACGAACCGAAGTCAGAAGGAGGCGGAAATGGAAGCAAGAAAGTCGTCTTCGATTTCGAAATCGTCTGATAAGCCCAAACTGTCTAAATGGCAGGAAGAGTTCATCGGTGTCAAATCATTCAGAGACCATTTCAACGATGACCTACGCATCGCCTGTACTGGCATTTCTGCTGGTAAGAGCCGTGCCCTCGCATGGTGGATTATCATGCAGATGGTCAGGTGCAATGGCATCCGTTGCATCGGCATCGCCCAGACGCACAAGGCATTGAAACGTGTGCTCATACGTGAGTTGCAGTCCGTCTGTGCAATCAACGGGCTTTCCTACGAGTACAATAAATCGGAACAGGAGTTCAGCTTAGAGAACGGTTCAGTCTTGTTTGGATATTCTGGCGAGAACCCAGAGGCCATGCTTGGTCTATCTGAAATAGATTTGCTTGCCGTGGACGAGGCTGCATACATCCCCGAAGAAGCCTATCAGTACGCTTCTGACCGTATGCGTGGTGGCCGCTATGAGCCGATGAGCCGCATGATTAGCTCACCACAATCAATGACTGCGGAGAACTGGTTTAGCTCGCTATGTAAGAACCATCCAGAGTGTGTCATCCATGCGACGGCATTTGACAACCCGTTCACGTCTGACCGCTTCAAGCAGGGCCTGAAAGACAGGTATGTGGAAGGCTCCAATATTTACCGCCAGCAGGTGCTAGGGGAGATATTCGACTTCGATATCGCTTCCCAGATTGTCATGCGTTCTGACTTCATTAAGGCAAAGCTGGTCAACCCGCACAGGAAGGGTTATTGGATGGGAGCCGACTTCGCTGGACTGGGCGCCGACGAGAACACAGTGGCTGTCATCGATGAAACAGGCATGGTGGACTGGGCCCACGCTCCTGAACTGAACACCAGCCAGAAGGTGGAGCAGATAGCTGGCCTTTGGAGGAACTTCAATCCTTTAAGCGCTTTCGGTGACGGCACTGGTGGCTATGGACAGGGTGCCATGGACCTTGCCGAAACCCGTGACATGAAGATGAAGTCCGTTAATTTTGCCCAGAAGGCTTTCAACGAGAACGATTATCCGAACGCACGTACTGAAATGTACTTGGAGCTAGCCAAGGAAATCAAGAACGGTTTCTGGGTCTGCGACGAGGTCAAGGACGAAATCCTTGCCATGCAGGTGGAAATAAACAAGAAAGGACAGCAGCAGCTGTTGCCGAAGGAGCTGGCAAAGAAGATACTCGGTCACTCCCCAGACTTGGCTGATGCAGTAGCCTTGGCTGTGTATGCAAAGAACCATGATGTGGCTAAACCGAACGAAGGATATTCGACGGAGAAGGCTAGGAGCGTCCTTGACAGGTACTACATGGGACTGTAATACTTATTTATCCCGTAAAACGTTTCACATTTTAACATGAGGACTGTCCATGGAAGTCCGTAGTATCATTACAGAGGCATTGAGCCGCTCTAATGTGGTTCCGAGAAGGCAACCAGCACCAGGCGACCTCATGCTTTCC
>Ga0247609_10006432_pt1 | contig 11307 bp, 16 predicted proteins | sample 172DNAGHGlowgp2_FD_193487 | JGI IMG/M metagenome (GOLD analysis project Ga0247609, IMG submission 193487) | Sheep rumen microbial communities from Palmerston North, Manawatu-Wanganui, New Zealand - 1728 DNA GHGlow gp2 | ecosystem: Host-associated > Mammals > Digestive system > Stomach > Rumen ... | reverse complement strand
CCTGCGCCCTCACTCGCTCGCTGCGCTCGCTCGTTTCGCCCCTGCACACATCATCGCCCTGAGGCAACCCAACGCACAACGGGCGCGCGCTCGTGCCCTGTCGCTACGTGGCCGCGTCAGACCTCGCCCCTCAGTCTGGCGCTATGTTCGCCCCAAGGGGCTCAGATGGCGCCAGACTTCAGGGCTACGGCTGACGCATCCACTACGCTTCGCTGCCCTCGCCCTGCGCCCTCACTCGCTCGCTTCGCTCGCTCGTTTCGCCCCTGCACACATCATCGCCCTGAGGCAACCCAATGCACATCGGGCGCGCGCTCGTGCCCTGTCGCTACGTGGCCGCGTCTGCCTACGTCCCTCAGTCTGTCGCTATGTTCGCCCCAAGGGGCTCAGGTAGCGCCAGACATCAGGGCTACGGCAGACGCATCCACTACGCTTCGCTGCCCTCGCCCTGCGCCCTCACCATGCGGCATGTCCGTATTGTGCCCGTATCGTGCCCGTATTGTGCCCGTATTGTGCCCGTATTGCCCGTATCGTGCCCGTATGCCCAACTCATAAGCCCCCGTAGCCGCTAAAAGTATAGGCGCACAGCGCTTAAACTTTTAGCCGCTACTCTCTGGGGACATAGGTTGTAGCCGCTAAAAGCTTCTATTTCAGCGCATGCGCTAAAACTAAAGCTTTTAGCCGCTACACCTTTTTTAGGTCGCCTATCGGCTCCCCACACGCTCGCGCCCAGGCTTCGGGCTCCCGGCTACACTCTCGCCTTAGACGCGCGAGATATCCTCGCGCGACTCTGGCTCCTGTTCCGCTAGGTGCCCTGTCGCCTGCGCGCTCGCTCAAAAATAGGTGTCCGCTCGGGGCTTCGCCCCCAGCGGGCTTTTCTATCGGCTAGCGCTTACTAATACCATTGCCCGTTGTGCGTGTAAATTCGGCCTTCCTCGCCCGGGGGTATCCGGAACCTCCCCCGGCCTCGTCAGCCCGTGGCTAGCGCGTTCTCCATGCGGCACGTGTTTTATATCTCTGCTAGCGGAAATATCGCGGCGTTCATCGTCCATCTGTCCTTAATCTGTGCCCGTCTGGTATATCATGCTTTTAGCCCCTGACGGGGCTTGGCCGCCCCCGGCACGCGGCCTCGTGCTCGTCGCAATGCTCCTCGCGTTGTAAGGCACCGCGCGCGCCCTCTCCATCATCGGGGCGCGTGCTCTTACGGCTCAGCGGTAGCCCTGAGGGGCTATCTTTCTTTCGGCTAGCGCGTTGTTATTGCGCCCCTTTTTTAAAGCCGTTTCCCTAAGGTGCGGTAGCCCTTAGTTTGCCGGCTTTTAAAAAGTTGCGAGCGCTCGCGTTCTGCACACCTTTCCTATGCGCATACGCGCAATCTCGGGGGCTCTGCCCCCAAACCCCTGCCCTCGGAGCGCGCGAGGGGGCGCGTACGGCTATTACATAGCCTATCATATCCCCCTTTTTGCAAGGGGCGCTCATTGCCGCCCCCCTGCTCCCCCCGGCTAGTGTTTTTCATAGTATAGGCCATTTTCCGTACTATCGGAAAATGATTGGCGCGTTCGCGCCCTTGCGTCAGGAGCCTTGCGCCTCCTGAGGCGCGCACCTCCTTATTTAGACTAATTCTAAATAAGCAAACTGGCGAAAAAAGACACTTAATTACTTGCATATATCGGATTTTTTTTGTATCTTTGTACTGACAAAGTTAAGTTATTCACCCGTTTAAAAATTACACATTATGACGTACAAAAGAGCAAATTTAATTAGGGATTTAGTCGAGGATTTAAACAGTTCCTATGACGCTAACTATTACCGTGCCGCCATCGTTCGCGACCATCCCAGTGCGGATGATTATTCAGTTCACCTGTTTTCGGGTAATGGTGCCACTTTTCTGTTGTGCGAACTTGCAGCGTTCGCCACGTCAGTTGAAAATTTAACATGTAACGTGAGCATTAGCCTTGATTCTTACGACAAAGGCACCACGGAACCCGATGTAGTTCAGTCAATACGGATACATTAAAAAAAGCCCCCATCTTCGAGATCGGGGGTCTTTTTTTTTAAGATGGCGACATGTCGCCTGCTAAACTTTTATAAAGAGTGTTAAATGTTTCAAGACCTTTTCAAGGCCTTTTGTAAAAATATCTTATGTTAACGGGGGTCAGCCCCTACCCATCCCCTACATAACTCCTTATTTGGTCGTATCGATTTAAATTTGTACCTTTGCCAACGATGTAAAATCACTAAATCAGTCGTTCATTAATTATTTCAAAGTTATGGCAAAATCAAAATCAGGTGGAACACGCACCTATCTTCGTGGCCGTGTTGGTGCTGATGTCTACAGCATCGGAAAGGATGGAAAGGGTAAGAAACAGCAGGTTGTGCGCTCACTCGCTGAGAGCGTGAGCAATCCTCGTACAACTAATCAGATGCGTACGCGTATGATTATGAGTACGGTATCAGCCGCAATGGGCGCAATGAAGCCAATTGTAGACCACTCTTTCGATAACGTTCAGGGCACACAGCCCAATCTGAGCGAGTTTACCGCTCGCAACTTCGCTCTGGTGAAGGCAGATGCTCAGGCTAACCCCACATCGGGTAACGTCTTCGGACTTAACAAGTTCAATGAGAAAGGTATCAAGCAGGGTGCCTACATCGTAGCTGCCGGCTCTGCTGTCCTGCCTTCAGCTGCTACACTTGCAGCTGCAACGGGTGTTGTTACCATCGCTATGGGCTCAGCCGCTGCAACTATCGCAGGTTTGAAGTCTGCCCTCGGCTTGACTGCAGAAGAGTATCTGACTATCGTTGGTATCTCTGCTACAAAGGGCTTTGTTTACGCTCGCGTACGCATCAACCCTGCAAAGGCCGACAGCGATGCAGTATCGTCTGAAACCATTGGCACATGTTTCGTGGTAGAGGGTAACGTATCACCTGCTTTCGCAATGTCAGGTACCAACATCACTATTACGGTTAGCGATGCTGCCGGCAACGCAGGTCTGATCGTAAGCCGCAAGGTGAATGGTGGTTACATCCACAACGATTGCAAGCTGAGCAACCCAACAAGCCCAAGTTGGAACAGCGACGCTGCACTGCCTACCTACCCCGTAGGTGAGCAGAACTTCTTGAATGGTGGCGACATCTTCGGTTTGACTGAGGGTTAACCCACGTTGCTTGAAGCTATAAGTTTAATGGGGCTGGACTCTGGAGAGCCCGCCCCATCTTTTTTAACCCATAAGTAAATTTTAGGTAAGATGGCTAAATCAAAATCAGGTGGTACACGATCCTATATTCGTGGCCGTATCGGTTCGGACGTGTACACGATAGGTAAAGATGGCAAGGGCAACAAACAACAGGTTGTTCGCTCCCTCGCTGAAACGGTAGCGAATCCTCGCACGGTCGCCCAGATGCGAGGCCGTATGATAATGAGTACGATCCTCCAAGCCCGTTCTGGCTTGAAAGTGATTATCGATCACTCTTTCGATGGTTTGTCAGGTGCTCTGGCTAACCTCTCAGAGTTCTCCTCGCGTAACTACGCACTCATTAAGGCGGATATCGCTGCAAACCCCTCAACGGGTAACGTTTTCGGACTTAACAAGTTCAATGAGAAAGGTATCAAGCAGGGTGCTTGGATCGTGTCTGCAGGTGAAGCCGTGCTCCCGAGTGCCGTTAGCTTAACGGCTGAATCGGGTAAGATGGTGATTGCGCTTGGCGCTAACCCTGCAACAATTGCAGGCTTGAAAGCCGCTTTGGATATGACTAGCGAAGAGTATCTTACTATGGTGGGTATCTCTGCCGCTGATGGGGCTTTCTATAGCCGCGTTCGCATCAATCCTAGTCAGGCTGACAGCTTTGCAATCACCTCTGCAAATGTGGCTGACGCATTTGCAATCGAGGGGAACGTGGTACCAACCATTGTGCTTAATGGCACCAATATTGAGATTACGATTTCGGATATCGCAGGAAACTGTGGAATCATTATTAGCCGCAAGGTTGATGGTGGCTTTATCCACAATCTTTGTCAGTTGTCAGAGCCGGCTAACCCCGTGTGGAATAGCGACAATGCTTTGCCAACTTATCCCGTTGGCGCAAGTGCTTTCCTCAATGGTGGCGATATCTTCGGCATGAATGAAACGCAGGGCGATGGCTCAGTAGAGCCTGGTCCTGGGCCAACACCACAGGTGGCTGCACCTACGATATCGGGCACAACCCCGTTTGAAACGAGCACGATTGCATCTATCTCTGCTGAATCAGGTGCCGATATCTATTACACCATTGATGGCTCAACACCTACTACTGAGAGCACGATGTATACTGAGGCATTCAGCCTGAATGCTACGACTACCGTCAAGGCTATTGCAGTCAAGAGTGGTGTATCGTCAGAGGTGAGCGCAAAGACCTTTACTAAGGAAGAGCCTGCACCAGAACCAACCGTGAATGCACCTCTGATCGAGGGTGCTACAGAGTTCATCGGTAGTACGGAATGCACTATTTCGGCTGACGATGGTGCAACGATTTATTACACCACTAATGGCAATACTCCTACCACGAGTAGTACCGTTTACTCGAATCCTATCACGATCAGGGATAGTTGCGTAGTAAAGGCTATCGCGGTCAAGAATGGTGTAACGTCAGAGGTGGCCGAACTTGAGTTCGTTGAACAGCAGGACTAACCATATTTGAGTGGTTTGAAGTGAATCTTTTTATCTCGAGGGCGCAAACTTGTGCGCCCTCTTTTAACCGAAATCTATAGTATTTATGGCAAGTGGTCGAGTTGGAGGAACAAAAGCCCTGATATCAGGGAAAGTCGGAAATGAGGTGTACCAGATTCGCCAAAATGGCGATGGTACATACGCACAGGTTGTACAGCCATACGTGGAAAAACAGCCGCCTACAAAGACCGTGCGCCTTGCAGTACAACAGATGTGTACTGCAATGGTCGAAGCGATGATGAAAGACCTAAAAGAGGTGGGTAAGATTTCGTTTCAGTCTGCAGCAAACAAGTCTAAGTCGCTCAACGCTTTTTCCTCGTACAATCTCCTGAAACTGGCACAAGATTGCAAGGCAAACTGGTGGGATTCTACGCAATTCTGTTACCCTCAAAAAGGTAATAGTGTAAAGCTTGGTGGCGCTTTCATTATGTCTGCAGGCTCCCTCAATTACAATTCTTTTAGCGATATCGGAAGCCCAGATGCTAACGGCACACCTTTTGCCTACACTATAGACACGATTTTTTCTGGCTCGTTCTTGGTTTTTAGAATCCCTGCAGTGAACTGCACGATCGAACAATTCATGCAGGCTAATCGCTTGGTTTATTCTTCAATCTTGGTACACGTCAACTATTGGGACGATCAAGAAGACTATCAAGGCCGTTATGACTATAATATCATAACGCTAAATCCTAAAATACGGCCATCGATGATGGCCACTCCTGAGAACCTTGATTCGCTTTTCGTCTGCAAAGCGAATCACGACCCATTTAAGCACTACAATTCAAGCACATCTGCTTTCCTCGTTGGCAATGGCACTACTGAGGCTATGCATAACCGAGAATATCGATGTGTCGCAGGCTTCACGATTGATACGCGCACAGGCCGTAAGATGATATCATCTTCTGTCATGCAGTCGCTCGACCGTGACGGATTCCAATGGATGATAACGGCATACCCGTGCAACTCTGTGGCAACATGGCTAGAGGTACCGGCCACACCGCCCGTACCCTATCCGTGGTAATATGGTTTAAACTTAATGTAATATGAAACTTATGATGCATGATCGTAAAACAGAAAAATTGGTGGCTGTCGCTTCTTTCTTTTCAGCCGTGGGGCTTGCTTTCACTTCGTTAATTATCAGCAAAGACAACGATATCGCAGGAGGTGTCCTCATGATGTGTGCGCAGTTCCTCACGCTCACGGCTACGATATTCGGTATCGATTACAAGTGGAACACCCCGACATCTGGCAATAGTTCTCGAGGATGTAATACTACGTCGACGGAAAAATAAAATGAGGAAGAAACATTCATTAAATACGCTTAAAGATGGCCTTACCGAGAGGAATTAGAAACAATAACCCGTTGAATATACGAAAGGGTAACGACTGGCAGGGAGAGCGTCAGCCGCAAACTGACAGGGCTTTTGAGGAGTTCCAGAGCATGGAGTATGGCATCCGCGCAGGATTTAAAATCCTACGCAACTATATGACGGGATATCATGGCATGGTGGCTAAGCGTAATACGGTACAATCCATCATTGAAAAATGGGCTCCACCCATCGAAAATGCCACCAATAATTACGCAACTTTTGTGGCCGACAAAATGGAAATTTCGCGATATCAGAAATTCACCTTTTCAGACCGTAAAAAAATGATCGATTTGGTAGATGCGATGATACAGGTCGAATGCGGCCAGAAAGTCGATCGAGCCATCATCGAAAGCGCTTATGACATGGTTTAATATAAATTGTTTGATTATGAAAAAATTTCTGTTTAGTTTTGGGTTAGTTGTGGGATTATTCTCATGTTGTTCGTGTTCCAGTACGAGGTGGGCATGGTTGCAGTCTAATGGTATCCTCACTTACAACAGGGTTACAGGTCAGTTGGAAGTAATGTGGGAAAACGCAGGAAAAGCGCCTGTTGTAGTGCATGACACGGTATTTGTTGACACTTGTAAAAACACAAGGTTGGTTAAGCATTAAAGTATTAAATTCTTGCTAGGTGTAGTGGTTCGTGAGAATAGCTACATTTTTTGTTTTCGTTTTGCTTCTGAAAGGCTTGTGGATAGGTAGGTTTTGGCTATGTTTTCTTATTTAGATTTAGTCTAAATAGATGTGAGTTAACATATTTTTTACATTAATTTCTTGCTTTTTTCTGATATCTTTCTTATCTTTGCAGTCGTGTAGGATAACGGGCAACGTGAGGACGACCCGTGAACGTATCACGAACGGTGTGAGTGACTTTTTTCGCTCTGCCCCTCAGACGATTATTATTAGTTGAATGAGGGGTTTTTTTTTAAATCGACTTTTGCAAATCTATTTAGCATACTGTCGATTCTCGTAAAAGTCACAAAGCCAATAGTACGAAATCACCTAAAGCGAAAAAAGGATGAAAAAGTATTTTAAGTTCATGCGTAAGAAGCATGGTTTTTGCGCAGAAGATGTAGTGTACCATGTAGCCGTTGGTATCTCTTCGAGAGATTTATGCGATTTAGTGACCGTGAAAGATGCGTGTCAAAGACTAGGATATTTCCTGCAGGAGATATCCGACGAATGCGATAGTTTTATAACTAAAGCACATAAAGAGGCTTTCAAGGGTATATCTGTTTTTCGGGTTAATTTCAGACACGTGGCGATATCCGTTTCAAGGCTAAAAGCGATGATTATCGCTGATTCATGGGCTAAATATGAATCTGAATTGGCAATCAATCTCGATCTCGAGTATTTTTTGCATGCTAACGATCCCGTATGGCGATTAAATCACAAATCATTTGTAATACAGCGTGGTTACTCTCCCGTTCAACGTAAAAACCTAAGCCATGCCTGTTGAGGTTTTAGAGTGATGAATGGAACATCAATCTGGTAAATTCTAAATAATATGAAAGTTTGTAGAAGTTGCAAGTGGATTGATAAGTTATATCCGACTGGTAAATGGTGGTGTTACGTTTACGGATGTGAGGCCTACCCTTTGGCCTCTGCTTGTGATAGTTTTGAGGAATCAAAGTCTAACGACTAAGTATATTAATTAAATCATTAAGTTATGGTAAAAGTAGAAATTATTGGAAATCTTGGCGCTGATGCAGAAGTAAAGGTAGCCAATGGTAGTAAGTTTGTGTCTTTCCGTGTTGCATCGACTGACAGATGGACTGATGAAAATGGAGAGAAACATGAGGAAGTGAACTGGATCGATTGCACGATGTCTAATGCGGAAAGCAAGATTATTCCGTTCCTAAAGGCAGGTGTTAAGGTGTTCATTCGTGGCAATGGTAAGGCGCGCGTGTATTCGTCACCAAAGCTTAGAAAGATGGTAGCCTCCATCCAATGTGCAGTGACGGAAGTAGAACTCTGTGGCGGCTCGAGTGATAGCGTACCGCGTCAGTTAATCGAGCCGCAAACGGGTGCCCTAGTCGATGTGACGAAGTATTATCGCGTCAGCATCGACACATCGAAGTTTAAGAAAGCCGATATGGGGCAGCTATTCGATAAGGCCGGTCGTGAATACGAGTTTAATAAAGATTGTTGGGTGCGCCCTGTTGCTCAAGCTGACGAAGCACAGCAGGCCGAGGGCGAGCAAAGCCAATCCGAAAATTAATCTATATGATAGAAAATTGGCTGAACGTTAGTTTATCAAAGGTCGATGCACTTCGAGAGTGTATCGACCTCTGCTCTAATGGATATCGGGTCATGTTTGTATCGCAAACACAAGATAGTTGGTTTGTAAAGTTGCGCCATTGCTCCAATGGTAACATGATGTCCGTAGTGTCTTTCGATAACCGGTATGTGATATCCAAGAATGGAAAGCCCGTGAAGACAAAGAACTATGCGTTTGATTCCCTGAGGTATTCGCTTTTGGTTAATTCTGACAACGAGAAATTCTATAGCTATCAGATAAATGGTTGATGTCCTGAATACGAAAGAGAAGATGAAGCCGTGTGTGTCAGTCGATTGGTTGGAGGTTTACTGCCTCGAATCGAATGACAGATACCCGTGTAATGCTGATTACTTTCGTACTAAAGGATATTTCGTGAACGAGCGCGACTATGGTACCAGGCAATATGCTGAAATGTTTACGATTGAGGATGAACACGGGGAACCGTGGTTAGAAATAAGACGCAATCCGATGTCAGGGCAAAGCGAGTTTAGCGGATTGAATCCGATGTCAACACATATTAGGTTAGTAAATCGTCATTGCTACTTTGACGATGCGATCGAGAAGCTACGCAACTTCCTGACGCTTCATGATTACATCTTTAAACGTATCTTCCGTATAGATATCTGCCGCGACTTCGAGTATTTTGATTCTGGCGACGACCCTGCCAAGTTCTGCCGTAGATATCTCGCTAACAAATATGCGAAGATAAACCAATGCCATCTGTCTGCTCACGGGGCTGATAATTGGAGTTCCTTTGATTGGGAAACCCTGTCGTGGGGCTCCCGTCACTCGATGGTTGGTACCAAGCTTTACAACAAAACGAAAGAGTTGCAGGCTGGCGGAAATAAGAAACCATGGATCGTCTGGAAATGGTATCTTTGCGGATTGATAGACAATCCCGTTTCGATGATGAAGAAATCGGCCAATGGTGGCGAGTACTCGCCTACCATTTGGCGACTGGAGTTCTCGCTACGCTCGCAAGCAGACAACTGGATCGTGATTGAAAATCAGGCAGGCAAAAAAGTGAAGCGTCAGGCCATACCGCACAAGCTTTCATTGTTCGATTCTCCTGATAAGCTCTGGCAGCGCTTTCAGGAGTTGTCGTTTCACTACTTCCGATTCAAGAAGATGGAAGAGGGCAAGCGTAAAGACCGATGCAAAGATAAAGTGCTCTTCTATTGGGATAGGCAAGTAGAGTTTATGCAAGTAAGTATGTTACCCAGAGAAGCCAAACCAAACCCAGATGATGAGATACTACGAAGAAAGCTTCAGACGTTCAAGGAAAAACACTTCGATAGTAAGATTAGAGTTGCGTGCGAGGTTATCTTGGATGAACTATACAAGAATAAGGCATTGCAGGTGGCACCACGCGAGAAAGTGCAGGAGGTTTTAGCTTTGCGCTTAGCTACACGATTGAAGTTCCAGATGCCTGAGGCTGATTTCGCGGTATTATTGCAAGAGGCGACTAACCTAGTTAAGGAGGGTGAGATATGGTAACAGGTGAAAAGCGATTGTGTGGCAATTGCCTAAACTCGAAAGATAGTGCAGATTTCCCCACAGAAGTTTATTGTAATCGACTGAAAATGTACGTATGGAGAAACTCTTTAGGATGCAGTTTTCATCGCTTATTTGGCGAGTAATCGATGGGAAACCGCACGTGGTAAAGTGCGGTACAGTAATACCGCACTGCGATTTCCAATCGTATTACGCTGAAACCCTAGTAAATACTAGGGCTCCACCCGATTTCCCCTCACGCAATGCGCGCTCGGGGGCGCGCTCGCGCTGACGCGCTCGCGATGTAGGTACCAACCTACTCCAGTAAGTAATACAAACCATAGTAAGATAAAACAATGAAAGAGAAATTGAGTACATTACAAGAAAAAGCCAAAATATTGGCTAATGGTGGTATCACTGAGATATCTGGAATGAAAGTGATTTTAGGTCATGAGCCTTATATCTTTGACCCTTGCTTTGGTTGCGATATGGATTCTATTTGTCATATGGGAAATGATATTTATATCCTATGCAAGAATTGTGATACGATAACAGGAGAGGATTGTTTCTTAATACCCTTTGGATGATAGATAAATATGGGAGAGAAATCTAAACTTATCAGTGCTCTGATGGAGCCCGATTACATCGAGAAGATCGAGAAGTTTTGCAAAGATTACTATAATAAGAATACGAATATGAACGAGAATTTAAAACTTATCAGCGCTCGAATAGAGCCCAGAACACTTGAGAAGATCGAGGAGTTTTGCAAAAATCACCATTATTGGAAGCGAAACTCAGTAATAAACGGAATCCTGACAGCTGTCTTCGACCACTTCGAAGATGGCGATATCTACGACATGGTTAGATCATGGGGTGTTGCAAATGACGAAGTTGATTGCAAATACGAGATTGGCAAGAAAAAGAGTTTACAGCCTTAATTAGATAACTTCTGAATCCTGCTAGCGTATTTTTTTAGGGCGCCCCCTTTTGGTAGGGGGCGCTTAGTGTTTTGGGGCGCGCGGCTTTCGCCCGGTGCCTCTCCCTCTGGTTCTGCTGTCGGTATGCTCGTGGTGACGTGGTTCGGTTCTGGGTTCGTAATCTCTCGTCCGCTGCCGCCCGTGCCGCGCGCTATGGCCTCCCATCGCCATCTAACGTCCATCGAAATACTCACCTCGCTCGCTGCGCTCGCTCAGCAAGACACACACTCGCTCGCTTCGCTCGCTCGCCTCGCTCGCTGCGCTCGCTCAGCAAGACACACCCTCGCTCGCTGCGCTCGCTCGCCTCGCTCGCTGCGCTCGCTCAGCAAGACACACCCTCGCTCGCTGCGCTCGCTCGGATGGGCGCGCGCTCGTGCCCTGTCGCTACGTGGCCGCGTCAGACCTCGCCCCTCAGTCTGGCGCTATGTTCGCCCCAAGGGGCTCAGATGGCGCCAGACTTCAGGGCTACGGCTGACGCATCCACTACG
>Ga0247609_10006431_pt1 | contig 11308 bp, 8 predicted proteins | sample 172DNAGHGlowgp2_FD_193487 | JGI IMG/M metagenome (GOLD analysis project Ga0247609, IMG submission 193487) | Sheep rumen microbial communities from Palmerston North, Manawatu-Wanganui, New Zealand - 1728 DNA GHGlow gp2 | ecosystem: Host-associated > Mammals > Digestive system > Stomach > Rumen ... | reverse complement strand
GGTGTTGATGCTGATTATGATACCGCTGTCCTGCATTCCGGCGATGTGCTGGATCTGGCCGCTGATGCCACAGGCGATATAAACCTTCGGATGGACGGTCACACCTGTCTGGCCAATCTGGCGGTCATGGTCGCAGAAACCCGCATCCACGGCGGCGCGGCTGGCGCCAACCTCGGCGTGAAGGACCTTCGCGAGCTCGAAGAGCATGTCGAAACCTTCCTTACTGCCCATTCCGTAACCTCCGGAGACAACGATGGAAGCTCCCTTGAGGTTATGCTTGGCCTGCTCCACATGGTGGTCAAGGACTTTCACGACGTATGCCTCAGGTGAGACATATTCATTGACAACAGGATAGACGACCTCGCCAGCCGCCTTGCCCTCGTAAACCGCCTTCTTCATGACGCCCGAGCGGACGGTCGCCATCTGCGGACGGTGGTCGGGATTGACGATCGTCGCGACGATGTTACCTCCGAAAGCGGGACGGATCTGGTAGAGAAGGTTCTCGTAGGTCTTTCCGGTCTTATTGTCAGTGTAGGGACCGATCTCAAGCTGGGTGCAGTCGGCGGTGAGGCCGCTGGTCAGGGAAGAAGATACCCTCGGGCCGAGGTCACGGCCGATCACGGTCGCTCCCATAAGGCAGATCTGAGGCTGCTCCTGCTTGAACAGATTGACAAGGATGTCAGTGTGGGGAGCTGATGTGTAAGGGAAGAGTCCCTCGCCATCAAAGACGAAGAGCTTGTCAACTCCGTAAGGAAGTATCTGATCCTCAACTTTTCCCTTGATTCCTGTGCCGGCGACAACAGCGTGAAGCTGGACTCCGAGCTCATCGGCGAGCTTGCGGCCCTTGGTGAGCAACTCCTGGGAGACCTCCATAACGGTCGTCCCTTCTATCTCGCAATATACAAATACGTTGTTCATGGCTCTATCCGATTATCTTCTCATCCAACAATTCCTTGATCATGCCCTCAATGTCGGCGTCGGAGGCGGTCAGATGCTTGCACTCCTTAGCCTGGAAGACGATATTCTGGACACTCTTGACCTTGGTCGGCGAACCGGCGAGGCCGCACTGTGAAGGATCCCCGTCCACATCGGCGACACTCCACTGGTTGAGAGTCAGGTAAGGGCGCTCCTCATAAAGCTCGGCGTAAGGAACCTCAGCAGGACGCTCCATGGGGCAGGAAGCCCTCTTGTATTTCATAACGAGCTTGGTGTTCTGCGGGCGGCAGGGAGCGGCGCTTCCGTTGACAGTGATAAGAGCGGGAAGCGGAACCTCCACAGTCTCAGCACCTCCGTCAATATGACGGCGAACAGTGGCCTTACCGTCCTCAACCTTGATTTCCTCAGCGTAGGTCACCTGGTTGAGACCGAGTTTCTGGGCGACCTGGGGGCCGACCTGAGCGGTGTCACCATCGATGGCCTGACGTCCTCCGATCACGATGTCAACATCTCCGATCTTCTTGATCGCGGTGGCGAGGGCGTAAGAGGTGGCAAGCGTGTCAGCTCCAGCGAAGAGCCTGTCAGTCAGCAGCCAACCGGTGTCAGCGCCTCTATAAAGTCCCTGACGGATGATCTCCCCGGCACGGGGCGGGCCCATAGTGAGGACTCCCACGGTCGATCCGGGATTCTGTTCCTTGAGACGGAGGGCCTGCTCGAGAGCGAGAAGGTCGTCCGGATTGAAAATGGCGGGCAGGGCGGCGCGGTTGACGGTACCTTCGGCCGTCATAGCGTCCTTGCCGACATTCCTTGTGTCGGGCACCTGCTTAGCCAGGACAACAATTTTCAATTTCATATCGATACGAATAATTTAGTTTCAATCATGACCGCATCAACCGGCCAAACGGACAAATATACACATTTTTCGCCTTAAGACAAAAAAGGAGGTCTTTCCCCATAAATCGATAAAGTCAAAAAAAATGATTCATGGTTCGCGATTTTTCACTAAAATCGCGTCAACGAACTAACAGACAAATGGTAATACGACCCATCATAAGCGATAAAGAGGGCTAGTCCATGGCGGACTAGCCCTCTTTCGTTAACAGGGCACTTACACTTAACAAATATTCAAAATAATGAGTACAGACAGACTTGAATTGGTGAAGGGGTCCTTCGAGAAGAAGGCCCTTCCGGCGGATGTTCCCCAAAAGAAAGTCTCCGACTATTTCGGAGAACTGGTCTTCGACCGGGTAAAAATGCGCAAGTACCTTGACGCCAAAACTCTCGCCTCGCTGCTCGACTGCATTGACAAAGGGGGATCCCTGGACAGGGAGACGGCTGACATGGTCGCGAAGGGGATCAAAGAATGGGCTCTGGAGCACAACGTCACACATGTGACGCATTGGTTCCAACCCCTCACGGAAGGGACAGCCGAGAAGCACGACTCCCTCATCGACTATGACGGCAAAGGCGGGATCATCGAGACTTTCGACGGGTCTTCCCTGGTCCAGCAGGAACCTGACGCATCCTCATTCCCCAGCGGAGGCATCAGGGAGACCTTCGAGGCGAGAGGCTATACCGCCTGGGACCCAACTTCGCCGGTATTCATCATGGATGACACATTGTGCATCCCGACCGTGTTCATCTCCTACACAGGAGAGGCGCTCGACTATAAGACTCCTCTCAAGAAAGCCCTGAAAGCGGTCAACGACGCGGCGGTCCCGATCTGCCGCCTGTTCGACCACGATGTGTCAAAAGTGTATTCCTATCTCGGGTGGGAGCAGGAATATTTCCTCGTGGATGAGGCCTTGTATGCGGCCAGGCCCGACCTGATGATCACAGGACGCACACTCATGGGACACGCCTCCTCCAAAAACCAGCAGCTTGACGACCACTATTTCGGAGCCATCCCGCCACGGGTCGCGGAGTTCATGAGAGACCTTGAGATCGCCGGGCACAAACTGGGAATACCGATAAAAACACGTCACAACGAAGTGGCTCCCAACCAATTCGAGCTCGCGCCGATCTACGGCGAGGCGAACCTGTCGAATGACCAGAACCAACTCGTGATGAACCTCATGAGAAAGATAGCCAGGAAACACGGCTTCGTGGCGCTCCTCCACGAGAAGCCTTTCGACGGGATCAACGGTTCCGGGAAGCACAATAACTGGTCCCTCGGCACGGACACCGGGACGGCGTTGCTGGCTCCCGGAAAAGACGCCAAAGGCAACCTGCAATTCGTGACTTTCTTCGTGAATGTACTGGTGGCCGTCCAGAAATACAACGCCCTGTTGAAAGCCAGCATAGCAAGCGCCACCAACGCCCACAGGCTGGGAGCCAACGAGGCACCGCCGGCGATCATCTCCGCCTTCCTCGGCAGAACCATGACCGGGGTGCTCCGCAAACTGCTGGAAGTCCCTTCAGGAACTCCGATCGAGATCGCCGGGAAACAAGGTAAGAGCGTGGGACTTGTGGAAATCCCTGAGATATTCGTGGACAACACCGACCGCAACAGGACATCCCCATTCGCTTTCACTGGCAACAGGTTCGAGTTCAGGGCAGTGGGGTCGTCCGCGAACTGCGCCGGGCCTCTCACGGTCCTGAACGCCGCGGTAGCAATGCAACTGACTGACTTCAAGAAAGATGTTGACAAAAGGATGGCCTCAGGCGTCCCTCTGGACATAGCTGTCATGGATTCGCTGAAACCGCTGATAGCCTCTGTGATAGACACGGTATGCTTCGACGGCAACGGCTACTCTGACGAGTGGAAGGAAGAGGCCGCCAGGAGAGGGCTTGATGTCGAGACCAGCGTCCCGGAGATGTTCAAGGCCTTCACCAGCCCGGAGGCCTTGGAGATGTTCACCGCGACAGGGGTGTATTCCGAAAAAGAATTGGCGGCCAGGAATGAGGTCAAGTGGGAAACCTACACCAAGAAAGTCCAGATAGAGGCGAGGGTTATGGGACGGATGGCGATCAACCACATCATCCCCGCGGCGATTGAATACGAGACCGCTATCCTAAAGAACATGTCACTCTACAAAGATGTGTTCGGGGACTGTGGGAAACTGGTCACCGACAAAGAGATCCTCGACAAGATTTCCGGGCACGTGGAAGATATCAGGACAAAAGTGGATCGCATGAAAGAAGCCCGAAAGAAAGCCAACGTCATCGCCGATGAATACCACAAAGCTTTGGCCTACCGGGAAATAGCTGAAAGCCTGGCCGGGATTCGCCGCCCCATAGACAAACTCGAGGAGATCGTGGATAACCGCCTGTGGCCACTTCCCAAATACCGCGAACTGCTGTTCATAAGCTGAACGAGATGGAGACGAAATACATATTCATAACCGGAGGTGTGGCCTCCTCCCTTGGCAAAGGGATAATCAGCGCCTCGCTTGGGAAACTGCTGCAGGCCAGAGGCTATAAGATCACTATTCAGAAGTTTGACCCGTACATCAACATAGATCCGGGCACACTGAACCCTTATGAGCATGGGGAATGCTACGTCACGGCGGACGGGCAGGAGACAGACCTGGACCTCGGCCATTACGAGAGGTTCACAGGGATACGGACGACCAGGGACAACAGTGTCACGACAGGAAAAATCTACCTGAGCGTAATTGAAAGGGAGAGGCGCGGTGACTACCTCGGCAAGACTATCCAGGTAGTGCCCCACATCACCGACGAGATAAAAAGGCGGATCCGCCTGAACGCTTCGAAAGAACCTTTTGATTTCGTGATCACCGAGATAGGGGGCACTATCGGAGACATCGAAGGACAGCCGTTCCTTGAGGCCATAAGGCAACTGAGGTGGGAGCTCGGACGGAACGCCCTGAACATCCACCTCACTTATGTCCCTTACCTTAGCGCGGCCGGAGAACTCAAGACCAAACCGACCCAGACAAGCGTCAAGCAGCTCCAGGGCCTTGGAATCCAGCCGGAAGTCTTGGTGCTGAGGACAGAACATGACCTCAGCGACGACCTGAGAGCGAAAGTCGCGCACTTCTGCAACGTGGAGGTTGAGGCGGTAATCCAAAGCCAGGATCTACCTTCAATCTATGAGGTTCCCCTCAACATGCTCCGTCAAGGTCTCGATGCCATCTGCCTGAAGAAAATGGGGATAGAGCCCGGACCGCCGCCCGAGCTGAAAGACTGGCGTTCCTTCCTTGAAAGAAGGCGTAACGCGTTGAATGTCTTGACGATAGGTCTTGTAGGGAAATACTCCCTCCAGGATGCCTACAAGAGCATCACTGAGAGTCTCACCCATGCCGGAGTCTATCGCGACAGGAAAGTCAAGGCCGTGTTCGTCAACAGTGAGGAGATCACCGCGGATAATGTGGCGGACAGGCTCGCAGGCCTTGACGGAATAGTCATCTGCCCAGGATTCGGTCAGAGGGGGATCGAAGGCAAGATCATAGCCGCCGGATATGCCAGGACCCGCGACTTGCCGGCTTTCGGGATATGCCTCGGCATGCAGATGATGGTCATTGAATATTCACGGAACGTCCTTGGGCTCAAGGATGCCGACAGCATGGAGATGAACCCCGTCACCCCACACAACGTCATAGACATGATGGAGGAGCAAAAAAACATCACAAACCTCGGAGGCACGATGAGGCTGGGAGCTTACAATTGCCGTCTGGCGGAAGGCAGCAAAGCGAGAGCCGCCTATGGAGGAGCGGATCTCGTCAGTGAGAGGCACCGCCACCGCTACGAGGTCAACAACCATTTCAGGGATGCCCTTGAGGCATCCGGGATGAAATGCGTCGGGATCAATCCCGAGAACGATCTTGTTGAGATAGTGGAGGTTCCCTCGCACAGATGGTACATCGGGACTCAATTCCACCCTGAATATTCCTCAACGGTGCTTTGCCCCCATCCCCTATTCATGGATTTCATAAAAGCATGCGCGGGAAATGACTGATCAGCTCAAACACGAATGCGGCGTGGCGATGATCCGCCTTCTCAAGCCGCTCGGATACTACCAGGACAAATACGGTACCGGCAGGTATGGCCTTGACAAGCTCTACCTGATGATGGAGAAGCAGCACAACCGCGGCCAGGAGGGTGCGGGAATAGCTTGCGTCAACCTGACAAATCCCCCAGGTGAGGAGTATATGTTCAGGGAGAGGGCAGAAGGCAAAGACGCCATCACCGAGATCTTCGGCAGGGTGGACAGTTCTTTCCAAGGCGAGCTGCTGATGGGACACCTACGATATTCCACCACCGGGAAATCGGGGTTGTCATACGTGCACCCTTTCCTGCGCAGGAACAACTGGAGAGCCAGGAACCTCTGCCTGTGCGGCAACTTCAACATGACTAATGTCGATGAGATTTTCGAGGATATGGTCAGCCAAGGGCAGTCCCCCCGCATCTACAGCGACACTTACATCACTCTTGAACTGATGGGACACCGCCTGGACCGGGAGGTCGAGCGGAACTACATGAAGGCCAAGGAGGCCGGGAAAAAAGGTCTGGAGATCACACGGTTTATTGACGACAATGTCAAGATAGAGAACGTCCTCCGCTCCACGCTTGACAAATTCGACGGAGGCTATGTGATGTGCGGACTGACCGGGAGCGGCGAGATGTTCGCAATCAGGGATCCTTGGGGGATACGTCCGGCATTCTATTATAGGGACGATGAGGTAGTCGCCCTGGCCAGCGAACGGCCAGTCCTCCAGACTGTTTTCAATGTGGATGCCGGGGAAGTCCGCGAGTTGCCTCCGGGGGAAGCGCTGATAGTCAGGAAGAGCGGAGAGAGTTCGGTGGAGAGAATATTCTCCCAAAGAGGAGATTTCAAATGCTCATTCGAGAGGATCTACTTCAGCCGGGGGTCTGACTCGGACATATACCGGGAACGGAAAAAACTTGGGGAACTACTTGTCCCACAAGTTCTTGATGCGATAGGAGGAGACATCGGGAACACAGTTTTCTCATTTATCCCGAACACCGCGGAAGTCGCGTTCTACGGGATGGTCGAGGGCTTCAGGAGGATGGGGATGGATGTCCGGAGCGAGAAAGTCGCATGGAAAGACATCAAGCTGAGGACATTCATAACCGAGGCCGGATCAAGGGACGATCTCGCCTCCCATGTCTATGACATCACGTACGGCAGCCTCCGCCCGGGCAAGGACAACCTCGTCATCATCGACGACAGCATTGTCCGGGGAACGACACTCAAAGACAGCATATTCAAGATCCTTGACAGGCTCCATCCGAAAAAAATCGTCATGGTAAGTTCATCCCCGCAAGTCAGGTATCCGGATTACTATGGCATAGACATGCCGCGTCTTGAGGAACTCTGCGCTTTCAGGGCGGCGATGAAGCTCTGGAAAGACAGCGGACAGGAAAATGAATTGATAGACTTGCGTAAGGAATGCGAGCTGGAACTCCAGAAGCCCACGGAGGACATGGCGAATCTGGTACGGGAAATCTACAAACCATTCTCCGCCGGGATGATCAGCAAGGAAATGGCTCGAATGTTGCGGCCCGAAGGGATGGCCACACCCGTGGAACTCGTGTTCCAGTCGCTGGAAGGGCTTCATGAGGCTTGTCCCGCTCACCACGGCGATTGGTATTTCTCCGGAATATATCCGACTCCTGGAGGAGTGAAAAGAGTGACGGAGGCTCTGGTCAATTATTTATCCTGCAATGATTTATAGAATATGGTAAAAATCTTGTACATCTGCCATGGCAATATATGCCGGTCCCCGATGGCGGAATTTGTGATGAAGGCGCTGGTCCGTTCCAGAGGGCTTGAGGATGAGTATCACATTGAGTCAGCGGCGGTTTCGGATGAGGAGACCGGCAACCCTATCTATCCCCCGGCCAAGCGCTGCCTAAACCAGCATGGGGTACATTTCGACAACTCCAAGACAGCCAGGAAAATAACCCCGGCTGATTACGCCCGCTTCGACAGGATTATCTGCATGGACGCGTCTAACCTTCGGCTTATCAGGCGCATAATTCCTTCAGACCCAGATGGTAAGATTCATCTGCTGATGTCCTACACCGGACGGAGCCGGGATGTCGCCGACCCTTGGTACACAGGAGACTTCGAGACCACCTTCCAGGACATCCTCGAAGGCTGTGAGGCCATGCTCGCCGCAAGACTGTAGCTTAGAAATTAATCCCAAGCCCGAAGACAGGGCTGATGGTGGCAAAGGAAACTGATGACGCTCCAGCCATGAGCGCGACTTTGCCGGCGGAGAATATGAGACCAGCTTCAATCTGGACTCCTTGATGTGAAATATCGGTTATCCTGGCCCACTGGCCCGCAGTGTCTTCCCAGATCTGGTCAATCCGACCGTAACCCGCTCCGGCATAGCAGGTTACTCTTTTCCCAACTCGGATTAGAGCCCCTGCGGCCATGCTATACCTCGACAACGCAGCCTCCCCGGAAGCCCAAAGATAACCGTAATCTGCCCGGCCATCGCTAGTCGCTGAATAGTCCGAACGCATATTCCCGAACCCTCTCCTTGCGGAGACATATCCTCCGAAAGATCCTTTCATAGCCCCCAAAAAGAGGCCGCCCTCAACAGACGGGAATGCCGAGGCATCCAGCAGGATATAATAAGACCAAGGATTGACCGTTCTGGGAGCAACTCTATTTAATACGACGGGATAAGTCTCTGACTTTCTGGAGATTCCCTGCCGCTTGGAGACAACTGTGGCGGGTCTCGACGCAATTCCTCCGACTGAAGCCAGAGGAGCGATGGAAGGCCGATTCACGGGTTCAACGGAGACGGAGGTCTCCGTCGCAGGCTTGACGGGCGCGGCCTTTTTCCCAAGAGCGGACCGGATAGATTCCACTTCCCTGCCGATATATGACAGCCCCGGAATATCGCCGGTCCGTGTCCCTTTGTACTTATTCCTCAAGGCCTCCAATGAACGGCGGGTCTTTTGATCAGCAGGCAGGGCATCCAGCAAGGTCAAAGCCCAGTCCGCGCATGTGGCGACCACGACCGGATCTTTGGACTCGGAAGCCCTTGAAAGCAGGTCGCCAACCAGGGCCTTCCTTCTTGAGAATATCTTGTCAACATCCTTCCAAGCAAAATACCTGAGGGCCGCCTGTCCCTCATTCTCCACACCGCTCGCAGCGATTATATCCCTCCTGTAGGTTCTCCAGACCGCCAAGCGGGATCCGTAAGGGACTTCCAACAAATCAGTCGCCGAAAGTTTGCGGATCAGCTGATCCACCGCCGAGCTTTGCGCCGCCTCGTATCCGGCTCCAATCCCCTCGCCCCAGATGTACGAAGGATCCTCCTTGATCCTTCTGGAGTTCTGCCCATGAAGAACCAAAGATAATGACAAGAGCATGAATATGAGGCAGAATCTTCTCATAATATCTTTTCAAAACGGGCGCGCTGGGAATCCGTCATTCTCCCGGAAACGTTCCCGAGAGCGGACTTGAACGCTTCGAGCTTGGCCGTCACCGTTTCCTCACTTCCAGGATTGAGGCACTCTTCCCGCAATAATTCCAGCTCATCCAAAGCGTTATCCCAGCGGCGCATATCCTCGAACATCCTCTTTTCATAAAGATCCTGAGCAGAAGAGACAAGATCCTCACGCTCAGCCGCTTCTGCGAAAATGCGTCCGTCTCTCGCGCAAAGCCGGTACAATCCGTTCTTTCCCAAAAGAGCGACATCTGGCAGGATGAACTCAATCTCGTCGAAAGAAGGTTCGAGGATAAGACTTCCGGAGGAATCCATCAGACCTTTCCCATCCTCAGTGGCGACAATGAACATACCGTTAAGACAGTCAAGGGTGTCAGAGAATGAATATCCGGAGGCATCCAGCGACGGCACCGCCGAATCATATTCTCCAATAAGCGCAGCCGCTTCCTTAAACACCTCATCATAAGACGGTTCCATACTTAATTGGTTCGCTTTTGGCCATATTGCCAGAGCGATCAAGGCGGCCGTGAGAACCGGAAGGATAATCCAAAGCCTCCTCTTTTGAGGGCGTCCTGATTCGATAGCCTTCCTCACCTCCTCCACTGAAGTGAATCTCCCTGACGGCTCCTCCAGCAGGCAACGCTCAAAGACATCCTGCCTGGAAGGCATTAAAATCGAGATGATCTTTCCCAGGGAGAATATATCCGAACGGACGCTCGCCTCGCCTCCTGCGACAACCTCCGGTGCGGCATAGCCTTGGGTTCCGGCGGGAATATGGCCCCGAGCCATTGATGGCGAGTCCGCAAGACTGAAATCAATGACTTTCACTACATTCCCCTCCCGGGTCACCATGACATTCTCCGGTTTAAGGTCATTGTGGAGGACTTGCTTGCGATGGATGTATGAGACAGCGTCACAAAGCTGAAGGGCAATGGCCTTGCCGATTTCGGGACTGACGGGACCGCTGCCGATGAAGTCTCCGAGAGTACAGCCGTCGATCCATTCCATCACAATGGTATTACCAAGGCCTTCGATCCGGATCATCGAAAGATAATCGCAGACTCCGGGATGTTTGAGCGGCTGCGCTATCTCATATTCATGGCGGATGATAGCCTCATACACCTCGTCCCCTCGGAACTCTTCCTTGAGGCATTTGAACACGGCAATCCGCTCCCCAAACAGGCCTTTATAAAGCAGATACGGGCCGGCGGGAGAAGAGTAGATGAGCTCAAGCGCATCTTTTCCTGGAAGTTTGGAAAAAGCGTCCTCAATCTCTTTGAAATATCCCGACGAACTGCCCATCTTCAATCTTTACCTCTTGTTGATGAATGCGATTCCCCCGTCAAGCCCAGCCACGTAAGGATCTGTCTTCAAGCCATTTCTGAATATTCCAGACAATGCCAGGGGATATCCTTTCATGATTGTCGAAGCCTCGAAACAGTCGTCTTTCTGAAGCGAGGAATTCTTGCTCTCGAGGACACGGAATATCGAGTCCCCCTCGTAAGATAGGAGCACTTCCCTGTCCGGACGCCAGCCTATCATGATCCTTTCACCTTTGGCGAGTGAGGATGCCTCAACGACTTCCGCCTGGAAATATGAAGATGGAAGTTTCCCGGAATCCATAAGGTGATCCCGGAAAGCCTTGAAATTCAGGTACCCGGAATATCTCGACAACGAGTCGAGGGTGGAATTCCTGGGAGCCGGGTTGTCACCCACATATCCCCAGAACCGCTTCAGGGTGGAGACGGAAATGCTCTCGTCCATAGCCTCGGCGAGCGCGGCGAAATCCGCTGATGTGGCCAACCGTCGGCCCCATTTGCGCTCAACTTCCTGCCGCAGGAATGAATATTCAGGATTATCTTGTTTCATTGTTAGTTTCTTTATTGATAAATAATTTTTGTGTGGCTCTCCACCGAAAGGATCTCAGGAGAGGCCTCCTTATGGAGGATGACCTTCTCAAGGAGAGGATTTTCCTC
>Ga0247609_10006430_pt1 | contig 11308 bp, 6 predicted proteins | sample 172DNAGHGlowgp2_FD_193487 | JGI IMG/M metagenome (GOLD analysis project Ga0247609, IMG submission 193487) | Sheep rumen microbial communities from Palmerston North, Manawatu-Wanganui, New Zealand - 1728 DNA GHGlow gp2 | ecosystem: Host-associated > Mammals > Digestive system > Stomach > Rumen ... | reverse complement strand
GCCCAAAGGAAGTTTTTTCTGCAACGGTTGAAATTGTGCCTGCGCGATAAACATTGTGCTTGCCAAAAAGAACTTCGGTGTATTTATGTGCGGTCGATTGATATTCGCCCGAAAAATTTAAATCAATATCGGGAACCTTATCGCCGTCGAAGCCGAGAAAAACCGCAAAAGGTATATCATGCCCATCCTTAATCAATTCGTGTCCGCAAACCGGACAACTTTTAGTCGGCAAGTCATAGCCGCAACCGTATTCACCCTTTGTAAAAAATTTGCTGTACTGACACTTAGGGCAACGATAATGCGGCGGCAAAGGATTAACTTCCGTTATGCCCGTCAACGTCGCCACAAACGACGAGCCAACAGAGCCACGCGAACCAACTAAATATCCGTCGTCATTGGATTTTTTAACAAGACGTTGCGCGATTAGATAAAGCCCCGCGAAGCCGTGCCCGATAATAGGCTTAAGTTCCTGTTCGAGCCGCGCCTCAACCAAAGCGGGTAAATTTTCGCCGTAAAGTTTTCGCGCCTTTTTGTAGGAAGTTTCGCGAATTTCTTCTTCCGCGCCCGCCACTTGTGGAGAGTATAAGCCGTCGGGTATCGGCTTTAAAAATTCCACAGTGTCAGCGATTTTGTTTGGGTTGGTGATAATCGCCTCGTAAGCCGTCGCCTCGTCAAGATAATCAAATTCCGCGAACATTTCCTGCGTTGTGCGCAAAAAAAGCGGCGGCTGAAGGTCGGCGTCCGTGTAACCTTTGCTGTGCATTAAAACTGCGCGGCAAATTGAATCATCGGGATTTAAAAAATGTGCGTCGGTGGTTGCGACGAGCGGCTTGTTTAACTTTTTGGCAAGCGCGGCGACTTTCAGATTGATATTGCGCAAATCGTCATCGGTCGTAATGTTCGGAAAATCTTCGCTACGCTTAAGGAAATCATTGTTATGAATCGGCTGTATTTCCAAGTAGTCATAGAAATTTGCGATAGCTTCAATTTCCTCTTCCGATTTGCCCGCGACGATAGCGCGAATCAATTCGCCCGCCTCGCAAGCCGAACCGATTATCAAACCGTCGCGCATTTCGCTTAAAAGATTTTTCGGTATGCGCGGACGATAATGCATATACTTAATTTGACTGATTGAAACGAGCTTGTAAAGATTCGCAAGCCCGCGCTTATTCTTCGCCAAAATGATAACGTGGTTAGCAAATTTCTGCTTAAAGTCTTCGCCGACAAGGTAACCTTCCATGCCGTAAATAATTTTGATTTTCTTGCCAGCTTTAGCTAATTTTTCTGCAGTCTGCGCGGCGTTCGGGAAGGCTTGAATAACTCCGTGATCTGTTATCGCGACGGCTGACCAATTCCAATCGGCGGCGGTTTTAATCAGCTTTTCGACGGGGATAACGGCATCCATCGCGCTCATCTGCGTATGAACGTGCAATTCAACGCGCTTTTCCTTAAAAGTATCTTCGCGTGCGGCGGCTTTCTCCAAAATCTCAAGTTTATTGATAAACAGCACAATTTCTTTAGCGTAGTCGTCGTGCTTGGGGTTGGCGGCGATTTTAACGAGAGTGCCAGCTTTTAATTGGTCGGCAAAAGGTTGCGCGTCTGCTTTTTTATCGTCCTTGAAAAATTTTTTGCAGACAATGCCGTTGCTGTCGTCCGTTACGCAAAACGAAACGCCGATTGTACCGTTTTTAAATTCGCGAAGTTTAACACCGTTCATATCGCCCGCGCCGACTTCGCCGCAAATGACAACCTGCCCGCTGTCCCCGTTAATATCGCTGATTTTGGTAACGTTGTCCGAAATTTTTTTATCCTTTATTCCATTGCTCTTTCCTCTGCCGTTTCCCGATACCTTGTTCTTTCCTGCTGATTTTATTTCTACAGTATCCAAAGCTTCGTTTTTAATTTCGACGGTCGCGCCATATCGATTTTGTAAAAATTCTTCGGCGGAATGAAAAATTTGTTTGTCGAAGTTTTCATCTGCCAAAATTTTAATTTGCCAAAGATTTTCTTCGGGCGTAATGATAACTTCGCGCAGAACGCAACCTTTGAAATTTAAATTTGCCTCCTCGAACAGGCGGAAGAAATTTTTATCGTCATTGATTTTGAGTCTATATCTACCCACAACACCACCTCCAAAAAGCAATTAGGAATACAAAATGCGCAATGCGCAACCAAAATAATTACGCATTACGCATTACGAATTAAAGTTTAAACGGCGGCAATTTCCTCTTGCGTCAAAGATTTTAAACCTTTGCTATTCAAGAGGGCTTCCGCCTTTTTGGTGTCGTTGACGCGGAAAATCATATAAGCACTTTCCTTGCCAGCGAAAGCGTACATGTATTCGATATTTACGTTAGCTTCACTGAATTTTTCCAAAAGATTATTTAGATCGCCCGCCTTGTCGGAAATGGCGTAAGCCAAAACGGGCGTAAGAGTTGCGACAAAATTATTTTCCTTTAAAACGTTTGTTGCCTCGAACACGTCATTAACCAACATGCGCACAATTCCAAATTCGCTGGTTTCGGCAAGGCTCAAGGCGCGAATGTTAATCTTGTTCGTCGCGAGGACTTCGGTTAATTTGTTCAGCGTGCCGGGCTTATTCTCAAGGAAAACCGAAACTTGATTGACGCTCATTAAAAGTCACCTCCGTTAAATCTTGCGGTTGTCGATGACGCGGACGGCTTTACCTTCGCTACGCGTGATAGTTTTTGGCGCGACGAGCGTAACTTTTGCTTTAATGCCGAGCATAGCCCGCAAGCCGTCTTCCAAAACTTTTCTACGCGCTTGAACTTCGCCGAGATTGTCGGTAAACATGTCGGGCGTCATTTCGACTTTAACCTCGAAAGTATCAGTGTTGTTGACGCGCCCAACGATAATTTGATAATTTGCCGCGTAGCCGTTATTCATCAGCACGGTTTCAATCTGGCTTGGGAAGACGTTGACGCCGCGAATAATCAACATATCGTCCGAACGTCCTTTAGGCTTTGTCATGCGAATATGCGGTCTGCCGCAGGAACATTTTTCCCGCGTCAAAGTGCAAATGTCGCGTGTGCGATAGCGAATCAATGGAAAAGCTTTTTTGTCAAGCGACGTGAAAACCAATTCGCCCTGCGTACCTTCGGGCAGGACTTCGCCAGTGTTGGGGTCGATAATTTCTGCAAGGAAATGATCTTCTTGAATATGCATACCGCGTTGTTCGGAGCACTCAAACGCTACGCCAGGACCGCTTATTTCAGTTAAGCCGTAAATGTCATAAGCTTTAATGCCCAAAGTCTTTTCAATGTCGCGGCGCATTTCTTCAGACCACGCCTCCGCGCCGAAAATCCCCGCCTTGAGTGGAATATCTTCGGGCTTGTAACCCATTTCTTTTAGCGTCTCGCCGATATAAGCCGCATAGCTGGGTGTGCAACAAAGAATCGTTGCTTGCAAATCCATAATGAACATAATCTGCCGCTCGGTATTGCCCGAACTTGTCGGAACCGTCAAGCAACCGACTTTGTGACTGCCGCCGTTAAGTCCAGGACCGCCCGTAAAAAGTCCGTAACCGTATGAAACTTGGCAAACGTCCTCATTGGTGCCGCCCGCCGCGCAGATTGCCCGCGCACAACAATCTTCCCAAATGTCAAGGTCTTCTTGCGTGTAGAAAACGATAACGCGCTTGCCCGTCGTGCCCGATGTCGATTGAATTCGCACGCAGTCTTTCAGCGGTACCGCCAACAGCCCATAAGGATACGCCGCCTTTAAATCCGCCTTCGACAAAAACGGGAGCTTGTGCAAATCAGCCGTCGATTTAATGTCGTCGGGCGTGACGCCGTGTTCTTGCATTTTCTTGCGATAGTACGGAACGTTATCCCAAACGTAGCGCACTTGCTTTGGCAACAACTCATCTTGCAACGCTTTTATCTTTTCAATCGGCGCGCATTCAATTTCCTCTTGGTAATAATTCCCCATGCAAACTACCTCACTTCAAAAAACCTAGCTTGCCAATGATTTAGTCAAGCTGTAAAATGTTATCGTCCACGTCAACCTTCTAATGCGTGAAAGGAGGTGATTACATGGACGCGCTCATTAACATAGCAGAAATGTTGGTGGCAAACATGCTTTCACACTTTGTCATCAAGCGGCTCAAAAAGTTCTTTAAAAAGTCCAGATAAGCCGCAATGTGTCCTAAGTGACGCAATCCCCCGAAAGGTTTTGCCGAACCTGCTCGGGGGATTTTTTTGCGCTGTCCTCGTTATTGATTACATGGATGAAACGCTCATATATACCGTCCGTGATTATAAGCTACATTAAAATTTTTTGCAACAATCAGCTACTAAAATTCTTTCCAAGTTCAAATGCCTTTTGGTTTATCGCCAAAAATTTTGGCGGCACATTCGCCTTTAACGAATTTTGCCACGAAGCTTCTGATATGTCAAAGTAATGCGATAATCTTCCTAAAAGAACGATATTGACCGCCTTTTGACTGCCCGCTTGCCGCGCCAATGTTAAGCAGTCCATTGCGTCAATTTTTATTCCCTGCGCCCGAATTTTTTCAACGAGATTTTCGGGATATTCCGCCGCGCCCGTTATGACCGGCATTGGGTCTATCTGTTGCGTGTTCGTGACAATTTGCCCGCCGTCTTTTAAATACGACAACCAACGCGCCGTCTCCAAAATTTCAAACGAAACTATAAAATCCGCCTCGCCCTTGTCGACAACCGGCGAATAAACTTTATCACCAAAGCGAACGTAAGTTATAACGGAGCCGCCGCGCTGGCTCATGCCATGCACTTCCGAAACTTTTACGTCAAAGTTTTCGTTCAATAAAAGGTGTCCCAAAATTTTACTGGCAAGCAACGAGCCTTGCCCGCCGACACCAACGATTATTATATTTTTAGTCTCCACGATTCAAGCCTCCTTAGTGCTTGCAAATGCTTTCTTCGGGCAAAGTTGACTACAAACGCCGCAACCGACGCATTGCGTTTGATCTACAACAGCTTTACCGTTCTTCATGCTGATTGCCGGGCAACCGATTTTCATGCAAGATTTGCAACCGATACATTTATCTTTATCGATGAAAAGTGGCGGATTGTGCTTGACGTTTTTAAGCAAGGCGCAAGGTCTTCGCGAAATAATTACGCTAGGCTCGGCGGCGGCAAGTTCTTCTTTAATCACCGTGTCGCAAGCTTTTAAATCGTACGGGTCGACGACGCGCACGCGATTTATCCCCATTGCTCGGCATAAAGCTTCCAAATCAATTTTTCCGGCGGGGTCGCCCTTGATATTTAAGCCGGTCGAAGGATTTTGCTGATGTCCCGTCATGCCCGTTATCGAGTTGTCCAAAATTATCACGGTCGAATTGGATTGATTGTAAGCGACGTTTGCCAAGCCCGTCATGCCCGAATGCATAAAAGTTGAGTCGCCGATAACCGCAACGGTTTTGCCCTCGCTTTGACTTCCCAACATTTTATTAAAACCGTGCGTCGCGCCTATGCTCGCGCCCATGCAAAGCGTTAATTCAATCGTACTAAGCGGCGGCACCGCGCCCAGCGTGTAACAACCAATGTCGCCTAGCACCGTGCATTTTCTTTTCTTTAGCGAATAGAATAATCCGCGATGAGGACAGCCCGCGCACATGACAGGCGGTCGCGCAGGTATCATATCGTCTAAGGTGACGCCCGCCGAAAATTTTTTGCCGAATTTTTCCGCGATAAGATTTTGGCTGAACTCGTCAATGCGCGGCAAAAGTTCTGCGCCCGAAACTTTTATTCCTAATGATTTAATGTGCGTTTCGATTATCGGGTCAAGCTCCTCGACTACGACGAGACGTTTAACCTTAGCCGCGAAATTTTTTATTAGCTCGACAGGCAACGGATTTATCATGCCCAATTTCAGGACGCTTGCGCCCGCGCCAAAAACTTCCTTGACATATTGATAACACGTCGACGAAGTAACAATCCCAATTTCGTCCGTCGTGAATTCCACGCGATTTATTGGCGTCTTTTCTGCGTATTCAATCAGCTTGCGCGTCCGCTCCTCAACTATCGGGTGGCGTTTCTTAGCGTTGCCAGGCATCATTACATATTTAGCAATATTTTTTTCGTAAGGCTTATAAAATTCCACGCGCTCACCCGTCTCGACGACTGATTGACTGTGCGCAACTCGCGTGCACATTTTTATTATAACGGGCGTGTCGAATTGTTCAGAAATTTCATAAGCAAGCTTAGCAAATTGCAAAGCCTCCGCCGAATCGCTCGGCTCAAGCATGGGAACTTTTGCGGCGATTGCGTGATGACGGCTGTCCTGTTCGTTTTGCGAAGAGTGCATACCGGCATCATCTGCCACAACGACAACTAAGCCCGCGTTGACGCCCGTATAACTCAACGTATAAAGCGGGTCTGCCGCCACGTTAAGCCCAACGTGCTTTTGTCCGCAAAAAGCCCGCCGCCCTGCAAGCGACGCCCCAAACGCCGATTCCATTGCAACCTTTTCATTTGGAGCCCATTCGCAATAAATTTCGTCAAACTTGACTGCTTCCTCTGTTATTTCCGTCGAAGGCGTGCCCGGATAACTCGATACAAATTGCACGCCAGCTTCCCATAAGCCGCGAGCTAATGCTTTGTTGCCCAACATCAATTCTTTCAATCAAGACATCTCCCAAAAATTTTTTGTTGACATTCCCCACGCCCGAAGGCGGGAGATTTTTTTTAATCCGTTGATGAAGAAATTTTTTCCGGAACTTTATTTTTGACGAAAAGTTTTTGTACGATATTTTGAACCACCACGAAGAAGACGGGAATTAAAAATATTCCAAGAAACGTCGCAACAGTCATACCGCCGACGACCGCAACGCCCATAGAATTTCTAGCCGCTGAACCTGCGCCCGTAGCCGTTGCTAACGGCAAGCAACCAATTATAAACGCAAACGACGTCATCAATATCGGGCGAAGCCGCAAGCCCGCTGACTCAAGGGACGCTTTAACCGCTTCCATGCCCTTATCAGTGCGGACTTTAGCAAATTCGACAATCAAGATTGCGTTTTTAGCCGCAAGCCCCATAATCATTATTACGCCGATTTGCATGTAAATGCTATTTTGAAAACCGGGATTGCCTACGCCGAAAATATTCGTGTAGTAATTCAGGACTAATTCCGAAAGGAGCGCACCGAAAACACCGGTTGGAACCGTCATCAAAACGGAAAACGGCACCGACCAACTTTCATACAGCGCGGCAAGACACAAAAACACGAATACCAACGCCAAAGCCATAACTTGACCTGTCGAGCCGGAAGCTTTTTGTTCTTCGCGAGATTGCCCCGACCACTCAACGCTGAAACCTGTTGGCGCAACTTCATAAACAACATCTGTTAAGGCTGCCATTGCTTGACCCGATGAATAACCTTCAGCCGATTCAGCTTGAATCAGTACGGAGCGTTTACCATTAAAGCGAGTAACTTGCGTCGTGCCGGTGTTGAGCTTGTAAGTTATCAGCGTGTCAAGCGGCACAAATTGCCCCATAGAACCCTCAACGAACATAAATTTCAGCATATCAACTTCACTGCGAAAGTAAACATCTGATTGCATGACAACTTTATACGTTCGCCCAAATCTGTCGTAGTCATCAACCTGCATGCCGCCAAAATTTACTTGCAATGCGCTGTAAACGTCTGCAAGATCCACGCCGAGCATTTCAATTTTCTTTTGGTCGAGTTCGTATTTATAGCTAGGCGAAGTTACGCTAAAAGTTGTCGTTACGCCTTGAAGTTCAGGACGCGCACTAGCCGCTTTAACTATTTCATCAGTTATGTTAGAAAGTTCGTTATCCGGGTGATTTTCCAAGTCGATAAGTTGCATTGTCAAGCCGCCGACTTGACCGAGTCCGGGCAAGGCAGGAGGATTAAAGCCCATAACAAAGCCTTCAGGAGCTACGCCGTTGCCTACCATAAAAACATTTTCTATCGCGGCATTTGCGGATTGTTCAACTTCTTTTCTTTCTGCCCAAGGATACATACTTAAAAATAACGTTGCCGATGAAGATTTTGTGCCACTAGAAATTATATCGTATCCTGCAACCGAAATAACATCTTTAATACCAGGAACATTTTCACGAATGGCGGCGGCTACTTTGTCCGTCGTCATTGAAGTTCTATTTAGCGAAGTCCCTTCAGGCATCATTACCGCCGCGACAAAATAACCTTGATCCTCGTCCGGAACAAAAGTTGACGGCAAAATTTTAAACAAAAGACCCGTCAAGCCGCAGACAATCAACATAAAGACTACAGCAAATTTGGTTCCGGAAATAACTTTGGCGACAATGCCGACGTAAGAATTTTTTGTACGATCAAACCAGTTATTGAAGGCGTCAAAAAATTTGCTGAAGAAATTTTTCTTGCCGTGCTCGTGCGGCTTTAGAATCATTGCGCAAAGAGCCGGTGTCAAAGTCAGCGCGACAAATGCAGATAAGCCCATTGATACCGCGATTGTCAACGCGAATTGTCGATACAAAATGCCCGTCATGCCGCCCAAAAAAGCTATCGGAATAAACACCGCCGATAAAACAAAAGCTATCGCGACAACGGGACCTTGAACTTCCGCCATTGCAACTTCTGTTGCCTCGACAGGATTTAAGCCGCGTTCCATGTGTTGCTCAACATTTTCTATAACAACTATTGCGTCGTCAACGACAAGTCCGATTGCCAGAACCATAGCAAAAAGTGTTAGCGTGTTAATCGTGAAGTCAAGTACCGTAAAAGCCGCGAACGTTCCCAGCAATGATACGGGCACCGCCAAAAGCGGAATAATCGTTGCGCGAAAACTTTGCAGGAAAATAAAAATTACCAAAACGACCAAAGCTAACGCTTCAAAAAAGGTGTGTGCAACTTCTTCAATGGACGCTGTGATAAATTCCGTGTTATCTAAAACTTGACCGTATTTAATGCCTTGCGGCAAATTTTTTTCTGCCTCGCGAAGTATTCGCTTAACTTCGCCGATTGTTTCAAGGGCGTTGGCGTCACTCGTCAAGTTGATTATGAACGGCACTGAAGTATATCCGTTGAACTTGCCGATAAAGTCATTTGATTGTTGCCCGATTTCAACTCGTGCCACATCTTTTAGATAGACGAACGCGCCCGCGTTACCGGTTTTCAAAATGATATTCTCGAACTGCTCCGGCGTCTCTAGTCTGCCTTGAATTTGTCCGGTATATTCTTTTTCTTGTCCTTGCGCTACAGGTAATTTGCCTATGGCACCCGCCGCCGCTTGAGCGTTTTGCGTTTTAATTGCGCTTTGAACGTCGGCGACAGTCAAACCGAAATTCGCGAGCTTTTCCGGATTTATCCAAACGCGCAGGGCATAATCCGCGCTCAATATTTGAACTTTTCCTACGCCCTTAACGCGCTTCAAATCGTCAGCTATGTAAATATCAGCGTAATTTTTTATAAACGCCGTATCGTAAAGCCCGTTATCACAGTAAAAAGCAAAAATCATCGCCATATCTTGTGAAGATTTTGAGGTCGTTACACCGGAGGCAATGACTGTTTCCGGCAAATTTGAATTAGCTGAGGCGACATTGTTTTGAACCTTGACAGAATCCATATCGCCATCTGTACCGACTTCAAAATAAACATTCAGCGAATAACTGCCGTCGTCGTTTGAATTGGAACTCATATAATCCATGCCTTGAGTGCCGTTGACGCGATTTTCTATAATCTGCGCGACAGATTGATTGACGACGGTAGCATTTGCGCCGGCGTAGTTAGCCTCGACGTTGATTGTAGGCGGAGAAATGTTTGGATATTGAGCAATTGGCGTATTAAGTCCCGCGATTATTCCGATAAGGCTGATTATGATAGCTATGACGATTGCAAAAACCGGTCGATGAATAAAAAATTTTGCCATATCTCGACCACCTCAATTATCCATTGCGTTTTTTTCAACGTCAAAAATTTTTTCGTCGGGCGTAAAAGAAAAGTCCATATCCTTTGCAGTAACTTGCGTAACTTCCAAAGGCATACCGTCGCGCAAATTCGTTAAGCCCTCGACGATAACCCAATCATCAGCCTTCAAGCCGCTTTTTACGACATAATACGAACCGATTTTTTCGCCGAGCGTAATTTTTCTTACGGCTGAAGTGTTATCGGATTGAGCGACAATAACCAGCGTTTCGCCCAAAAGTTGTTGAAGAGCGCGTTCAGGAACCAACATTGCATTTGGAATTTCCAACCCGCTAATTTCGACGCGGGCATACATGCCGGGAACAAGTAAACCATCGGGATTTCTAAAGAGTGCGCGAATTGTCAGCGTGCCGGTCGCGTTTCCCATTGTCCTATCATATTCGGCTAACTCTCCTAAATACGGATATCTTGAGCCGTCAGCCAACGTCAATGAAATTTTAAAATCGGGGTCTGGATTGCCGGTTTCGTTTTTTTCTTGATTTTCTTTAGCAATCCGCAAATATTCTTGTTCAGAAACGGCGAACTGTATAAACACGGGGTCAACCAAACCGATTGTAGCCAGTGCCGTATTTCCGGCAGTTGAAAGAGTTCCAACAGGTACATCATCAATGCCAAGTCTGCCGCTCATCGGCGCGTAAATTATCGTATCCGCTAAATCGTCCTTCGCCTTTTGCAATAAAGCTTCGTTTGCTTCAACCTCTGATTCCTGCGACTTGACGGCGGCACGTTGATTGACAAGCGATTGTTCGGAGATTGCATTTGACTGCCAAAGTTCCTCGTTGCGTTGAAGATCAACGCGTTCTTTAGCTAAAGCTGTCTTTGACTTGGCAAGATTCGCTTCAGCCTGCAAAACTGCCGATTTGTATTGCCTATCGTCAATTTTGAACAACATTTGCCCTTCTACAACATCTTGACCGCCACTAACATATTTTTCTGTCACCGAGCCGCTAACTTTTGATTGAACTTTCATTTCATCGCGGTCGATAACCTGCCCACTGTAAGATAAAGTAATTGGCGCGTCGGTTGTTAAAACTTTTATTGCTTTGACTCTGGTTGGATAATCCTCAAAACTTAGATCCTCAGTTTCTTCGCCGCCACAACCCGCCAAGAGCAAAGAAACTGCTAAAATTACTGCTGGGAATATTCTCATTTCAACTCTCCTCTCGTTTATATTGAAAATTTGCTTGTCATTATATCAATCGGCATTGAAATATACAACAAAACACCCCCATAAAATTTGGAGGTGTTCAGACTGTAGACAAAAAGCACTTTTCAAGTAAAATAAGCTTGGGAGGTGTGTTTTTATGTACAGGAAAAAGAATCGAGAAAAACAAGTGGAGGAAGTCAAAATCAGCTTGGAAGCTCTGGTGCCGG
>Ga0247609_10006429_pt1 | contig 11308 bp, 9 predicted proteins | sample 172DNAGHGlowgp2_FD_193487 | JGI IMG/M metagenome (GOLD analysis project Ga0247609, IMG submission 193487) | Sheep rumen microbial communities from Palmerston North, Manawatu-Wanganui, New Zealand - 1728 DNA GHGlow gp2 | ecosystem: Host-associated > Mammals > Digestive system > Stomach > Rumen ... | reverse complement strand
GCGCAGGCCGTGAGCGTCAGTGCAGCGATGGCTGCCGATGCCCAAAAGAATCTGTTCTTTTTCATAATCGTTTTATTTAAAAGTTAATACTAAAAAAATTGTTTGTTTATCTTATATCGAGTTTCTTTACTATTTTGTTAAGTTCCATTTTGGGAATGTTTTCTATGTCTGACTTATCGAAGTTCTGCCAGCAGTTCCTCCATTGTCATGGGTTTACGTTTCCCTTCTTGTATATCTTTCACTTCCTGCAGCGCCACATCAAGGTCGGAGAGGAATGGAATGGTTCTGTTCTTTCTTAATATGTAGGCCAGTCGTTCGTCGTTATTGATGTCTTCCTCGCTAATTTGAACGGCACCTGCCGTCTCGTTTATGCACTTTATCTTTTGTTCTATTGCTCTTTTGATCATTCTCTTCTGCCTCCTTTCTTGTTTAAATGGTGGTGGTGTTTACTACGTTTGCGGGCAGCCAGACGGGTTTGTTCTCGGGGGTTGTGGGGTCCTCTATGGTCTGTCCGTCCTCGTCGTAGGTGTCGCCGCCGTTGGTGGCCCAGTCGGCTACTACTGCCTCGAACTTAACGCTGGTCAGGCCCAGGTGGATGACGAGGGTGTAGTACTTGTTGGCCTCGAGGCCTTGCAGGTCTACCCTGTTGGTGATGATCTGCTCCACCTCGCTGTAGCCCTTTGCCAGCTGTGGGTCGGCGGTGCGCACGAAGTAGTCGACGGTGATGTAGAGCGACTGGGGGCTGGCCCCCGGTATGAGCATGATGCCGTCGGCGTCGTCGTTGGCGTAGAGGGGCTTGGCCACTGTGGTGGCGCCCTTGGGGTTGGCGTCGTTCCACTGCCAGGGCTTGGCTGGGTCGTCGTCGATGACCTTCGTTGTGCCTATGCCCTTCTCGGCAATCTCGGGATGCAGCTGGGGCACGCCTGCCTGGCCGGTGTTGTCGATGCGCAGCTGCACCTTGGCACCCTGGGCGCCGCCGTTGGCAGCGGGGTCGGCAGAGTAGCCGGCGTTGAGCCATGTGCCGTTAGCGATGTTGAACCACCCGAAGGTGTTGAGGTTGCTCTTCGTGGTGGTCTTGTCGAGCGTGCTTTCAGGCTCCTGGGCGTAGGTCCAGGCATCGCGCACGCTGACCGACCGGACGGTGACCAGCGTCCTGTGGCTGTTGAAGGGCACGGGGAAGAACGACTCCTGCCGGTCGATGCCCTCGCCGGCCATGGCGCTGTTGGCGTCGATGTCGACCACCACCTTGAAGCCCGTCTGCCGGGGGTACTCGGCGTTGTAGCTCTCGTCCTTGGCAGAGCCGCCAATCTTCGCCAGTGCGTGCTTGAACATGAAGCGCACCTTCTCGTCGACGGCCTGCTTCGTCAGGTTGACGTTATAGTGGTTGCCGAGCATGGGCACGGTGCTGCCGGTGCCGTCGGCCTCGTTGTAGAGGTACTGTCCGCGGAGGCCCCAGAGCAGGTCGATGCCCTTGGCGGGGTCGGTCATGGTGCCGTCGTAGCCCTCGCGCATGACGTAGTTGACCCAGGGGTCAACGCGCTCCGTCCACTGTGTCATGCCGACGACGCCTCCCGTGGTGGTGGCAGTGGCGTAGTTGACGGTCTTGAACGGCGTGATGTCGGTAGTGCCGTCGGCCAGCTTGGGCAGTTCGCCGTAGACCGGTGTGGCGGGATAGGCCGAAGCCGCCTGGTCGATGGTGTTTTCATCAGGGGCCGTCTTGGTGGTCAGCAGGATGTTCGCGGCATAGGGGCTGTAGGCGAAGAAGCTGAGCAGCTGGATGGTGGCCGACGTGGCGGGGGCGGGCTCGGGGGTAGCCGAGGGACCGTCGAAGACGTTGGGCAGGCTCTGCGCGTTAGGCCAGTACTTCACGGGGCTGTAGACCCACGAGGGGCGGGCTGGTGCCGCTGACGTGCCGTCGTCGTATTTCAGCTGCTGATTGTACATGAAGTTGGCGGCGAAGGCGTTGGGGGCATAGTCGGCCGAGCCGGTGTTATAGCCGAAGACGCCGAAGCGTGCCGCTGGCAGTGTGCTGGTATAGAGGGTGCCGCCGCTGTAGGTCTGGTCGACGATGGCGCGCGTGCCGGGGCGGCTCATGTGAGGAGCAAACTGAATGCTGTTATCGGCAGGCTGGCTGGCGGATGCGGCTACTGTGGCGGTGCTTCCTTGCAGAAGTTCCGTCTGGTCGGCGCAGGCCGTGTACATCAGCGCGGCCGTTGCGGCCAGGGCAGTGATGCCGGTTAGTGTTTTCAGTATCCTCATTGTTTTTAGTTATTTCCTTCTTATTGACCATTTTTTCCCCTGATGGGGCTTATGGGGCTCATGGGGCCTATGGGCTCATGGGGCTCATGGGGCTTATGGGCCCTATGGGGACCATGGGGCGCTGACGCGCCCTGCACTGTGGTCTTTTTTGCGGGCGTAGCCGCCTACGTCTATGACGCCTCCGTCGTCCCAGTCTACCACTATGGCGTCGAAGCCTGTGCCCGTTGCATTGTCGATGATGGGCAGGTTGATGACGTCGGTGAGGTCTATCTCGAGCCTCAGGTTGTGCAGATCCTCGCGGTAGCGTATCTCGGCCTCGCGGCCTTCGGGAGTGATGTAGCGTATGTTCTTTCCCACGTTGTACGACAGGTTCATGACCGAGTCGTTGGTGAGGTAGATACGCAGGTTGAGCACGTTGTCGGCGGAGTCGCGCTGCGAGAGCAGCTCCTTGCCGTAGGGCAGTCCGAACGACGGTGTGCTGTTGGTGATGTAGCCCAGGCTGTCGGCGTCGTCGCCGTAGGCGGTGAACGTCCACTGTTTCGGGTCGAACTCGATGGTGGCCTCCTCTGTGGTGCGCACGATGCGCGAGAGGTAGAAGCCGTCGGCCAGTCCGCTTAGGCTGGCCTCTATGCCTCGCACACTCTGCCGGTGCTTGACGCGGCAGGTGAGGTAGACGTTGACCGTCATGGGCCAGGGCGTGTCGGGGAACTCATAGACCTTCTCGAGCACGTACTCCTGTCCGGCACCGTAGCTGATGTAGTCGTCGTAGGGCATGAAGATGACCGTGTCGCGTATGACCATCTGGTCGGAGATGGTGAACGAGTCGATAGCCACGCCGATGGGGTCGGGGTAGTGTGTGTAGGTCTTGCCGTCTGTCGACGACTGGTAGGTGGTGTTACGCGCCATGATGTTGTCGTAGCTCGTCTGGTTGTAGAAGCGCATGTATGGCAGGAACTCTCGTTCCATCTGGTTGTAGACCAGGACGCGGTACTTACCCTCCTTGAGCCTCAGCGTGACGCGGTCCTCGTTGGTGGTCTCGACCAGGGGTACTCGGCTGTCCTCGCCCCACACCATGACCGTCATGCCGGTAGGCACAGAGCCGTAGAGGTCGACGTAGACCAGCCGCCATCGTGCCACGACGTCGACGCGGACGGTGTTGTTGACAATCACCTCCAGCGGTCGCCGGTCGCAGGCGACGATGGTCGCGAGCAGCGTCAGGCAAAAGATGCAATATGTCAAAGACCTCTTATTCATGTTTATCTTTCTTTTTCGGTCCGAGGAGCCACACAAGCGACAGTTTGAGCTTGGTGAGTCCGATATAGTTCAGGTGACTGGTGTACTGCCATATGAGCCTGCTGTTGTCGAACATGCCATTGTAGTGGCGTCGGGGTCCGCGCACGTATCCTGCGCTTGCCGACAGTTCGAGGTTCCAGTGGCGCGAGAGCACCCAGCTGTGTCCGTAGGTTGCTCCGAATGAGAGGAATTCTCCCTGGTCGCCCGCAGAGTTCCATTCCCAGTCGTACTTTCCCGAGGCTGCGTATGCTCCGATGAAGGAGCCCGTGAGTGCCGGCCTCAGGTCGCGGCATCTTGGTGTGATCCAGTAGCGCAGTTCTGCGCCGACGGTCCATATCTCATAGGCATTCTTGTAAGCCTTCTGTCCCTCCAGCCGGTACTTGTTAGTATCGCCGAGCCGGTCGCGGCGGTAGAGGAACCATGGGAACCAGTCCTCGACCATGATGCTCCAGCGGCTGTCAGCTCCCAGCGGTGCCTCCAGTTCGACGTTGAAGGCCAGTGCCATGTCGAAGAGGAGGTTTGTCTTCACGGCCACGACGGGCCTGAAGCGCTTCTCCTTCTGGAGCGTCATCCTCACGTCGGGTTCCCTGGTCTCGGGCAGCAGGTAGAGCGTGTCCTTCAGTCCCGGCGTGTAGGTTGTCTTCTTCCAAGTATAGTCGATAGTATAGTCAGAATGTCTCAGGTATGGCAGGTAAAACTTCAGCAGCACCTGGAAGTCGGCAGGGTATCGTGTGCGCATGAGCCTTTCCTTCTCGTCGGGGTCCAGGTTGCTGTCGGCAATGTCCACCAGCTGCTTCCAGTTCCTGAGCTCCTTGGGAGCCTGCGGGCGCTGGAGGAACTCTCGCAGTCCGTCCCAGTCCTCCGGCTCGTAGTCGGTCCTGATGAGTTCCGCCGGCACGTTGAAAGTCTCAATGATGTAGCGCTTGAGGCTCTCCGTACGTTCGCGTGCCAGGTACTCGTTGTGCTCATAGGTGCCTTCCGGCGATGCGTAACCCTTGATGGTCAGCAGTTTGAGCGTGGCAGTAGTGTCGCGCCGCACCGAGTCGAGCGAAGCCCTTATCTTGTCCAGCTGTTCCGGGTTCTTCATGAACTCCGGCTTGATGTTGACGCTGTCAAGCAGGAAGTTGATGTACGCCCTGCCGCTGATGACGCCGCTGACGGTCTCCACCTGTGCCTCTTTCTGGCGTATCACCCTGTTGGGGCGCAGAGCCTCGGTGACCCACGTCTGGTCCTGCTGTCCGTCGGAGCAGCATACCCTCGACGTTGTCACCACCTTGACCGTCGCCCGGTCCATCCATGGCTGGTAGGGCACGGTGTGGGCGTAGTGGTAGACCGGCAGCCTGCGCATGGTCTTGTCGCGTAGGACGACATCGGCGGGAGCCACGGTCAGGTCACGTCCTCGCGCGTACCTATAATAAGGTTTACGCCCGAGGATATAGACCATGGGCAGTTGAACCGAGTCGTTCTGCCCCACCATCCTCAATGTCAAAGAGAGTATGCGGTCGGTCGCCACCTTCGCACTGTCACAGAAGGCCACATCGGCCTCTATCCTGACGGAATCGCCCGTGCGCTGCGCCCTGACGTCGGAAGCCGTTATGACAGACTGCCCCCTCAGTGGGTTTATGCCCCAGAAGAGTGCTATCAGCATTATGGCGATGTTCCATCTTTTCACTTGTTTTACCTATTTGTTGCTCTTAAAGTGCAAAAGTAAGAAAAAAATCAGTTCCCGTCAACAATCTAAACGATATTTAACGTTTTTTATGTTGGCGGGAAATGGTGGGGGCGGTTCGCGGAGCGCGGCCTTATAAAGGCCGGGCAAGGGACGAAGGGGCGGCCAAGGGACGAAGGGGCCGCGCAATGGACGAAGGGGCCGGGCTAGGGACGAAGGACGGCCAAGGGACGATGATACTAATCCTGGGTGGTGGTGGTGGAGTAGCGCACCGACATGGTTGGCGAGTAGGTGTTGAGGAGCGTCAGGACGATGGTTCCTCGGTCGTCCTCGAAGGTAGCCTCCTTGTGGAGGTCTCCGTGCTTGCCCATGTTAGGCCATCCGAACTCCTTCTGCAGCTCGTCGTGCATGGCCTGCCAGAGGTTGGAGGTGGAGTCGTTGTAGGTGGCAGAGTACTGCTCCAGTATGTCGGTGATGGTGTCGCCCTGGTGGTAGATGGTGACCACGAAGTTGCGCTTCAGCGTGTCGGCCAGCACGATGCTGGTGGGCGTAGAGTGCAGCGTGTCGAGGGCCAGTCCCTGCTGCTGCAGGGTGTCGGCCATGCCGTTGGCGCTCATGCCCATGGACATGCCGCGGTAGGTGATGAACTGGCGGTCGCCGGAACAACCTGTCAGCGCGCCTGCGGCGCTAATTAATAATGAATAGAGAATAATGAATAAATGCTTTGGTTTCATCGGCTGTATCCCCTTTTTTTTCTTTATTCATTTTTCATTATTCATTATTCTTTAGGCCATCGGCCGCAATGAGGTATTCGCCTATCTGTACGGCGTTGAGGGCGGCACCCTTGCGTATCTGGTCGCCGGAGAGCCAGAAGGTGAGGCCGCAGTCGTCGCTGAGGTCCTTGCGCACGCGTCCTACGAAGACATCGTCCTTGCCGGCCGTCTCCAAGGGCATGGGGTACACCAGGTTGGCGGGGTCGTCGACGAGGGTGCAGCCGGGAGCCTGGGCGATGGCCTGCTGAGCCTCCTCGACGCTGAGGGGTCGCTCCGTCTCAATCCACACGCTCTCAGAGTGGCTGCGCAGCGAGCTGACGCGGACGCACATGGCCGAGCACTTAGCGTCGGTATGCATAATCTTGCGCGTCTCGTTATACATTTTCATCTCCTCCTTCGTGTAGCCGTTGGGCTGGAAGACGTCAATCTGGGGTATGACGTTATAGGCCAGCTGGTGGGGGAATTTTTTCACCGTCTTCACCTCGCCGGTCTCCACCATCTCCTTATACTGCTGCTGCAGTTCGGCCATGGCAGCGGCGCCGGCGCCCGAGGCACTCTGGTAGGAGGCTACGTGTATGCGCTTGATGTGGCTGAGCTGCTCCAGGGGCTGCAGCACCACCACCATCATAATCGTGGTGCAGTTGGGGTTGGCGATGATGCCACGGGGGCGGTTCAGGGCATCCTCGGCGTTGCACTCAGGCACCACGAGGGGCACATCGTCGTCCATGCGGAAGGCGCTGGAATTGTCGATCATGACGCAGCCGTACTTCGTGATGGTGTCGGCAAACTCCTTCGACGTGCCGGCCCCGGCGCTGGTGAAGGCGATGTCGATGTCCTTGAAGTCGTCGTTATGCTGCAACAGCTTTACGGTCAGCTCTTTGCCTCGGAAGGTGTACTTCGTGCCTGCCGACCGCTCTGAGCCAAACAGCACCAGTTCGTCCATGGGGAAATTTCTCTCGTCAAGGAGGCGCAGGAACTCCTGGCCCACGGCGCCTGAGGCGCCCACAATTGCTACTTTCATATTTCTTTCTTAAATTTTTGGGTGCAAAGTTACGAAAAAAGTCTGAAATAACGCGTATTTAGAGAAAAAATGTGTAACTTTGCAAATGTTTTATGATACATTTCCCCATCACCAGTCCCACGCTGATATTCTTTGTGGTGCTGCTCATCATACTCCTTGCCCCCATTGTGATGGGCAAATTGAGGATACCCCATATCATCGGTATGGTGCTTGCCGGCGTGCTGATAGGCGAGCACGGGCTTAACATCCTGGAGCGCGACGACTCGTTCGAGCTGTTCGGCAAGGTGGGCCTGCTCTACATCATGTTCCTGGCCGGTCTGGAGATGGACCTTGAGAGCGTGAAGCGCAACTCGCGCCGCTTCTTCGTCTTCGGTCTGCTGACCTGCCTGATACCCTTGGGACTGACCTACGTCATGGCCACCGCGCTGCTCGACTACTCGCCGGCGGCGGCGTTCCTGCTGGGCTGCATCATGGCGTCGAACACGCTCATCGCCTACCCCATCGTGGCGCGCTACGGTCTGCAGCGCCATCCGTCGGTGATGCTCAGCGTGGGTTCGTCGATGATCAGCCTCTTCCTGGCCCTGGTCATGATTGCCGGACTGGCGGGGGCTATGGCGGGAAACCCGTCGGGGGAACCGACGGGCCCTGCGTCCGGCGGGCTGTGGCTGTTCTGGGTGCTCTTTGTGGTGAAGCTGGTGGTGTATATCGCCGCCTGCTTTGTGCTCATCCCGCGGCTGACGCGCTACTTCCTGCGCCGCTACAGCGATGCCGTCATGCAGTTCATCTACGTGCTGGCGGTGATGTTCCTCTCTGCCGCCCTCTCCGAGGCCATCGGCGTTGAGGGCATCGTGGGCGCCTTCCTCTCCGGTCTTATCCTGAACCGCTACATCCCCAGCGTGTCGCCGCTGATGAACCGTCTGGAGTTCACCGGCAACGCCGTCTTCATACCCTACTTTCTTATCGGTGTAGGCATGCTCATCAACCTTGGCACCCTCTTCGACGGTCCCGCCATGCTGTATATCGTGGCCCTCATCGTGTTCTTCGGCACCTTTGGCAAGGCCGTGGCCGCCTACCTGTCGAGCCTGCTCTTCCGCTTGTCGAAGCCCGAGGGCAACATGATGTTCGGCCTGACCTGTGCCCACGCTGCCGGTGCCATCGCCATGATCATGGTGGGCATGCGCTTAGAGGTGTCGCCCGGCCACTATTTAGTGAGCAACGACATGCTGAACGGTGTGGTCATCATGATACTCATCACCTGCATCATCTCGTCGATGATGACGGAGCACGCCGCGAAGCAGATTGTGCTGAGCGACAAGCCCGCGACGGCCCACAGCCAGGAGGGCGACTCCAAGATCATGATCTGCGTAAAGTACCCCGAGATAGCACCGCAGCTGCTGAGCCAGGCCCTGCTGGTGCGCGGCAGCCAGAGTCAGGGCGGCATCGTGGCGCTGAACGTGGTCTACGACGACGAGAAGGCCACCGCGAACCGCGCCGATGGGTTGCAGCTGCTGGAACGGCTGCAGCGTCAGGCCAGCGCCGCCGAGGTGCCCCTGCAGACCCAGGTGCGGCTGGCCTCGAACATTGCCAACGGCATCAAGCACGCCTTCCGCGAGACGGGCTGCTCGGAGATTATCATGGGCATGCACGTGCATACCGACCGCAACGCGAAGTTCTGGGGCGACTTCATCCAGAGTCTCTACAACGGTCTGAACCGCCAGATCATGCTCTCGCGCTTTGTGCAGCCGCTGAACACGCTGCGCCGCATCCGCGTGGCCGTGCCCTCACGGGCGGAGTTTGAGCCGGGCTTCCGCCGCTGGTTAGAGTGCCTGTGCCGTCTGGCCGGCGGTCTGGACTGCCGCATACAGTTCCACGGGCGCAGCGAGTCGCTGACGCTCATTGCCGACTACATTAGCAGCCACCACAGTTCGGTGCGTGCCGACTACACGCCCATGAGCCACTGGAACGAGCTGCCACAGCTGGCCTCCGACATTGCCGCCGACCATCTGCTGGTGGTCGTCACCGCCCGTAAGGGCACCATCTCGTATAAGAACGCGCTGGAGCGCCTGCCCGACGAGCTGCAGCAGCACTTCTCGGGCAAGAACCTCATGATTATCTTCCCCGACCAGTATGGTCAGCAGAAGGAGGACTCCATGAGCTTCACCGAGGCACAGCACCGTGAGGAGAGCTCGCTGTATGACCTCATGCTTAGATGGTTGCACCGAGCCCCATAGGCCCCATAGGCCCCATAAAGAATATGATAGACATCAAGAATATAACCAAGAGCTTCGGCTCACTGCAGGTGCTGAAAGGTATCGACCTGCACATCGACCGCGGCGAGGTCGTCAGCATCGTCGGTCCCTCCGGGGCCGGCAAGACCACCCTGTTACAAATCATCGGCACGCTGGACCGTCCCGACGGCGGCACCGTCAGCGTGGACGGCATCGACACCACCACCCTGTCGCAGAAGGCGCTGGCAGACTTCCGTAACCGCCACCTGGGCTTCGTCTTCCAGTTCCACCAGCTGCTGCCGGAGTTCACGGCCTTAGAGAACATCATGATTCCGGCCTACATCGCCGGCACGTCAACGAAGAAGGCGAAGGAGCGTGCCCAGGAGCTGCTGCAGTTCATGCAGCTCAGCGACCGCGCCAGTCATAAGCCGGCACAGCTCTCGGGCGGCGAGAAGCAGCGCATAGCCGTGGCCCGTGCCCTGGTGAACAGTCCGGCGGTCATCCTGGCCGACGAGCCGTCGGGCTCGTTAGACACGCAGAACAAGCAGGAGCTGCACAACCTCTTCTTCGACCTGCGCGACCGCTTCGGCCAGACCTTCGTCATCGTCACCCACGACGAGCAGCTGGCCACCATCACCGACCGCACCATCCACCTGCGGGATGGAATCGTTATTGGCGGCGGAGAGGTTATTGTCTAAGGAATTTAGGAATTAAGGAATAATATAATTTCATGTACGCTAAGACGCGAAGAACACGAAGTTCTATTTGTTATTCTCTGCGCCTTTGCGTCTTTGCGTACTTAAAAATCAAGAACATGATTAAGCTTGGAGATTATAACACATTGCGCATTGTGAAGCGCGTTGACTTCGGCCTCTACCTTGAAGGAGATAACGAGGACGAGATACTGCTGCCACAGCGGTACGTCACTGACGACATGCACATCGGCGACATGCTGGAGGTGTTCCTCTACCTGGACCACGACGAGCGCCTCGTGGCCACCACCGAGCGGCCGCTGGCCAAGGTGGGCGAGTTTGCCTACTTAGAGTGTGCGTGGACCAACGAGTACGGAGCCTACCTGAAGTGGGGCCTGATGAAAGACCTGTTCTGTCCGTTCCGCGAACAGAAGCAGCGGATGGAGCGCGGACATACCTACTACGTCTACGTGATGGAGGACGAGAAGACGCACCGCCTGATGGCCACGGCCAAGGTGGAGCGCTACCAGAAGACCACGGGCCGTGAGCGTGCCCTGGACTTCGCCGAGCAGCTGCTGCGCCATCTCTACGAGAACGACGGCTACTGCAAGCTGAACGACCACTCGCCGGCTGAAGCCATCGCCGCCCAGTTCGGCGTGTCGAAGAAGGCGTTCAAGCAGGCCGTCGGCGACCTCTACCGCCGCCATCTCATCACCATCGGCGACGACGGTCTGCACCTTGTATAGGAAAAAAACAGGTAGCACCTCCCTCACCCGACACTTATCTGCCTGGTTTTCAGCATATTATAGGGCTACAGAAGTAGCACCTAAGTAGCACCCGAGGTAGCACCTAAGCATCAAAACGTGACATATTGGTGTTTTTGGCGAGCGGGCTTCTCGTCAGAAAATCCCGGCCTCTCGCTGAAAAATCCCGGCCTCTCAGGGAAATTCCCGGGCTGGGAATTTTTTTTGCAGCGGACTACAGGCTGTTGTTCAGACCACCCCTAACCCCTCCTACTTAGGAGGGGAAATGGCAAGCTTGTACGCAAAGACGCAAAGAACACGAAGAATTTTTATCTTTCTTTGCGATCTTTGCGTCTTTGCGTACATAACAATTATAGCACGTTTTTGCGGTTAGGTGCTAGGTCGGGTGTTAGGTTAGGTGTCAGGTACTGCATTTACAAAAGGCTGATTAGCAGCAAGATAAGTGTCGGGTGTCAGAGGTGCTACCTAATTCGTTCTGCTGATGCACACGCATCATGAACGACTCATACTCATGGCGCTCCACATTGCTCAGGCGCATGTAGTCAAGCTTCTCACGAGCCTCCTGCAGACCGGGAGCCTGCGTGTCTTCGCGGATGTAGCCCCGCTTGA
>Ga0247609_10006428_pt1 | contig 11311 bp, 18 predicted proteins | sample 172DNAGHGlowgp2_FD_193487 | JGI IMG/M metagenome (GOLD analysis project Ga0247609, IMG submission 193487) | Sheep rumen microbial communities from Palmerston North, Manawatu-Wanganui, New Zealand - 1728 DNA GHGlow gp2 | ecosystem: Host-associated > Mammals > Digestive system > Stomach > Rumen ... | reverse complement strand
AACATACTGGTCTTCAAACAAGTGCTGAATGCCTTCAATGATTGGGGCATAGGTTTCAGTCATAGCAGTCTTTGTAATGAGCTTGTCATTAATCTTCTCGGAGATGTTATATTCAAGATACTTGTCTAAGCCGGTAATAACCTTTTCTTCAAGAGCTTGAAGTTCCTGACCATATTTTTCTGTGAATTTTTCATCAAAGTATTCGTAGATATATTGTTCAGCGGCTTCTTCCAACTTCTTGCACTGTGCGTTCAACTTTTCCTGTTCCTTCATAGCAATTTTGGCACAGCGTTCTTCGCAATACTTATTGGCAAGGTCTTCTAGTTCAGCTGTCTTTTTATCAACGGCTTCTTTGATTTTTTGTTTACAAAATTCATCAGCTTTTTTGGTTAAGGAATCAGTTTCTTCGGCTAACTTAGCTTTAAGTCTTTCTTCTACTTCTGATTCAAAGGATTCTTTAATTTCCTGTAAATCTTCTGCAGTAAGAACACCGGCAAGTTTTTCAAGAATTTTATCCATTGTGATTCCTCCAATTATTAATGAACATTTGTGATTAACACAATTTATTTATAATAAAAAATTCGTCAGATTTTTAAAATCTGGGCAATAATAAAACCGTGGCCTTTAACCACGGTTTATTTAAATCGTTTTTATCTTATTATTCACCTGTTGCAATCATTTCATAAGTTGAATATTGTAATGTAACTGCTCTCTGAATCTTTTCAGAACTTTCCTGACCAAGAGAAACAGTAGCAACATTCTTAGGCCAAACATAGTAGAACTTGTATTCAATAGGTAATTTACTCTTCAATGCAGAATCATAAAGTACAACACGAACAGTAGCACAATAGTCTTTCAAGAAGTTAGATGAAGCACCACCGGTAATACCAATAGCATCAATATCGTTCTGGAAAGCGTGATTATAAAGTAAGTTTTGCCATCTGTGTAAAGCCTTAGAAATGTACATATCCTGGAACTCATCAAATTGTACTTCCAAAGTACCAGCCATAGTAGCTTTACCAGGATAAACTATTTTAGAGCCCATATATTCTGTTGAGAGTTCACCAAATTCCTTTTGAGGCAAGCTAGCAGTCTTGGCACGAAGCATAAAATCATCTGTACCAATTATTTTAGATAGTGCGGACCCACTTTCGTATTCAAAAATAACCTGAAATAGCCAGTTTTTGGCTAAATCACTTTGGTTTTTTATGGAAGTGGTGAACACACTCATGTTATTAGATAATGACATTGTTATTCTCCTTTAAACTTATTTAACATCAACAGAACTGTCCTTAACCACAGCAACGTGCATTGGGCAAGTACCAATATCAGTATCTGGTGCAATTTGTGAAGGCTTTTCTAACTTGTGTGTATGACCATCACCCAAAGGTAAAACTTCCCAATTTACAATTAAGTGAATGTGTGAAGGTACACAAGCTAAATTGGTTTCATGGTCTGGATTATCTACAAGCACATCACTGGTATAACCATAACCAGTAAGATTATCCCAGATAACATACTTGTGGTGGTGAGGACCCATCCACTGTGAACCCTTGAATACTTCAGTATCACCTGCTTCAGCAGTATTCTCATTCAATGGAGCAGTTTTCTGCATTTCGTTTTTCAAATAATCTTGTAAATTCATAATTGAAATCCTATCTATATAAGTATTTATATAACTTCGTTTATATTAGAACCCCAAATCATCACCAGAATCTTCATCAGCTTCATCACCACCTTCTTCCTTAACAGCATCAGCAGCAGCTAATAATGCAGCCTTTTCTTCTTCAATTAATTTGTCATTTCTAATTCTTTGTTCAGATGTAAATCCCAAGATATCTTCTAGGAAGAATTGACGAGAGAACAAAGGACCCATATCTTCAGAACCTGGCTTGACATTTGTAAGTGTTGGAAGGAATTGAGAATAAGCACCAACAACACCACCACGCTTTTCTACCATAGCCAAGTCACGCATACGTTCAAAGTCTGTTGCAGGAACAAGGTCAATGTTGTATATGTTTTTATCAAGGAACTTACTCTTATATCCACGAACTTGCAAATGAACGATAAAAATCTGATAGATAATATCAGCAAATTTTCTACGAAGACGCTTATTTAACTTTTGGAAACTAGCTTCTTCAAGAGTTAATGCTTCAATACCTTGTGAATATTGAGCTCCACCACCTTCAGCAGTCTGCCATCTTCCAGATGGTATCATCATAGCATCTGCTACCTGTTCACGGAACATCTTAACATCATCTAACTGACCATTAAATTCGGTAGAACCTTTGAAACTTTCAATAGTAGAACCTTGACCATCAGCATCTTGTGCCAACCAGAAATCTTCTACGAAAGCCTGTACATTGTTATTACAGTTAATCATACCAGTAACTGGGTCAATAGTTAACTGTTTACGATATTTGGCACGAAGTTCTTGCATATATTCTGGAACACGATTTACAGGCATCTTACCTGTATAAATTTTGAAAATTCTCTTTTCAGGAGCACGTGTAATACGATATACAGTCAAAGCATCTTCAATAGCACGAAGTTGGTTAATTGGTCTAATAGCGGCTTCAAGGTGACCTCTAACATCGTTTCTGTTGTTACCCCAGAAACCATAATTAGAATAAGCTATTTGGTTCAATGTAAAGGTTTTAGCTTCACCTTGTTGGTTATCTGGGTCAAGCATCTTTGTATCTTCAATAAAACCTTTTAATAAACCATCATCGTAAATACACATTGTACAGTATGGTGGTAATTGTTTAATACCAGCAACGGCATTACCTTCACTGTTCAAACAAATTTCAAGGAACAATTCAGCATCAATGAGCCAAGTATAGTAATAATACCACATTTTATCTTTACCGATAACGCAGTTAATAATATAATTGAACTCATCTCTTAAAGTCATTAATTCAGTTTCAGTAAATTTACTTCTATAAGCTTTATCAATATCAAATGTTGCTACTTCGCCACTGGCATTTTCACAACAAGCTTCATCTGCCATCATTGTAAGACATTTTCTTACAAATGGATAAAGAGCCAAATTACGATAGGAATTTATTCTTTGTCTTTTGGAAGAGAATACAGCATCAAATAAGATACCATTGGAGTCATAAGGGTCAATGGGGTCGGCATATCCTGTTCCATAACCAAATACAGCATTTCTCCAGTTTCGTGGGTCTTCACTCTTACCAAAAGAGTTCTGGGCAGCATCCATCTGACGCTGTTGAGAATGTTCCGGTTCAGGTAAAAGGAATTTGTCTGATAAAGGGTTCCAAAAACTAAAATTCATAATATCACCTCAATTAATTTGTTTTAAAATTTACGATTTTATCCAAGAGTCTTTCTGGTAGGTACATTGTTAAATCTGCTATTAAGGATTTATCTTTCAAGTTCTTTAAATCAGTATGTGCTGCAGAAAGAAATGCCCAATCTTTACAAAGTGTATCTGTTATATCGGCTATTTGTGCTTGGTTAAATTCTAATTTGGGTTGAGAAACAAAACCATCTTCATTAGCAGGTTCATTTCTATCGTCTCTTAAAGTTTCAATGTAACCGAATTTGTATAAAGTAACTAATTGTTTTAACCATTCACCATCTTCAGTAGCTTCTTGACACCAGTCCCAGCCAATATCAATTCCCTTTGTAAAATCAGACCAAATAATTCCTTCAGGCCATTCTCTCAAGATACTTTCTTGAAGATAATCTTGAAAACCACCACAAAAACCTTCAAATTTCGGAGCGAGTAATTTATCTTTTGTTTTTGCTGCTAATTTTTTGTAGGAAGCATATAAACTCTTCTTTGGATTTTCACCATCACGGGATACATTTATATCAGGTCTTTTCTTGTTGTATTTTGCCATACCCATATTTTTACGGGCAGTAAATGATTTTTCCTGTTTTCTCTTGATTAAATCCATTTTAGCTGCACGCTTGATTTTACCTTTTCTCTGACCGAGTTTACGATTTCTTCGTTCTGCAGCTGTAATACGAACTTCACGAGGTTTCCCGTTTTCGTCATACTCAACACGATATTTACCAGGTCTGGTGGTTTTCCATTTTTTGACCTTTTTATTGCCACGAACCACATATTTTACATACAGTGCTTCGTTCATCTGGTCTTCCATATACTCATTGAAATTCATACTATATTTATGATAATAAACTTTAAAATGGCTCCCACAAGGAAGCCATTTTATGTTGTTTTAAATTTTGTTAGAATCTTTTAATCATTCTATCAAAATAGTAATCTTTTGTGCTACTGTAGTTAATCCAGGTATTATCTGGTAAATTTTTAGCAAATTGGTAGAATGCAGCAATTCTTCTTTTCCATTTAGCTGAATCAGTTATTTTATTTAATTGTCTTGCTAATGCAGAGTAATATGTTTCAATGTTACGATTACATCTACGGAAAGCATCTTCAGCACGCTGTTTATCTTTAGCTTCTGTTGTATATGTTGCTACAATTTTTTCTTTTTCATTCTTAGCATCTAATTCTTTTTGTTTTTGTTCTTCTTCAGCTTTCTTTTTAGCTTCTTCTTCAGCTTTTCGTTTTTCTTCTTCGGCTTTCTTTATGGCTTCAAATTTAGCTCTTTTTTCGTCAGACCAAGGTTCGGTTTTTCCACCTTTTTTACTAATAGTAGTCAATGCTCCACAAAGTTTACAAATATCAGACCAACTAGCATTTTTAAGATATTCATATTCAATATTTTTATCAGTAGTTTTTCTATCTTTTCTTTCAATAGAAGCAATACGCCAAATACAATTTACAAGCAATTCAATGACATCTACTTCATCTATACAGTTTCCTGTAACTACAAATTCACCATTTTCAGATGTACAATGTACATCATAATCATCTATCAATGTTTTAAAGTAATAATTGAAAATTCTACCAGTTCTACCATCGCCTTCACCGATACCATCGTAAATTTGACCACGAACACTTCCAATTATACTATGATAAGCACTTTTATCAGGTAAACCGGTATAGATTTTATCTGTCTGTCTGGTACCTTCATTCAATTTGGCAGTCGTATCTTCAAGGATATAACCACATTCATTTAATATGCTTTTTGCTTCGTTAATATTCATTTGAAACCTCATTTTAATATATTTATGTAAATTTTATTTTACATATATCCTATTGACAACTTAAACTTATTTTACTAAGTTTACTATGTAAAATCAACGAGGTAACTATGTTAGAAACCATCAAAAAATATTGGTCTTATCAAAAAAAATTAAAGTTCTTGGAAAATCAGTACAACTGGTTCAATGGTAAGTACTTTGGTTCTATATTACCCAAAATCAGTTTGACACTTGAAACCGAAGGAAAATTCAACGGACGATTTTCACAAATAGTTGATTTAAAAGAAAACCGATTAATTCCAGTTGCCATTAGGATTGATGAACAAGTTTTTAACGATTATAAACTTTTTCGGGATACTTTAGTTCACGAAATGGTACATTTTTATGACAGCATCAAAAATCCTTTATCTAAAAAGGATTTTGATAAAGCCAAAATGTGCCGTGACAAAGCATTAGCAGCACCTACAAAATACGAATTTGAACAATGTTTAAAACTTTATCATGAAATACTTAATAAAGATGGCGGACATACTCATACTTTTAAATCAATTTGTCACGAATTGAATGAAGAATTTAGTGAATTGTGTTTGAGAGTTAAAGCAACAGAATCCAAACTTTAAACTTTAAAAGAAATGGCACCCGCCAGGGTGCCATTTTTTGTTGCTTTGAAACGTGTTCGGATTTTTTTACGGTTATTAACCGTGGAGGCAACAAATTTATTCTAGGTCAATAGCTTCGGCATAAAGAGCTTTAATACTCTTTCTATAAGCCTTCTGTGCATCAACATAGTCATTCAATGCAGCTTGAGCTTTACCACCGAATAGTTTGAACATAAACATAGTAAAGACCTTCTTACCAGCATTCTTGATTGCATTGAAAGCATCGCCCAAGAAACTTTCATTGATGTAGCTTTCATTTTCCTTTTCAAGATTTTTCCAACGAGCAGCCTTAGCTTTATCAGCCCAAGCAGCCTGTCTAGCTTTCATATCCTTACTAGCCTGGAACTTAGACATCTTACCTTTATCGTCTTGTGTGTAATATGTAGCCTTTAATGTAGTTGCAGGTTCCATCTTTGGCATCTTCAAAAGACCTTTTTCCAAAAATTCAGAAACGAGTCCACCAAGGAAACCAGTCAACTGTTTAGCCTTTTCAAGCAAATATTCCTTATCTTTTTCAGCTTCAATGAGTTCAGGTGATTTAAGGAGAGAAATTACTTGTTGTTGAAGATTAGCATTGACTTCGTCCTGAGAAACAGGCTTCTTAACACAATCAATAACCACACCAACAAGACCTTCTTCAGTTTTACCTGTAGAAATGAATACAGAACCACTTTGTTCGGTCAACTCATACATTTCCTTTGCCACATCGTCAATATCTTCAGCACCTTTCTTAATCTTTGCTTTATAGAGACTTTCCCAACCTTTCCAGTTCTTCAAGTCTTCCATTGTGTCTGGATTGAATACAGTATTTAACTTGTTTATAACTTCTTGAGCTCTTTCCTGGGTAGCTTTATCTTTTTTATCACCAGCAAGCTTCAAAATGCGTTCTTCAAGTTCTGCTCTACTATCTTTGATATTGTCATATTCAGATTTTTCATCAATTAGAATATAACCATTACCATTAAGATACTGTTTGGCTTCTAATATATTCATTTTTATCTCCTAAATGTTAAATCAATTTATTTTATTTATAATTCTTCTAAAATAGTTCCCAACGAATACCAATTTTAGCGTGTGGATTAACTTTGGAGTTGCTGTAATCTACACCAATCTGACCATAGAATTTTTCCTTAATTATTATTCCAGCACCAATTTCAGGAACTATATCAAAATCAAGATTAGCTTTCACATTTCCATCAAGATAAATGTTAAATAAATCGTCTTTTACAACCACAGTTTTCTCTTCCGTTTTTTCGTCTTTATGAGTTTGTGTAGTATTTTCATTGAATGCAGAATCTGCTTTGGCAACATACAGAGTATCGTGAACAGTTTTTATAACTTCTTTTTCAACAACTTGGGTCACATACTTAGTTTCAATTTGTGTTTCAATCTCAGTATTTTCGGCTTCTTTTATGATAGTTGAATCTTTGTAAATGTATGTAACTTTTGTTTTATTTGTGGTTTGTTTGCTTTGCAAGACCTGCCACAGACTGTCATTCTTTTGTAATTCATACGCATACACACTATCACTGTAAGACTTCAAAGAATCGTATCTATTCTGCTCAATACTGACAACTGTACATAGGGAGTCGGTAGTTGCTTGGGAAGCAACTAGATTTTGCGAATATTTGTGATTAAGATTAACAGCATATAGAATGCTTACAATCAAACTTATGGCAAGAACCACCAGAGAAATATTTTTTACTGTATTGACATTGATTTTCATACTATATTTATGAATGTAAACATATTTTTACACTAATACTATTGACAAACTTATAATCGTATTATAAGTTTATATTGTAAAATAAAAGGAGTTAATTATGAAAAATAAAAAAAGTTCAGAAGAATTAGAAAATGAAAGTTATATGTGGTCATTAATATTAGATGCCAGTCCTTTCATTTCTATTGCTTTTGGTTGTTTTATAATGTTATTCATTAGAAATTCATTATTGTAAATTAATTTTTACAATAATTCTATTGACAATTTGAACTTAATTTTATAAGTTTGACTTAGAAACAACAAATGAGGTAACAAATGAAAGAATTTTTTAAAGAATTGAAGGAATTGCTCAACAAATACAATATGGAAGTTGGGTATTATGACCGTGATGAATGTTTGTTTGTGAAAAATAAAACCACAGGCGATAAGTTCTGGTTTGCAGACAACGAAATCACTGTTGAAGGTTTGGAAAATATTATTTCTCAGGAGTAAAAAACAATGAAGCGTGAAGCACTGAAATTTGTTTTGGGTATGTTACCACAGGACCAATCTGTTCTGTTGGAACACAAGAATGGTGTTTATGTAATACCTACTCTGAAACAGGTTTACAAGAATTATAAAATTGTGAACTGTGCTAAAAAGGACCTTGATGTAGATAAGCTCCTTGATGAACTCATTGAACTCAAGGACCAACGAATTACTCTGATTTTTAACAAGTTCAACAGTGCTTCGCCTCACAATCGTTACACTTTCTTTCGTGAAATTCACGGCAACCGAATTGTGTATCTTAACCAAAATTCTAATATTGTGTTTGTGGTGAATACTGACATTCACGACTTCACTTATGACCACAATAATTTTGACAGAGCAATGTTTGACCGACTCTGGGTAGCAACTGTGGAGAAGTAATTATGAATTTAAAAGACATTCTTGAAAACATTGATGGTCCTTTATTCAAGTGTTGGTTTAAAGAAAATGACCGACAAGAAATCAAAAAATACGCTTTAGTTTGTAAAAAACAAAATGGCAGGAAATTGAGCGGTTACCATCTGAATTTTCCGGTATATCATAGTGTTCTTGCCACAGGAAAATTAGATTATGAATGTGTAGAAGCTGAAAAATTAACTATCACCCAATTAAATGAACTGTGTGAAATGAAAAAGAAAATTTTGGGTCCTAATGTTCGTGGTGATGGTTTGGATATTATGAATAAAATAAGTATCAGTCAAAAAAGATACAAAGAAATGTTAAAAGATTTTTAAAAGGAGTAATTATGGCTCATATTTTTAAAGAACAATTCAAAATTTTCAAGGACGCAAGTCACAAAGATTTGGAAAAGGCAATTAATGAATTTGCTTTGAACCATAAAATTAACTCGGTTGATATTAAGCTACATTCCTTTTCACAGAAAGGTACAATGTTGTGTGACCGAATTAATCCTTTTAGTGATACAGCAACTATCTATATTGCTACTGTATCTTACCAGATGGATTATACCGAAAAGATGGTAAACGAAGGTCTGCAACAATGGGCAACACAAAAAATGAAGAGTGAATTGGCAAAGCGTCAAGCTTCGCCGCGCTGGCAGTTTGAAAAGTACAATTATGTGGGTACTGGCAGGGACATTTATAAGGAAATTGCTGAAAGCATTAGAAATTCTCCACAGTACGAAAATGTACGAAAGAACCTTGAACAGAAATACAGCGAGAAGGATTAATTATGAAACCAGCAGTATCAGCATTAAATGATTGGCTTAAAACTATTATTGTTCATAAATCGTTTAATAATTTGCGTATCTCTAAATGTAGTCCACATTATGCAACCATTGAACTTGTCAATGAACAGCAATATAATTATGTTTCAAAAAACTACGATTTCACAAGAATAGCAGGCATTATTATAACAGTTGATGAAATTAATGGTAAACTAACAAATATTGTCAAATTTTATATGACTATGCCAACAGGATTTGTGGATTATAGTGCATCAGATAAATGTAGATATGAACAATTTACAAACATAACTTTAAAGAACATCATTGATTTTGTAGACTTTTTTAGAAATATGTATCGTAATGAGCATTTAACTCAGTTGTATAATATTCCTAATCACAATAATATGGGATTTACACACGATTATAAGCCATTTAACGGAAGTTTTGAAGAGTATTTTAAAAAACATCAAAAGGAATACAACAAGTTTCTTGAATATAGAGAAACCTTGTTTAACTTTTTTGAGAAAAATTCTAAAATCAATGCAAAGAAAAAAGATGTTAAAAAGGACTTTGTAAAAGGGTAAACTATGAAAAATATTCAACCATATAACGGTGTTAAAGCAACCATTGATGATTATTTGTATAAAATTAAACCTAACCCAGTCATAAATCGTGAACGGGAATTTGTAATTTTTTGCTCTTATAGTAGTCTTAATGATTATTATATTGGTTGTGGTTGGAAGTTTAATGATAAAAATTCTTGCACTGTATATTATATTTTAAACAATGAATTGTGTCATAACTTTACTGAACAAATGTATAAGAATATTCAATTAGAACTTGAACTCAAACTTAAAGAAGCTCTAGTTGAAAATCGCAAAAAAGATCTTGAACAAGACTTTGTAAAGGAGTAATTATGAAATTGCAAACTGACACGCCTATGATTAATTTGAGAAATTTGCTTGTTGCACGTGGTTTTGATGTAGAACCAGCTAACTATTCCTTAGACGTGTCGGAACGTGTCTTAAACGAATATTATAAAAAACTTAATGTAAACAAAAAGTTACTAATTTTAGCAATAAGTTTATTGACAATCATAAGTTTATTTGTTATATTTAAACTGTAACAATGAAACAATGAGGTAATCAATGACTTATGAACTTTATTCTGCAAGCACAAATGCCGGTATGGATTTGGAATGTGCACTTTCTTCTGCGAATGTGCTTCCCAATTCTTATTTCTCTTGTGTTCCTGTAGAAGGTGACCCTAATCGTTGGACTATTGATACAGACAACGAAAATTTGCTTGCTTTGTTTCAATGGTTAAATGAAAATCCAAAGGACGCTTACGCTGTTCTGAATGATTTTTCTTTCACAATGAAAAATTTTTAATGAGGTAAAACTATGAACTTTAATCAAATCGCAACCACTCTTAAGAACCTAAAACCTGCTGCAACCATCATTACTCCTTCAAATCACGGTTGCGGACTTACAAACAACATCATCAAGTTTGTTGCTGAAGAATGGAATATCACCCCTATTCCTGTAATGGTCTATGATGTTTTGACCATCAAGGAAATTTGTTGTAAGTTCACTACCAATCCGGTTTGCCTTATCATTGATGAATTTAACAAGCAACCGCTTATCACGCGAAAGTTCATCATCAACAGCCTTATTGGTGGTGAAGATGTTCTTCCTGTTGGTTCTAAGGTCATTTTGATTAATGACTGTGACAATCCTTCTGTATGGGAAGGTGGCGAATTTGATGTTGAAATTGTCAATAAGCTTTGTTCTCTTCGTTTGGACCGCACTGAACCTGAAGATGGATTTACCTTCCGAAAGGTTTGTCAATATGTTGAAAATTTCTGCGACAAGGACAAGTTGGATTATCTACTCAAAATTTGTCAGGAACAGAAAAACAAACTTCTTCAGACGGAAGTTCGTTCAATTATGGATAATCTTCACCGTGAAAAAATTGAATTGAAGGAAACTGACGAAAAGTCGTTCTTTGACAAGTAAAATTTTGTTGTTACCTCATAAAAAAACCACGGATTTAGTTCCGTGGTTTTTCGTTTTTAAATAAATGTGTTATTTCCAGAATCAATCATACACAGCCATT
>Ga0247609_10006427_pt1 | contig 11311 bp, 12 predicted proteins | sample 172DNAGHGlowgp2_FD_193487 | JGI IMG/M metagenome (GOLD analysis project Ga0247609, IMG submission 193487) | Sheep rumen microbial communities from Palmerston North, Manawatu-Wanganui, New Zealand - 1728 DNA GHGlow gp2 | ecosystem: Host-associated > Mammals > Digestive system > Stomach > Rumen ... | reverse complement strand
AGAACGACAGAAAGAGGTGCATTGTCACGCGCAAGTGTAGCGCACTGCTCACCAATCTCCGAAATCAGATTTACTGCATAGTAGTCTGCATCAGGATCGCGCTCCTCCCATAGGTTCTGCTCAGTCCAAACACCAAGCTGGTACATGATGCCATGTGTAGCATGTTGCATGTTCTGGATTGCGTTCCAGTTCTCGCTACAATCAGCGAACATCACGAACAAGCGACCTGTTCCCTGATTGATCTTGAAGAAATGATTGATATGGTAATAAGGAATGCCCTTCAAAAGATCGGTATCCTCGTCACCCTCTGTATATGGGAAAATACCATAGTCTGCGCACTGATCAAGTGATGTCAACTCGATAATAGTACCGTCCAACTTTTCCTTATAGAGTGCGCCCGCACCCATAGTCCAAAAGTTTTCCTGTCCCGAAATATCGAACAACAAGCCTGATACAGCTACGTTAGCCGCCGTGTTGGTCGAACCCATGTTACCGTCAGAGTCGGTCATAAAAACGCCACCAAGTGCCATATCTTATAGATTTTATTGTTAATATTATTTGTAATGTTAGCCCTTGAAGTAAGGATTCTTGACAAGATGACACTGTGCCAAGACAACCTTTGGAGTCGTATCTGGAGCGAACACGCCACCCTTGCCATTGAAATACAGCTCCTTATATTCCGGATAGAGCTTGCATATAGCAGCCTCACTGTCAATCAGCTCTACCTCGCCTGTCTTCTTCTCAGCTTTTTCTTTCTTGCCGCCCTTCTCTTTCTTTTCAGGGACTTTCTCACCTGTTTCATTGTCAGTATCCTTCACTGCATCGCCCTCAGCCTTTGGAGCCTCGTCGCCGATGATGTTTGACTGTTCTACTTCAGGCTTAGTGTCTTCAGCCTTGTTACCACCAATAGTCATATTATTGTATGTTTAATGTTTTAAAAATAAAGGGAAATGGAGTAACTGCTCCACTCCCCTTTCTTGAATCTATAATGAAAAAGTACCGCCGTGATTACGCGCCCGGAGTATATGTGTAATTCGTCCACAGAACGATTTCCTTTGGACGGACGATGTTCACATCCATCTTCAAGCGCATCTGGAAGAAGTACAGCTCAGAGTTGTTCTGAAGGCGATCGATCTTAACGATGTTCTCGTCATTTGCATAGTCGATACCCATCCACAAGTTAGAGTCAGTACCCTTTGAGAATACACCAAGGATGATTGTGTTCTCTGGCAAGCCTACGATTGGAATAATCTCCTTGCCCTTGAAGCGATAATCGTTCACCTTAGTGTTGTCGCTGTACTTGAAGTCCTTGCTTGTAACGTACTTGTCGTAAGCATCCCAAACATCCCAGCTTGTAATGAATCTCAGGTTAGGGTTGTTACGGATCTGCTTTGGACACTGCTGCCACATAGTATACAGTGCAGTCTCAACCTGAGCACCGCCTGAGAGAGCTGTGCTACCAGCAAGAGTTACCTTACCGCCAAGTGCCTCCTCAGAGCCAGCAGCTGCGGCTACATTGTAAACCAAACGAGCCATTGCGCCATCAAAATACTTCAGCGGACCGAATGAATCGTTACCACCGATTACAGTCTGACTTTCAGGCTTGTTGATCTTAGCAGCTGTTGCAGTCTTAGCAGAAAGCCAAATTGCATCACCAATGTAGGTGTTCTTGTTCTCGATCAACAGACGAAGCATCTTAGCCTGAAGACGTGGGTCGAGGTTACGGAATACCAATGGACCCTCTGGCTGAGCGAACTTCCAGTATTTCTCGTAGTCGCGTGGGTTGAACTCCAAGTAAATCATAAAGTCCTTTGGCTCCAAAAAGCGCTCTGTGAAAGTATAAGTACCAAGTGAATCAGCGCTGATACCGTTCTTAGTGGCAGGTGCTGTTGGAGTTGCAGCATTGTCCTGAACGATTGTACCCAACTGAATCTGTGGAATGGTATACTTGTGCTGGATGCCTGTGTGGACATGAATCAAGCCATGCTTATAGGTATCATTGCCCTGCGCGGTATAGGTGAGAAGGTCTTCCAGAACCTCACCATCATAGCCATTCTGTGCAAAATTAAATGTTGCCATCTTCTGTTACAAATTAAAGTTTCTTAAAAGCGAAATCCTCACCGACAGCACTCTTAATGCGTGCTTCCACTTCAAGCTCTGCCTGAGTCTTTCCTTCCTGAGCGCCCTTAACATTTGCACCATCAGATGCAATAGCGTCAGAGATTTTATCAACTCCCTGAATGTCGTTAAGTGTATCCTTAACCAACTCAAAATTGCTCTGAGCCATTGCGATCCACTTGTCCTTAACATCCTCCTTAATCTTACCAGCCTTTACAGCGTCAGATACAAATGCCTCAATCTCAGCATCCTTTGCAGCCTTCTCAGCATCCTGATAAGCTTTCAACTCAGACTGAACCTGAGTAAGCTGAGATGTAAGATTCTGCACCTGAGTCTCCAAGCCAGTCTTCTTAATTGTCAGTGCCTCAACGTCCTTACTGAGTGCAGTTACCTTGTTGTTTGCTGCAAGAATCTCCGCAAGTTTGTCATTGACAGCGACAATGTTAGAATCGCCAGGTATGCCCAACTTGGTACATACTACTGACAAAAGTTCATTGTTAGCGTCCATATTTTTAACATTACTTTGTGTCACCACTACTTTATTAGGAATAGAGGTTGCAGTAACGATTGGTTTAAAATCGTTAATTTCTGCAACAATTTCTTCCATGATATTCTGAATATCACTTGAATCAGTCTTCTCATCAATACTACTTTTTACCTTGTCACGGGTAATCTTGTTAGTCTTGATGATGTTCTCAGCCTTTAAGAATCCCTGTTCAGCAGCCTGTTTAGCGGTCATATAAGTACCATCGCAATTCTCTGCGCCACTCATAATCGCACGAATTTTCTCTTTTGTCATACCAAATCGCTTAGTATAGACAATTTCCAGCTGCTGTTTGAACGCATTGACTGTCTGTTTCTGATCCTCGGTCATCGCCTCGTCCTTTTCACACTTGATGAATGGGTTGTGAATCATCAAAAGTGAATAGTCACGCATATACAACTCACTACCTGCTGCCCAAATCACCGATCCCATGCTTGCGGCAATACCGTCAATCACCGTCGCAACAGGAATTGAAGACGACATCAAAAGTGAGAATGTTGCCATACCGCTCAATACCGAACCGCCCTCTGAATTGATGTATACGGTAATCTTTGACGGCTGAACGTAGTCATGTATCCACTGAAATTCAGAATTGAAACGCTCAACAGTTCCACTGCTGACAGCGCCGTAAAACCGCATTACCGCAGGTTTACCCTTTTCAGCTGTACCTACAATATACTGTAAATTCTCCATATTAAAGTTTTTTCAAGAATAGTAAAAAGTCAGAAAAGAGGTGATTTTTTAAAAAAGACTTTCTTCCTCTTCTTCTTCATCGTCAGTTATATTTGCGAACTTCGTAGCTTCATCATAAGATACTTCATAATGATTACCATGCCCTTCAAAATCAAATTGAGGTGCATCTGAATGATTCGTAAATGGTGGAAATACCAAATACCTTTCAATCCAATTACGATATTTCCATGCTGATATATCATCAAAGTAAACACCATAATCAATCCAATATGCCTGCAAGCCCCGGCTCATTGTTTCTGGCATATCAAAATACTGCAAGGTGCATCTTTCCGACAAGGCTACTTCGCGACCCTTTGCATCTTGAATTGCTTGATTGATTTTCTGGAAAACCTCAAAGCCATGACATTCGTGGTTGTAATCCTCATTCGCAAGGTCGTTCAAGACAAATCGGATACGGACCGTAGCCCGTCCCTCGCCCAAACGCTGCTGGGAAACCAAATAACGGACTTCCGTAAAGCGTATAAACGCTGCTGGAAAGGCTATTGCGTCCTGAGAATTGTACTTATCGAACACAATTCTGTCAAACTGTCCTGTGTCCAGCTTAACCATATTGAACAACGGCTTGGAATTAGGGTCATTCTCGTTTTCAGGAATCGACAAAAGCACACGTCGAAAGGCATAGTACATTTCTGATATAGGGTTCAACTGAACCTCCTCCAGAGTAACCTCATCCTCATCCACCGTTAATGGCTTCTCATAATATATCTTATCATCGCCGGCACTCTCAACTACAGGAGTTTCCGGCTGGTTCTTCTCTACAATCATACAATAAAGTTTAAGAATATATCTGCTGCTGCTCGATTCATTGCACTTCCAGCTACCGTTGAGAACCCCATAAACTGACGCTGTGGTAAGTTGGTCTTGGAATTACCCTCATTATGATAGCCAGCATAGGAAAGTGTCCGGGTGCCGCGCTTTGTTGTTTCCGTTACAGGCTCAGTATAAACTGTCGAACGGTACACATTCTTGCTCACCTCTGGCTTGCCTATCTTAATAGACTCATACATTGCCATCGTGCGGCGCAGCTTAGGGTGTGACAAAAACTGTTCTCTTTTTCGAGGCACCCACGGTTCACTGCTCGCTGTATAGAACCGTTGTAGGAAAAACGAACCGCGAAATACTGATTGGTTTATTACCGCAGCACGATATGCAAATGTATGCAGCCTGCTTTTCAGTCGCTCAACGGCGGTAGCCCACTGCTCAACCATCTGCGCTGGAGTTATGTTGATAGCCATTTTTTCTGCAATTTCTTAATAACTGCCTTAACTTTCTTATCCTTTGACTTTGGAATCTTAAAATAAGGATGTGCCTTACTGAAGATTCTGCCGCCCTTGCATACGCTCTCCTTAAATGTCGGGTTCATCTCCTTTGGCATCTGCAATGCACACTGGACATCGCCAGCAGCCTGCATATAAGCATCGCCACTCTCGTCCACAAGGAAGCATCGGCATCCGTGCTCGATTGGCGGTATCAGCCATTCTGGGAACTCACTCTTAGGATAAGTTGTGCCATCCAATGCAGCGTGCCAAGGACGAACGCGCTCATCTCGTTGCGTCATAAACGTGAGGACCGAATTAGAAGCAAAAGACACCCATGCAGCAGCCATGCCCATTGCGTATGCAGCATCTGCCTTTTCCGTATTGGCATACTGACTGTTGTATCTCTCAAATTCACCCTCGTCAATCTCACCTTCACCAGATATGCTTGCGTCCAGAGCCTGTAACTCAGCAACCGCTGAAAACTCAATCATGTTTTTTACAGCTGCCACCAAAATGTCACGCTTCTCTCTATCCTCTGCGGTTAAACCCTTAGACTTGCTGTGCAACAGTTCCAGAGCATCATCCCAGTCCATGTTAAAACCACGGATAGCGTGTTCAATCATAAACTGAGCGCGCAAATCAACCAGTCTGACATATATTTCCTCCATCGCAGGGGTATCGCCCAAGCTGTCTACAAATTCCTGAAAGAGTCGAAGCAGTGCTAAATATTCAGCCCTGTCCTCATCATCGTCGCCTTCTTTGTTTTCCGCGAAGGGGAATCCGGCTATTCCCCTTCCGTCAGAAAATTTTCCATAGCGTTCTTGACATTGCGCGACTGCCGTTCAAGCTCTCTCTTTGTGGTTCCGCGCTCATGCCCGTAGCGAAGACGATATTCATTATCAGACATCATGCCTGAATCATGTGGATTTCTACCGCCATTACCTGCTGCACCGCCACCTGCCGCCATAGATGCAGCAGCAGCCTTTGATGCTTCAATCTGTGCGTTGATTTGTTCAGCATTGAGCTGTTTACCCACACTGACACCAAATTCCTTCTCAATTTCTTCAGGTGATATTTCATATCGCTCGCTAAGGAACGAATACAAATGAATCTTGTCAGAATTAGCCATCTCCGCTCTGGCTGCATATTTGAAAATCAATCCTTTCGGAATATAGCCCATAGCCTCCAAGCGAGGAACCACTTCTTCATTCATCATGTCTTCCACATAGCTACGGTATGAGTCAATACGCTCACGAAATATATCCTGATGCGCATTGGCAGAACCTACATAAGCCTGAGCATCACCAGCCATAGAGCCTGAGCCTACGATAAGGTTAGACACCTCTTTATTTACAGTAGCAATTAAAGAGGTGTAGATGTGCTCAGAATTAGACATTGAGAATGTCTTAATATCCACCTCATCCTCCAGACCGGTTACAATAACCTTATTCTGAGCTGCACTGGCAATCTGCTGTGATAGCTTCTGTCGGTCGGCATTGCTTTCACTCGATGTCTTGCCGTGAATAATAGGCTGTCCATAAGTATGCGAGAAATTCACATAGTTAGCGAGCGTAAACTTCTTAGCAAGAATCAAAGGTGTCGTAGCAGAAAACTCGCCTAAATCTCCTGAATCAAACAAGATATAGCGATCTTCGTAGCCTGCTGAAGTCAAATCCCAATTCGGTGCATACTGCCCTTGTCGCAAAACCACACGCTTCTGCGACGGAAGTACATTACGGCGCTCAATCAGATTTATTTCCTGAAGGCGACCGGTCCGCTTATTGAGAGTCGGGTTTAGCTCAATCAAGCTGTAGCCATACCACTTTGCTTCAATAATACCTTTTATAAGTTTGGCAAACTGAGTGCCAAGTATCTTGTTCGTGGCATCTTGATCCTTGATATAACGACCAGCAGGGTTTAATGACGCAAGTATATAGCGTTCGCCGACTACCTGTGATTCCACGGTACGCAGAACCGCGCGCAGATGTGCGTCCTGTTGCACACATGCGTCATATAAGTCCATCAGCGGTCCTCGATCATCCACAACATAAGATGCTCCAAGCTGAGAGTTAATCGACTTGAACCTGCAATGTCTTTGCAACTCACGAACGTATTCCTGAATGGTCTTCTTGTAGGTGCGGAAGATACTCTCCAGCAGCTGACCATCGAAATATTGTCCAGAGACTTGATTTTCTAACGGTGTTGTTGTTGTACCCATTTGTTATTTAACTTTTCAAAGAATAGATAGTTAAACTTTTTGTTGTTTTTCAGACTATACGATTCCTACACTTAACACTTATACATAAACAATTATAGTCATTTTACGCCATAAATTCCTATCTGTGTAACTGCTTGATTATCAGGAATGATTTATTTTTTTTGCATTAAGTTTAATAAAAAGTTTGGAACATTAAAACTTTTTATATATTTTTGCATCGCAAACAAAAATTTTATACCAATGAACGATTCAATTTTTTATCGCGCAAAGCTTCAGTATGCTGAAGAGGGCGCACAAGGAAGAGCAGTAACAAGCAAAGAAGAGGCACTTATTATCGCTGGTTCATACGGAGCCGCAGAGGAGGTTGCACTCGAATTACTTGACGAACACAGTCAAATGGACGTAGCAAGTCTTGACTATGAACTTGTCAAGACCAAGATTGCTGAAGTAATCTTGAACAACACGATGGAGCATCAGGAAAGAACACATAAGGGCGGCACCACGCTGCATGAATTTTTCTTCACTGAGTCTGAAGATTCATCAGCTGCTCTCTACTCTGTTGATGTGTTCTTTGCTACTATCGACGAAAAGTCGGGCAAAGCTAAGTACACCAAGAACACAATGTACACTCCGGCAACCTCTCCAAAAGATGCCATTTCACGCATCACTGAGTATCTGAGCAGTTCAATGCAGGACTACATCATCCGCAATGTCAAGTACGACAAAGCATCTTCAATCATCGTAGACGAAGCCCGCTACACAAATTTCCAGAAGTATGGTCACTAATGATAAGCAAAACAAAGCTGGAAGGGAGTTTCTGCAAGCCAAGCATGTTTTCATCGAGTCTATTCCAAGTCTGCTATTTACGGATGAAAGAACCGGAATGTGGTACTTTGACGCTACAGCGTACATCAACCATGTAGATGCAGACGAAAAGATAACCTTATTCTTCAATAAGCTAAGACTTCTAATTCAGAGGGCATGTAAGGCTTACAAGATTAAAAACGAGGACATTGCCTTCAAGAATATTCAAAACCACGTTTTTATCAGAGGCGAACTGAGATATTTGTTTCTGATGTGGTTCAATGAGGAGTTCTCCTTATATATATTATATGTGATGGACTCACTGTTCAGAGAGGGCGTAGTGTTCAGTGATGAAATGCTAATCAACATTGTAACAGACAAACTTCCATTATCAGCATTAAAAAAAATAGTCAATGAGCGAGAAACAACAAGTAATTCCGCAGACACCGAAGCGAATACTGATATTCAATGATGTCCGAAGATTCGTCGGTGTTATGCACTCAATCGCCTCAATAGAGCGATTCGGATTCAGAGCAGCTGGACTTTCAGCAGCCTGTAAGGGTAAGTTAGTGTCGTACAAGGGATTCTATTTCCGAGAGCTTCCAGAAAATGTAACGCTGGACCTGCTCAATGACCTGGGAAACCTCAAATTGGAGGAGTTCGATCAGGCAATCGGTATAAAGCGCAAGTACCATAAGGCGACAATTATCCGCAAGCAAAATTCAAAGTATGTTCAATCACAGATAAAATCAAGAAAAAAGAAAGATGGAGAAATTGAATGTTAAAGTATTCAGCACAAGTGCATACGAATTGCCAGAGTATGCAACACCAGGTAGCGCAGGTTTGGACCTAAAGGCTAACATCTCGACACCAATCGTCCTTATGCCGATGGAGCGTACACTCATTCCAACAGGATTGAGAATCGCCCTCCCGGTAGGCTACGAAGCACAGGTGCGTCCACGCTCAGGACTCGCTCTGAAACATGGTGTCACCGTACTTAATGCACCAGGCACTGTTGACAGTGACTACAGAGGGGACATCGGTGTCATTTTGATCAATTTAGGCAACGAGCCTTTTAGAATCAACCCGGGTGAACGCATTGCACAGCTCGTCCTTGCCAAGCATGAGCAAATCAACTGGATACTAACATCCGAGGATGAACTGGGAGAAACTGAACGAGGTGAAGGCGGTTTCGGTCATACAGGTAAGTAACAACAACATAAGCCGGGCAGCACCTCCTGTCTGGCTTTAATTTTTATCATTATGAATACCATTAAAGATATAGAATCGTCATTGCAGCTGTGGAATGACGCATACCGACGCGGAGAGCCGATGGTTTCGGATACAGTATATGACACATGGCTGGCAAAGCTTCAGAAACTGGACCCGAAGAACCCATATCTGCATCAGCTGGAGCCAGCGCCAGTGTCAGGCAGCAGAAAGACAAAGTTGCCGATTCCAATGAAGTCGCTCAACAAAGTCAAGACATTTGCAGAGCTGAAAACGTGGGCAGCAAGCCTTGGCTTACATGACTGTTCCAAAGTCGTATGTATGCCAAAATATGACGGACTTTCAATGCTGCATAACGAAATCAATGGAAAAACCTACACCAGAGGCGGCGCAGAGAATGAAGGGCAGGACTGCACAGCTCACTATCGTATTTTGAGTCAGTCGGGGGTCGGAAATATGTCCGAAATATTCAGACCTGAATATACCTTTGGCGAATTTGTAATTTCAAGAGACAGCTGGAAGGAGCACTTTGCGGGAAAGACATCAGAGTTGACAGGCGATGTTTTTAAATCACCCCGCAATACCGCAGCCGGTTTCCTGAACCGTGACGAGCCTTGTGATAGAATCAGGTTCTGCGAGTTTGTCAGATACGGCAGCGAGGCAGAATACATCTATGACAATTACTACTCGTTCGAAAAATATCTGACGGATATGCAAAACGCCTATAATTCCACACCATTTTTCCACGCAGACAAGCTGGGGAATCTCAACGAAGAGCTGCTGGAAGTAATGTTCAACACATGGAACGATCGTTACCCGATAGACGGAATAGTCGTATATGTAGATGACATTCACATCTGGGAGACAGTCGGTCGCCATAAAACAACAGGCAATCCACTTTACGCAATCGCATACAAGTCACCTAACTTTACCGACACATTTGTCACAACAGTCAAGGGTATTTCTTGGAAAATCAGCAAGGGAGGTTTCTTAAAGCCTGTTGTAAACATTGATGCGGTAAACACTGGCGATTGCACAATGGAAAATCCGACCGGTTATAATGCCATGTGGATTCTGGACCATAAGATTGCTAAGGGGGCAGAAATCGAAGTGACCCGTTCCGGCGGTGTAATACCGAAAATACTATGCACGGTTTCGCCAGCACCGCCACAGCAAATGGCAGAATTAGAGCGCTATCTTCAGAAATGCCCTTGCTGCGGAAGTCCTACAGAGTGGAGTTCATACAGCACATCGGACCTTGTTTGTCCAAACCCTCACTGTCCAGACAAAGAACTGGCTAAAATAGTGCATTTCTACAGTACCGTAGGAGCAGGCAACATAGGTGAAGAAACGCTCCGCAAGATTTATAACGCAGGATATTGCACCTTAGCCAGCATCCTGGATATTACGGAGAATGAGATTATGGATATTGACGGATTCGGGAAATCCACAGCTGTAATCCTCACCAACGCCAATGCAGCCATCCGAGAAGGCATAGATCTGGCAACACTGATGCACGCCAGCGACTGTTTTGAGGGTGTAGGCAAGATTAAGGCTCAAAAGGTTCTCGACCAAATTCCTGACATCCAAGATGTACTGGATAAGGGCTATATTCCGCATGGCACTTTCAAGACTATGGACGAGGCAACGACAACAGTCTATTGCGCATGGCAGAATTTTGCGACATTCTTGAAAGTCAACGACTTGACTCCTAAACTGCCAGAAAAGGTGACAGTCAATGCCAACGGTCAGTTTGCAGGCTGGAACGTATGCTTTTCAGGTATAAGAGACGCAGAGCTGGAGAAGCGAATCATTCAGGAAGGCGGTATTGTTTCAAGCGGTGTGAGCAAGAAAACAACACACCTTATTGTAAAGGATAAAAGCGCAACATCGTCAAAGATAGCGAAAGCGCAAGCACTTGGAGTTACCATACTCAATATAAGTGAAATTTAAGCATTATGTGCTTGGTTTGTAAATATCTGCAAATCAAGCACATATATTTTTTATTTAAAAAAGTGAAACTTTTTCTTGGTGAAAGTGAAACTTTTTCTTATCTTTGCATCGTAAATAAAAACAAAACAATATGGCACTTAAAAATCAACTGACAACAGCAGACTATCTGCCAATCACAGAGTTCAAGAAACTCTGCTACGGACTTCGCGCCGACAAGAACTATATGTATGAAATGTACGCCCGCATCTCATTCTACACAGCCTTGCGTTCTTCTGACGTACTTTCTCTGACGTGGAGTGACGTCCTTAACCGCTCATACATTGTCAGAACGGAGAAGAAGACAAAGAAAACCCGTCAGATAACAATGTCATCTGAGACACAGAAGCATATTCTGGAGCTATATACCCTGATGGGAGAGCCGGACCCAAGCCA
>Ga0247609_10006426_pt1 | contig 11313 bp, 13 predicted proteins | sample 172DNAGHGlowgp2_FD_193487 | JGI IMG/M metagenome (GOLD analysis project Ga0247609, IMG submission 193487) | Sheep rumen microbial communities from Palmerston North, Manawatu-Wanganui, New Zealand - 1728 DNA GHGlow gp2 | ecosystem: Host-associated > Mammals > Digestive system > Stomach > Rumen ... | reverse complement strand
CTACTGTTTCCCTCAGCATGGAGAGCGCCTCATTCACGGCCTCAAGAGTCTCCCATACCTGCCGCATGGATACCTTAAGGAGAACATACTCAGGAGTCTTAGTCTCCTCAGCTATCAGCTCCATAAAGGTATTATAGGCTTTCATGTAGCGGAGTCCTGCCTCTATATTCTTCCTGAGGGTTATTATGATTCCCGCGTTGCTCTGAGGCGTGTAGGCCTCTATGGAGAGGGAGTACAGCCACAGGGTAGCGGCCTCTGTCCGCTCTACTCCCCTCAGCTCACCCCTCAGCTCCTCCGCGGCTATGAGGCTCTTTATCATGTGGTCAAGGTCTGAGAGGTTGCTCTGTAAAGCGTTACGCATGAATACGGCTGTGTTAAAGGCGCTCCTTTGCCACTCTACAAGGTTTAGGTAGCCATTCCATAAGTCCATATCCTCATAGGTCTCTACCTTCTCCTGTATATTCATCATGTCCGGGTAGAGCGGTATCTTAGCGCCTCCCTCTCCCTGTTGGTACATATCATGGAGGAAGGTATACAGTACAGCCTTAGGAGCTGTATGAGAGACAAAGCGCTTTTTCCCATACTTAGCCCTAAACTCCTCAGAGGTCTTTATACTGAGGGTGTCTCCGTTGCCCTGAGGCGTTGCTGTGGTTTCCATTGTTCCGGGTCTCCTTTCCTTTATCGGCCTGTAAGAGAGAGCCTCTGAGAGGCGCTGAGCGGCTCCCGCGTGTAGGATTCCTCAGCCCTCCGCCTCCTCAGGCGCTCTCAGCTCACATCATGAAAAGCTCTTCAAGGGGGCGTGTCCGGTTGTAGCCGCCTACTACCTTATCTATGAGCGCGGCCTCCGCCTTAGCCTTGTCTATGGGAGTCTCCCCGGAGGCTACCCGCCTGTACAGGTCTCTCAGCGCCTCAAGGGTACTCTCCGCCTCTCCGGATACCTCCGCCGCGGGAGCTGTATACTCCTCCGCAAGCGCGGCCTGATACTTGAGCTTGAAGTCTAAGAGCTTCTCCGGAGGAAGGGCGCTCAGATCTACAGCGTCTAAAGCCTCATCTATGCGGCGGAGGGTGTTCCCTATGCGCTGTATCCGCGCCTCCTTAGCCATTCCGTATGAGCTGTACAGCTCCTCAAGGTTCTCAGCCCTGAGGCGTGATACTTCCGCGCTGAGCTGTTTCTCCCATTCGCTGAGGGTACTCTTACTCACTCCGATCTCCGCGGCTATGGCTCTCAGGCTCTTCCCCTCAGCTCTCATCCTGATAAACTCTGTCCGCTGTTCCTGTTGCTTCATCCTTATCGGCCTCCTTCCCCCTTCATATATGGGTGTAGTATCCGGTCTCTGTGTGTGGTCTTTACTGCCTATTTCTACTTCCGCTAATGAATATTTGCAGAACTAAGGCCTTTTCTCAGATCTAAAATGAGCCTGTAGAGGAGAGCCTCCGCCCCTCCGGTTCCCCCTCTGAGGAGCTTCTCCCTCTGATCCGTCTCAGGCCTCCTCCTTGTGATGGGTTCCGCCCTCGTTGGTAGCCTGTAGGAAGTCCTCAAGCTGTTTCTCAGTTACCCGCCAATACTTCCCCATCTTAGCCGCCTTGAGCTTGCCGCTACTGATATAGTTGTACAGCGTCCGCCGCGTTACTTGCAGTACCTCTACAAGCTCCTCAAGGGTATATACCTTCATAAGCTCCTTAGCCATTCTCCCGGCCTCCTTTGTCTTACGTTCTGTCCTATCTGTCTCAAGTTCTGTCCTATGTTATCCTCCCCGCCTGTTGGGTATGGGTTGGGTACAGGTTGGGTAGGAGTTGGGTAAGCTCTCTCAGATTCCTCTCAGATTCTATTAGGATTCCCCTCAGGTTTTGAGAGCGGCCTGTAGCAGTTCGCTTATGGTCTCATTCACGCTCAGCCCCTCAGAGTCCGCTCTTTCCTTAACGGCCTCATACAGGGAGGGCGTGAGAAGGAGCTGTAGCCTCCGGGTCTTAGCCTCTCTTCCCTGAGGCGCTCTCTTAGCCTGTAAGGGAGTATCCCTCAGCGGGGTCTCCTGCTCAGGGGTCTCTACCATCCGGGCGGAGGATACCCTGAGGCGGTTCCTTCCGGTCTCCGGGTTCCGGGTAGCCTTTGGCGGCTCCTCAGGCTGAGATATAAACATCATAGCGGGGTTAGCGGCGGAGGCTCTCTTTTCCTCAGCCTTGTCTCTAAAGCTCTTACTCATCCTCTTTCCCTCCTGTAAATTCATCTACAAAGGCGTTGTAGTCCTTAGCCGCGTTACTCCGCGGAGAGTAGCTGTATATGTCCTGCCTCATGGTCTTAGCCTCTTTGAGGTAAGCACACTCCCTTATCCGGGTCTGATATACCTTAGCGCCTAAGCGCTCAGCGGCCTCAGCTATCAGCTCCTCAAGGTAGCGGGTTACGTTGTTCCTGCCGTTGTACCTTGTGAGGAGGATACCTCCTACCCGGAGGCCGGGGTTACAGTAGCTCCTTACTGCCTCTATGGTCTCACTCAGGCGCTCTACAGCGTCAAGGCTATAATCATCCGCCTGAGCGGGAATAACCACTATATCCGCGGCTGTGAGGGCGTTTACTGTGAGAGTTCCTAAGGCCGGGGGCGTGTCTATGATACAGTAGTCATAGCTCCCGGAGAGCGGCTCAAGGGCTTTCCTGAGCCTGTACTCCCGGCCTATAGAGGAAAGAGCTTTCTCCCTATCGGCTCCCACCAAAGAGAGGGAGGCGGCTATCACATCCCCTCCGCCTGTGTGCTGTACAGCCTCCGCCGCGGTCACATCCCCCCGGAGGAGAGCTAAGGCCTCCGGAGTCTCCCCTGAGCTGTCCGCCTCAAGCGTCCGGGAGAGGTTCCCCTGTGGGTCTATGTCTACAAAGAGTACCCTGTACCCCCTCCGCCTGAGTCCCGCTCCTAAGGCGTGAGCGGTTGTAGTCTTTCCGTCTCCGCCCTTCTGAATTGTTACAGCTACAGTTACCATCTGAGCGCCTCCCTTATGTGTATACACATACACATCTGTATATTAGCCAAAAATCGCATTAGCTACAGCCTCAGCACAGCCATTCTTAGCTTTATCCAAAGCGTGATTGTAGATCATGGTAGTAGCTATGTTGGCGTGTCTCGCGTACTCCTGAGTCTCCTCTAAGCTCCTTCCGCTCAGGATGGAGAGCGTTACCCCTGTGTGGCGGAGGCTGTGGGCTGTGAGGCGGGAGCTGTTATACCCGGCCTCTACCATAGCGGCCTTACATATCCCGGAGATGGAGCGGGTGCTCATGCGGCCTCCCTTGCTGTTGTTGCTCTCTGAGGCAAAGAGAGGAGCTGAGGGGTCTGTCTCCCCGCGCTCTTTGAGGTAAGCCCTTATAGCCGCCTCCGCCTGAGGGGGTACTTTCACATACTCTGTTTTCTCATCCCGGCCTTTGCCCTGTACATACAGTACAGTAAAGTCTCCCAAAGTCCGGAGGTCTCCAATATCAGCGCGGCTTACCTCTATAGTCCGGAGAGCGTCCATCATGGTAAGGGCTACTATTGCATAGTCTCTCAGGCCTGTAAGAGAGGAGCGGTCTATCCCCGCTAATACAGCCTTGCTCTGATTAGTAGTGAGGTAGTCCTTCTTATGCTCCCGGTCAAGTTTAGCGCCTTTGATATGGGCGGCTACATTGGGGTATATCCGCTCCTGCTCTGTCCATTGGAAGAATATCCGCGCGGCGGCTATGTAGTTCTGTACTGTGGTGGGCTTATGCCCTGAGGCCTTGAGGCTCTCCCTGTAGCTGATAATATCCTCCCGCTGAGGGTTCCGGATACCATGCTCAGCAAAGTAGCGGAACATTTGGCGGAGGTTCCGGGTGTAGGTCTCTGTACTCTTCTCCTTCACATCAAGGAAAGAGACAAAGCGCTTATAGGTCTCCTCTGTAAGCTCCTGAGCTGTTACGGCTGTGTCCTGTACTCTGATAATCTCGCTCATGTTCCCGGCCTCCTGTCTTTGTGTGTATACACATCTGTATGTGTATGTGTATATTCCCGGGTTGCCCCTTGCCTACAGTATAGCGCCTCCTGTTCCTGCTGTCAACATCTATTTTCATATATCGGTACATTATCAAACTATCACAGGGCATAAGAGAGGCGGAGGGGCTGAGACTATCAGAGAGGGCTTTACTGTATGCCTCTCAGAGCCTCTATTTTGCCCTGTAAGGGCGCTCCTCCGCCTTGTGCGTGTTCTCCACCCGGGAGCTACAAGCCCCTTCCTGAGGCTCTCAGGCCGTTTCCCGGAGGCGCTTGTATTCCCGCTCAAAGTCCGCCATTATTGCGGTTAGTAAGTCCATGAGGAAGGGGTCATTATCAGCGGAGGCGGAGGTCTTACCCGCGTCCTCAGCGAGTCTCAGCCAATACTCTTCCTCCGCCTTTGGGGTATCATCCACTCCCGGTATCCGGGTATGCCAATACTCCCGGTCTACTGTCGGCGGGTTGTGCCGCTGTTGGAAGTCAAAAGCTATCCTATACAGGCGCTTATAGTCCCGCTCAGGTTCCGGAGGAGCTGAGGGAGTCTCAGGCGCGGAGGGCTGAGCTGAGGGAGCCTCAAAGGGTGTCGGTGTATCCACAAAGGTATACCCGGCCTCTAAGAGAGAGTCCCTCTCCTCAGGCTGTTCCTCAAAGCCCTTAAAGGCTATCTTATTGAGTCCGCTAAAGTCTAACTGTTTACTCAAGCCTCCGCCCCCTCTCAGGATACTCCCGCCTCTTCAAAGAGGTTGAACATGGGATAGTAGTTAAAGGCTACCTTGTCTCCTACTGCCGCGTCCCGGTTCTTAAGGATTACAAGCTCTATCTCCCGGGGGTTCTTCCTCTTAGCGGCTGTAGGGTCAAAGTCCTTCTTACCCGCTCCCGCAAGCTGTAGGCCTAAGACTATATCACTTGAATACTCTATGCTCCCGCTCTCCTTCAGTTGCTCAAAGGTCACAGCCTCCTTATATCCCGCGCGGTTAAAGGAGCTTATGGCTATCACAGGGAGCTTATAGTCCCGGCTTATCCGCTTCAGCTCCAATACTGCATGGTCTACAGCTTGCTTATCCGTTGCCCTGTCTGAGTGAGGCGCTATGATCTGTAAGTAGTCCACTACTACAAGCGGCCTCCGCCCTCCTGTAAGCCTCCGCTCTCCGGTCTTTTCGTTGGTCTCCCACTTGCCCCCGGTTATCAGGATATGCCGCTCTACTGTCTCCCGGATTCGGTCTACAGTTATGTCTCCTACCCCTTCCTGTATGAATATCCTGTCGGCGTATTCGCTGTAGGCCTGTATAGCCTCCTGTATCAGCTTAAGCTCTGAGCTGTTGTAGTTGCTGTACCTCTTCCCGGTTGTGATTCCCCGGGAGGTCTTAGCGTTGCGGGGGTCTATGCCCTTAGCCTTTGTAAGCTGTATTGTGTGCCGGGAGATACTCTTACTCATGAGCTGAGTCCTGCTCATTTCAAGGGAGAATATCAGCACATCATACCCCGCGGCGGCTATTTGGTCTGATACCTGCATAATGAGGGAGGTCTTTCCTAAGGAGCTGATACCTCCTATGGCTACAAGCCCTTCATATAAGCCCCCATCCAATACCCGGTCAAGGAGAGGAAAGCCTGTAGGTATCGCGTCCGTATTAGCGCTCTCTGTGATTCCGTTTAGGAAGTCCTGTAAATGCGCTCCCGCGGAGGTACTCAGGTAGGCCTCCCGCTCTTCCTCAGCGGCCTCCTCAGCTATACCCTCCGCCCTCTTTACCTCAGCGGCTAAGCTGTCCCTGTTCATCATGAGCGCCTCATTAGCGTCCTTATACTCTCCGCATGGATTCCGCCTGTAAGAGGAAAGCCCTCTCTTACTCAGCTCAGCGGCTAAGTCCTCCGCGCATTTGCTCCCCGCGGTGTCATTGTCTAAGGCTATGATAATGGGCTGTGTTGGCTTTCCGCTCTCTCTGATAATCCGGTCAAGCTCCCGGAGGAAAAGGTCTTTATAGCTCACGCTCCCTAAGGCTAAGGCGCTCCCGCCTACATCCACTATGGAGGCCGCGTCTATCTCCCCCTCCACTATGAAGGTAGGCCGGGAGGAGTCCCTGAGCGCTTCAAGGTTGAATATGTGTATCCTGCCTACCTTGCTCTTGTTCTCCTTCTCCCCCCTGTAGTTGATAAAGTCCTCCGCGCTTGCGTGTCTCGCTAAGTAGCTGTAAGGGCTTGTAGGGATAATCAGGCGGGGGCTTTCCTTCATCTTAGGAGCCTTAGGGTGTCTCCATGCAGGGTCAAAGCCAAAGGAAAAGCGGCGGAGGGTCTCAGGAGAAAGGCCGCGGGTGTAGTCCGTTTCCGGGAGCTTTCCTTTACAGGCCTCATAATAAGCGCTGTAGTCCTGCTCCTCCGCCTCATTATGTGTATACACATCTGTATGTGTATGTGTATACTGTCCGCTTTTGTCCGGGCTTTGTCCGGAGGATTGGCGGATTATATCCGGATTATTGGCGGAGGATTTCCGATTTTCTTCCGGATTATTTCCGGAGGATTGCCGGGGGATTTCCTGATTACTTCCGGTTTTCTTCCGGTTTATTTCCTGATTATTGCCCGATAATTGCCCCTTTTCTTCCTCCTCGCTCAGGTCTGAGAAAACATCCTCAGGCCGCTCCCTCCGCGGTGTATCCTCTACTGTGAGGCCTAAGAGCTTGTAGGTCTCATCAAATACGGCCTTGTCATCTGTGAGGCCTGTATCTATCCGCACAAGGTCGAATATGTCATAGCTTGCGTCACAGGAGAAACACTTTACCCGATTATGTTTCCGGTCTAAGCTCATGGAAGGGTTATTGTCTGTATGCTCAGGGTTGAGGCAGGAGAAAGGCCTCCGGGTATCTATGCCCTGTCCCCTCAGATACTCCTCTATCATTCCCTTAGCGGTTTCCCTCGCTTGTGTTCTGTCCATGATTTTTTAACCCCCTACCCTTATTTTTTGTAAAATCCGGAAAAGGCTTTCCGGTCTGATTCTCCGGGAAAAGTACCCCCCGCCCCTTTGATTTCGCGGAAATTCTCACGCGATTGTCGGACGGTTCCGGAAGAGAGAGCCTGTAGAGATGGAGCCTCCCCCTCCCCGGGTATCTCACGCACTCTCACGCTCAGCCCTACCCCCGGGGGGAGTCCTCTCACGCGGGAGAGTAGGCCTGTACCCCTCCCCCCTCCCCCCTGTTTTCTGTCGTTTTGTCTCACGGTCTGTTAATGCCTCCGTCCCTTGCGCGGCTTATAGTTTGGATTGAAAATAGCGTCCATAAGTTGTGACAAAGTTCTGCCCCTACAGATGGCTTTTTCGTACTCATTCCACGCTTTATACCAGTCTTTTCCGGGCTTTTTAGTGATTTTTGCCCCTATTTCGTGCAGTTTTTCCTCCGCTTCTCTCTGCTTTTTCTCCCAATATGCGTCCTCTTCAGCCCTCCGCTTAGCCTCTCTCCGCTCAAACTTCCTCCGCCAATTCCGGTCTATCCGTTGCCATTCCTTCCGGAAGTTCCTGAGCTGAGTCCACCTGTAAATGGTAGATCTGTGTACCCCACAGGCCGCGGCTATATCCCTCACCCGCTCATAGTCATAGTACATAGCTACAGCTTTTTTCTGTGTTTCGGTCAAGGGCTTTTCCGGTTTCAGCTTCTTTCTTCCCATACCCCCGCCCCCCTCCTCTCTCATGGACGTTGAAGTATATATATAGGGGCGTTCCGATTCCTCAGGAGTCTCACCCACGATTCGGCCCCCCGGGTTTTGCTCAGGGGTACCCCTCCCCCGGGTCAAGGTCTATGGGGGTGGGGCTACCCCTCCGGGGTGGGGTGTCCCTCCGCCTCCTGCCTCAGCTCAGGCCTCAGGGTCTACCTCTTCTCCTATCCATCTGAGAGGCTTACCTGTTATGTAGCTGTACTCTACCCACAGGCTTTCCTTTACAGCGTCACAGGCTCTCATGGATACAGGCCACTCAGTTACAGTTATCAGGTCTGTAAAGCTGTCTATCTCCTGTACAGGGTAGCCCTCAGCCTCTAAGCGCTGTAGCTCTGAGATAAGCTCTCCCTCAGCTCCTGAGCTGTCTCCATACCTCTTTACCATATACTCAAAGAAGGAGAGGCCGCTCAGCTCATGCCGATCTCCATGTGAGAGGCTCTGTACCCTACAGCCTCCGTCATACAGCTTAGGCTCATAGCTCAGCATACAGCCTCTACAGCTCTTCTTTTTCTGTCTTACGCACTCCATGTTATCAGCTCCTTATTATGGGGTCTGAGGCCGCTGTAGGCCTGTAAAAGGAAGGCCTACCGGGGTCTATTCACCCCTAAGTTTAGGGAGTATGGCCTCCCCTGTAAATGGGAGGCCTATACCATTTAACTGTGTTAATGGTATTAGGAAAAATGAGGGGGTTCTGAGCCTTATATTTCAAGGGTTTCAGAAAAGCCAATAACCGAACCACCCCCCTAAAATAACCGAACCACCCCCTTTTTATAACCGAACCACCCCCTTTTTTTTTACATCCTTCTACACATACACATCTGTATACACATACACACAAAACGCTACAGAAAAGGCGGAGGGTTATCAGCTCCTCCGCCCTTGCTCAGGCCTTTCCTTACAGGCTTTTCCTCATGCTGTGTACTATGTCCTCCGCGCTCTTTACGGCCTCCTCTGTCTGTTTCGCAAGGTCACAGATCATATAGGTGAGGGCGTTGTACAGGTTCTCAAAATGCTCAGGGCTACAGGCTACCATCTCCCACATATTGTTGGTGTCTACATACCTCTCAGCAAAGCTCTGAGCTACAGCCTTTATCCGGTGTGCCGAAAAGTCTACCTCTGTGATGGTGTCTGTGAGGTTGCTTATGTCTTTCCTCACGGCGGAGGGCGTTGTCTCTCCTGCCTCCTTCATCAGCTCAGAGGCAAGGCCGCGCTTATCCTCCGCGCTCAGCTTCATCAGTTCCGCCATAATGTTACAGGCTATCATGGTCTCCGCTCCTTTCTTATCTCATCAGGCTCAGGACAAACAGAATAACAAGGGCTGTACTTATCAGGGTCTCCTTTGCGCTCTTCCTCATGCTCCTTCCCTCCTTACAGGCTCTTATAGAGGTAAACCGGGAGGCCTAAGAGCTTCCATGCGGCTACCTCGCTATCTGTAGCGCCTGAGTAGCTCACAGCCTCCGGTATCTCACTCTTCATGTAGTCGCGGAGTCCATCCTCATTGGTCTCTACAAAGATTTTGTAGTCAAAGCCGCGCCTCCTACAGTTGACTATCCATACTCTCCTGTAGCTCATGCCTCCCGCTCCTCTCTCCGGGGGTTTGCTCCCCCCTGTTCTCTATCAGTATAAATGATATGGTTTAAGCTGTCAAGTATTACTTTCAACCATAAATTTATCATTGACTATTTACGTTCTTTCCTTTATACTGTAAAGCGGGAGGAGGTGTAGCTGTATGCAGGATATGGGTACAAAGATAAAGTTAGCCTGTACCCTTGCCGGGGTCTCTATGTCTGAGCTTGCGCGGAGGATAGGTACTACTCCTCAGAACCTCAGCCAAAGGCTAAAGGTAGGCCGCTTTTCGGCGGAGGAGCTTGAGTCCATAGCTAAGGCTTTGGGCGCTGAGTTCCGCTTAGGGTTTATCTTCCCGGATGGGTCTGAGGTCTAAGGCGGAAATGTGGGGAAGGCCGCTAAGGAAAAGGGCGGGGGCTGTTGTGCCTCCGCCTCTTATGGTATAATCTCATATCAGAGATACCCCCTTTTTGATCACTCCGAAAGGGGGCTATCCTGTATATAAAAAGGGGGCGCTCAGGGTAGTGCCTCCTGTATTATTGTCTGTTGTTCCGCGGCCTGAGCCTCCGCCTCTTTCCTCTTAGCGGCGGCTCTCCTCGCCTGTCTGATATGTGCCTCTATCCGTTTCTGTTTCGCCTCAAGGCGGGGAGCCTGAGAGGGGTAGCCCTTCAGCTCATACCATATATTGAGGCCGCTAAAGGAGAGGTAGCTGAGTGCGGCTATGTTGTCTACCCGCGCTCCCATATCATCATAGTAGTAGTACCCTGAGAGTATGCCGCGCTCTACAAGCTCCTTCATATCCCGGTCAAAGGGTCTGATAATCTTATCGTATATGTTCCCCCTGTGGGCTATGGTCTCATAGCGGGGTATTCCCTTAGCGGCTCTCAGGAGGGTCTCTACTGTTGTCCTTCCCTGTGTGGGCTTGCCCCAATTCATGTTATACAGGCTACACAGTTTCCAACAAAAGGGGATACTGTAAGGGTGGTTGTTCGTGTTGATCGCAAAGAGGGCGGAGGGATAGGGCATGATATAAGCCCCTGAGAGGTACTCCGCCATACTGTAGGTAAGCTGTACCTCCGCCTCTCCTCGCTTTACAGGGTTTCCGCCCTCCCGGGTTGCTATGTGGTCTACTATCCGGGTAGCATGGTGTACAGTTTCCTTTACCTTGCGGCTCTTCCCCTCAGGCCTGTTATACTCTGTCTCATCCCACTCTAAGGAGATTCCGTACAGCGTCCGGATAGCTGTATTGAGCTGTTCCCGGGCGCTCTTCTTATCCTTTATCCCGCATTTGTTCATGTACTCATCAAGGGAGATTTTCACAGTACGGCCTTTAAGGATGGCCTCAGGGGTTATCTGATTCTCCCGCGGGAGCTGTTCTGTAGCCTTAGTGAGGAACATTATCAGCACTTTGAAGGTCTGAGCGGAAACATCTAAGAGCGCCTCCTCCGCTACAGTTATGATAACTCCCTCTGAGTTGATCGTCCCGGCGCGGGTGATCGCGTCTATTTGCATATTCTGAGGGGTTGTAGAGGAGGCTATAAGGCCGTGTATGGGCTTGCCCTGTAGAGTCCTCTTATACAGGCTATCAGAGCCAAAGGAGCCTACTATTGAGGACGCGTCAAGGATGGAGGATAGCTCCTGCTCCCGCGCTCTCAGCTCTTCCTCATTCTCCTCCGGATAAAGGTATCTCTCACTCATACACATCCACCCTCCAATACTTAGAGGAGTAGGGGAAGAATACGCTATACCATGAGCTGTTCCCCTTAGCAAGCGCTCTCTTTATGCGCGGCCTCGCCTCCTGTATCTTATCCTTAGGCACAGGAGGGATATTATCTCCTACAGGCTCAAAGGCTTTCATGGTCTCCCGGAAGTATTCCGGAGTCCATTGTGTAAGGTCTCCCGCGGAGGCTCCCTTAGCCTCCTCCGCCCTGTTCCGCTCTACTGTTTCCCTCAGCATGGAGAGCGCCTCATTCACGGCCTCAAGAGTCTCCCATACCTGCCGCATGGATACCTTAAGGAGAACATACTCAGGAGTCTTAGTCTCCTCAGCTATCAGCTCCATAAA
>Ga0247609_10006425_pt1 | contig 11315 bp, 6 predicted proteins | sample 172DNAGHGlowgp2_FD_193487 | JGI IMG/M metagenome (GOLD analysis project Ga0247609, IMG submission 193487) | Sheep rumen microbial communities from Palmerston North, Manawatu-Wanganui, New Zealand - 1728 DNA GHGlow gp2 | ecosystem: Host-associated > Mammals > Digestive system > Stomach > Rumen ... | reverse complement strand
GAGTTATTATTATGGCTCCAGTAGCCCTACATCAAAAGGGAGAGCATAAGGCTTTATTGGATAAATACTTAAAGATGGGATATATCCGTGCTGAAATAGATGGGCAGACTATGATGCTAGATGAGGAGATTAATCTTGAAAAGACTAAGATGCATGATATTTATATTGTGATTGAGCGTCTTAAGATGAAGCCAGATATTAGAGAAAGGCTTGCGGACGCGTTAAGGGTTACATTAAAGATTGGTCAGGGATACGCAAGAATTAAGACTGATAGTGATGATAATACGTATTCTGAGCATTATTCATGTAAATACTGTGGATATAGCGTACCAAAGCTTGAACCACGTCTTTTCTCGTTTAATTCACCACTAGGTGCATGTCCTTCATGTAATGGGCTTGGAGCTAATATGAGTATTTCTCCTGATTTATTATTTGATGAGGAGAAGTCTATTAATAAGGGAGGAATCCTTCCATATAAGCACCAGGAAAAGGATAATTTAAATAATGCTGAGCTTAAGATTGTTTGTGATGAATATGGTATTGATATGGATAAGCCTATTGAATATCTAACTCCAAAGCAAAAGAAGGTTTTATTATATGGTAGTGATAGACCTATTAAGTTTAAAATGACATCACAATCTGGACGTGATCATTCAAAGGTTGAGTATTTTGAGGGAGTTTTAAATACCTTTGAGCGTAGATATAAGGAAACTAATAGTGATTGGATTCGTGAATGGATTGAGACATTCATGATTGAACGTGAATGTAAGGAATGCCATGGTAATAGATTGAATGAGGGAGTTTTAAATATCTTTATTGATGGCAAAAATATTGCTGATTTATGTAATATGTCTATTGAGGAGCTATATAATTGGTTCTCAAATGTTAAGCTTGAAGGAGAAAAGGCTAAGATTGCTGAAATTGCAATTGAGGAGATTAAGGATAGATTAGAGTTCTTAATTAATGTTGGTTTAGAGTATTTAACATTAGGACGTAGTGCTGATACATTGTCTGGAGGAGAGGCACAGCGTATTAGACTTGCGACTCAGGTAGGATCAAAGCTTACTGGAGTATTATATGTACTTGATGAGCCTTCTATTGGATTGCATCAGCGTGATAATCAAAGATTAATTGATACTCTAAAATCAATGAGGGATTTAGGTAACACGCTTATTGTTGTTGAGCATGATGAGGATACTATGCGTCAGGCAGATTGGCTAGTTGATGTAGGACCAAGAGCAGGAATTCATGGTGGGACAATTATGGCATCTGGTACTCCAGAGGATGTAATGAAGGTTAAGGATTCTATTACAGCCGCATATCTTAGAGGAGATTTAAAGATAGAGGTTCCAAAAACAAGACGTAAAGGTAATGGTAATTTCATTAAAATTAGAGGTGCTAAGGCACATAATCTAAAGAATGTTAATGTAGATATACCTCTTGGAACTCTTACAATAGTTACAGGAGTTTCTGGTAGTGGTAAATCATCACTTGTTAATGAGGTTTTATATAAGAATCTTTATGTTAAACTATACAAGAGCAAGAGAGTAGAGCCAGGTGAGGTTAAAAAAATTGAGGGAATGGAAAACTTTAAGAGAGTTATTCAAATATCTCAAACACCTATTGGACGTACTCCAAGATCTAATCCAGCTACATATACTGGTGTATTTGATGATATACGTGAGCTATATGCACAAACAAATGATGCCAAGGCTCGTGGATTTGATAAGGGTACATTTAGCTTTAATGTTAAGGGTGGAAGATGTGAGGCCTGCTATGGAGATGGTGTTAAAAGAATTAGTATGGACTTCCTCCCAGATGTTTATGTACCATGTGAGGTTTGTGGTGGTACAAGGTATCAGGTGGATACACTTAATGTAAAATGGAAGGGTAAGAACATAGCAGAGGTTTTAGATATGAGAATTGAGGAGGCTTATGACTTCTTTAAGCTTCAGCCTAAGATTGAGCGTAAGCTTAAGGCCTTAATTAAGGTTGGATTGGGATATATGAAGCTTGGACAATCCTCAACAGAGCTTTCCGGAGGAGAGGCTCAGCGTGTAAAGCTAGCATCAGAGCTCTCATCTCGTATAACAGCTGATACACTTTATATAATGGATGAGCCTACAACAGGACTTCATACAGATGATATAAAGCATTTAATGGCTGTTATTAATGAAATTGTTGACGCGAAAGCCTCTGTAATTATCATTGAACATAATCTAGATGTGATTAAATTAGCTGACTATATTATTGATTTAGGACCTGAGGGTGGATCAAAGGGAGGAACTGTTGTTTTCCAAGGAACTCCAGAGAAGCTTATTACAGTAAAGGAGTCATATACAGGTCAATATTTGGCCAAATACCTTGAAAAGTAGAATTACGATATACGTTTTGCGTCATTTTTTTACAAATTTAGTTCGGATTATATTGAAAAAATATAAAATACGTGGTAATCTTAATATAAATAATGCTAATGAGAGGTAAATTTATGAAAATTATATCAAAAATATTATTACCAATAGCAATAATTGCATTAGCAGCTTATGGAGTTATATTTTACTTAGACCATGAGGGTATTAAAACGGTTTTAGCAACATATACAGTTCATTTAGCTGAGTGGATAAAGGATAAGGATAATGCTATTATTATGGCATCATTCGCTGGAGTATGTGCTTTATTCGCAATTATTTCTGCTATTAGAAGAAGAAAAAATAAACATACTTACAACATCGGGTTTTTAACAATAGCAGTAACTATTGCATTTTTCGCATATATTTGGAAGGATTTCTTTAAAGATTTTTCAGATATGACAACAATGAGAATGGTCTCATTGGGATGCCTAGCATTTGCTGAGTTATTATTTGTATTAATTGCGTTAATTCCTGGAAAGAAAATTGAAGGAGATCATACTTATCAAGCAAGACCTCTTGGATTATTCTCATATATTGTACCTATTTTAGGATCAGCAGTAATTGTTTGTTACGCTGTATTTGCTAAGAATGGTTATGAGAACGTTGGAGAGCTTGTAAGACATGCATATAAGTATGCCTTAGATTTCAAGGTTAATTGGAATGTTCCAAGACCACGTAATGTATTAATTGGTGTTTCTGGTTTAGTAGCAGCAGCAACATTAACATTTGCTGTATTCGCTAGAAGAAGAAATATTTTACCACCATTATTTGTTGGTGCTGGATTTGTAGCTATTTACCTATTCTTATTGAAGGATAAGTATTTTATAAGTTTTATTAAGAAGGCTTGTGATAATGGAAATGTTATTACAAATGTTGCAGTTCTTGCAATGCTAATCACATTTGTAATAGTATTAATGCTTGCTGTATTTGGACTTGTTGAAACTATATTCTCATTATTTGATAAGAAGATTGAGTACACAACTATTGCAACTGCTGAGATTGATAATGAGCAAGCTGCAGAGGTTAAGGCTCTAGTTAATGATATTGAAAATGATGAAGATGATGAGGAAGAGACTGCTGAAGAAGAGGCTCCTGTAGAAGAGGAGGCTAAGGCTGAGGTAGTAGAAGATGATGACGATGAGGAAGAGGACGACGATGAGGATGAAGCTCCTGCTGTTGTAACTCAAGCTAAGAGTCAATCTGATGAAGACTTTGACGTTGATGACATCGATGATGAAGAGGATGAAGACGACGAAGACGATGAGGATGAGGAAGAAGAAGACGAAGAGGACGAAGAAGAGGAAGAGGACGACGATGATGAGGACGACGGTGCACGTGAGGCCTTAAGAAGACGTCGTGAGTTAATTCGTCAACGTATCCTTGCTGCTCGTGCTGAATCTGATGATGATGAGGACGAGGATGAAGAGGATGTTGAAGAGGATGAGGTCATCGGATATGCAGACGAGGACGAAGAGGACGAGGAAGAGTCTGAGGATGAAGATGATGAGGCAGAACCAGAGGATATAGCCGAAGAGAAAGCAATCCTTAATGATGAAGAAATTGTTGAAGATGATGACGAAGCCTTGCTTGATGATGAGGAATCTGAGGAAGAGGAAGAGTCTGATGTATATGAAGAGTCTGTAGCCTTTGATAATGAAGAGGAAGAATTAGACGATGATGACGAAGCTGAAGAGGACGATGAATATGACGAAAGCGAACAAGCTGATGATGAGTCATATGATGAGCCTGAAGAGCTAGATGACGAAGCCGTTGAAACTTTACCTGAGGATGAAGAATCTGATGAAGAGCTTGATGAGGAGGAAATCCTTGATGAGGAAGCCCTTGATGAAGAGGAAGAATCTGAAGATGAAGACGAGGACGATGATGAGGATGATGAGGATGAATCTGATGATGATTCTTCAAATGACGCCGACATTGATATAGCTACTGGAACAAGAATTCCAAAGATTAAGTCTAAGCCATTAAATGAGAAGATGATTACAGTTCTTGACGATGAGAAGAAGCAAAGATATAACGATATCCGTAATGAGCTTCAATCATATAAGAAGGTATCAGAAAGATTCTCTTCAAAGGTTGATTCTTATAGATACCATAGAGAACTAATCGCTAAGATGACTATTTCTGGTAAGACATTAAGACTTCATCTTGCATTAAATCCAGATGATTTCGAAGGAACTAAGTATAGCTACCAAGATCTATCAGCTAAGAAGAAGTATATGTATACTCCTATGACAATCAAGCTAAGATCTAAGAGATCAGTTAAGCATGCAATTGAGTTAATTGGAATGCTTGCTCAAGCCTTTGGACTTGAAAAGAATTCAAGATATAAGGAAAAGGATTATATGGCAGAGCTTGAAGCTGAGTTTAAAGCTAAGAGCGAGAATACTGATGCAGAATAATCTATAAAAGAGGAGATTTAATCTCCTCTTTAATTTAAGTAATAGGGAGTGAAAGCCATGCCTTTAGATGAAGAAAATAAAAATGATGATAAGGCAAAGGTTGATGAGGATAAAAAGAATAATACCCTAACTGATGAGGATATACAAAAGCTAGCAGAAACACTTGCACAGGGAGATACAAACTCAAAGGAGTTTAAGGAATTTGAACGCAAGCTTTCAATGCTTCAAAAAAAGCATAAAAAGAAACATATTTTTAGGCAAATTGGACTTAAGCTTTTATATGCTATAACACTATTTGCTGTAAATCTTGCAGCATTTGGCTTCCTTAGTAAGGATACAACTATATATTCCTGGCAAAAGGGCCTAATATATATAGGTGCAATAACAATTATTAGTATTATTCTTCAAATTATCATACATTTTGTTTATCTTTTACCTAATACCTTTATAGGGATAAGACCATATTTAATTCAAATGATAAAGCCTATAGCTTTATTTATGATTATGATTATAGCAAACTATAATATCAAATATATCGTGTTTGATTTTTGGTATGATATTATATTTTTTGAAATATTAAGCTATGCATTTCAATTTGGTATTACATACTATAAATATAAGGGGCTTATAAGAAAACTATTATAAGAGGCTTATGCCTCTTTTAATTTTTATAATTAATGTGTTATAATATGACTATGTTTTGAAACAAAAAGAAATGGTGGTAGGATTATGAGTAAATATAAATTAAAGGATATGGTTAAGGATTTAAATCTAACTATTTTAGCAGGAGAAAATGGACTAGACGCATGGATTGAGGATGAAAATGTAACACGTCCTTCAATGGAATTTGCAGGATTTTTTGATTTCTATGAATCAAAAAGAGTTCTTCTTATTGGTTCTAAGGAATCAACATTTTTAAAGCAGCTTCAGCCAGAAATTGCTAAGGCTCGTGTAAAATATCTATTCCAGAAGCAACCACCATGCATTATCATTTCTAAGAATGTAGAGCTTCCTAATTATTTTTTAGATTTCGCAAATGAATATAACATTTGTTTCCTTAAGTCTGAGCTTAGAACAACACCTTTAAACTCAAAGGTATATTCATACCTTCAAGCAAGACTTGCACCACGTCAAACTGTTCATGGTGTATTAATGGACATTAATGGAATGGGAACACTAATAATTGGTAAGAGTGGAATTGGAAAAAGTGAAACAGCTCTAGAACTTATCAAGAGAGGACATCAGCTAATTTCTGATGACCGTGTTGATATTTATGAGCGTGAGCAGGGATATATTATTGGTAATGCACCTGAGGTACTTGAAAGGTATCTAGAAATTCGTGGAATTGGAATTGTAGATGTTGTAAAGATGTTTGGTGCTGGTGCCTTCCGTAAATCAAAAAGAGTTCAGCTTGTAGTTGAGCTTGAGAAATGGGAATCAGATAAATATTACGATAGATTAGGATTATCTAATGATACTGTTAAATATTTTAATTCTGAAATTGTTCATGTTGTAATTCCAGTCCTTCCAGGACGTAACGTGTCACTTCTTGTAGAAAGTGCTGCTATGAATGAAAAGCTTAAGATATTTGGATATAATTCAGCCCTTGAGTTTACTCAAAGTATAAATAAGCTAGCCAAGAGAGGAGAAAACAATGGTAATTAATACATTAGATCCAATTGCTTTTCTAGGAATAAGATGGTATGCCATTTTTATACTAGCAGGTATTATAATAGCTGTAGTTCATGGACTTCGTGAAGGAAAAAAATTAGGAATATATTCTGATTTTATATATTGGGGAGTAATAGTATGTGTGCCACTTGCTATAGCAGGAGCGAGAATATGGTATGTATTATTTAACCTTTCTGATTTTGATTCACTTGCTGATGTTTTAGGACTAAATAGTGGAGGATTATCTGGTCTTGCAATCCAAGGAGGAGTAATAGCTGCACTTATCTATATTTATTGGTGGTGTAGACATAAAAATGTTTCCTTATATAAGGTCTTTGATATTGTAGCTCCAGGATTTTTAATTGGACAAATACTTGGAAGATGGGGTAATTTCTTTAATCAGGAACTATATGGTGGAGTTATTCAAAATACAAAGCTATTTAAGGCTTTATTACCACAGTTTATTACAGAGCAAATGTATATAGGTGGTGAATATCACCATCCTGTATTCCTATATGAATCATTATTAAACCTATTAGGATTAATAATAATGCTTATAGTTCGTCGTAAGGATAAGAAGCTATTATCAGGAGATTTAATGGGATTCTATCTTGTGTGGTATGGATGTGTAAGAATATTTACAGAAACATTACGTACACATGGAGATGCATCTGACCCACTTAAAATAGGACCTATTTATGTATCAATTTTAACATCATGCCTATTTGTTATATGTGGAATTACCTTCTTAATATTAAAAAGAATTAAGGGACCAAGAAAGGGCTATATTGATATTATTAATGAAGTAGAAGCAAATAAATTTAGCTGTGTTTTATTTGATTTAGATGGAACATTAATAGATACTAGAGGATTAATATTCGCTTCATTTGAATATACATTTGAAAAATATTTCCCAGACTATAAGCTTACAGATGATGAGCTTGAATCATTCTTTGGCCCTACATTACATGAAACATTTAAAAGATATTGTGATGATGAAGCTAAAATAGAAGAAATGATTGCCTATTATAGAGCTTTTAATGAAGAAAGGCATAATGAATACGCTAAGCCTTTTGATAATGTTAAAGAGGTTGTACGTCTTCTTCATAAGAAGGGATATAAGCTTGGAGTTGTATCTTCAAAGAGAAGAGAAGCCATAAGCCTAGGCTTAAGCTTATGTGGTATAGAGGACTATATGGATGTTATTATAGGTGAGGGTGAAGCTATACCAAAGCCATCACCAGATGGTATTAATAAGGCCCTAGAGGCATTATATCCAGATGGTCATGAGGGTCTTAACATAATGTATGTTGGAGACCATCCAAATGATATATTAGCAGCTAAGGCTGCCAATGTTAAATCTGTTGGTGTTATGTATTCAAGTAAGAGGGATTTAATTGATGAAGAAAATCCTGATTATGAGATTTATAGATTTATTGATTTGCTAGAAATACTTGTTGAATAAGGAGCTTTTATGTCATACTCAAGTGATGTAAAGGATGAGATATCATCTCTTCCATTTAAAAACTTAATAGAGCAAATGTATGAGCTTGAAAGTATGCTGCGCCTTGCATCAGAGATTTTAATAGAATCTAGTGGTATAAAAATATCATTTCAAACAGCTAATGCAAATGTAGCTCGTAGATTCCTTCAATTACTTAAAAATTATATTAAATGTGAGGTATCTATCGCATCAAAGAAGGTTAATAGATTAAATCAAAATAATATCTATTATATTAATATTAATTCTATGTCTGATGCGATACTTGAGGAATTTGGATTATTAACAAAATCCCCTAATCAGGATGAGATACTTTCTAATAGTGACACTATAGCTGCATATTTAAGAGGTGCATTTTTAGTTAAGGGAAGTGTTAATTCACCTGATTCATCAAATTATCACCTAGAAATATATACTACCTCTGGTGAGGAGTCTATATTTATACAGGCGCTAATGAATCATTTTGATCTTAATGCTAAAATAACTAGAAGAAGAGACAATTATGTTATATATATGAAGGCTTTAGAATCAATTAAAGATTTTTTAAGAATAATTGGTTCAATCCAATCTGCATTTAAACTTGAGGAGGCTCAAATAGAGCGTGAGCTACATTCTAATGTACAGCGTAAGCTAAACATAGAGGTAGCAAACGATAGTAAAGCATTAAAAAGTGCTCAGGAGCAGCTAAAGTACATTAGATATATTGAATATAATTATCCATTAGAGAAGCTAGATGGTAGATTGCTGCTTATAATGAAGGCTCGCAAGCAAAATCCTGAAGCTTCTTTAAATGAGCTTATAGAAATATTAGAATTGCAATATGATGAGCATATTACTAAATCAGGATTAAATCATAGGCTTAATAGAATTAAGGAGCTAGCCTTAGACCTTATGGAGAAGAAAGGCGAGGCTTGAAAAAATGAAGGTTATAATATATAATAGTCTAGTATATTGTTTAAGGAGTGAATTTAATGCCTAGAGTAGTAAAAAAAGTTAAAAAGCAAAGAGGAGCAGTAAAGCATACAAAGAAGTTTTGGATAATACTTACTTCTTGTATTACAGCATTTATTGCAGCTGTAGTAGCTACATGCTTAATTATATATTTTGTAACAGATGATGATGATTATGATTATTTTGATGCTATTGATGATAGCTATTCAATTACATATGATCAAGCAAAAACAAAAATGTCTGAGGTAGAAAATCTATTTATATTCTATTGGGATGATGCATCATTTGATCCTGAGGATAGCACAACTGACGCATTATTAGAGGAAAATATTGAAAAGCTTTATAAGAAGATAGTACAATATAACGCAGTAGATGCATCAGATATTAATGCTGGAACTATTGATGATAAATATCAGCAAATTGAGTTTTATTTAGTATATACAGGAAATTCAAAGGGATCTGCTGCCCTTGGAACTGTATCTACAGATGATGATGGTAATGAGTCAACAACAGCTAATGCTACATCTGGAATTACATCAACAAATGTACTTGCTTATTACTATAGTGGAAAGTATTGCGAATATCCATATGGAAATAGTAAGGAAACTGAGGATTATCCTTATACTATGAATGACGTTAAGGATGCAAATCTATTTGTAAGTCAAATATATGATGAGCTAAAGGAATTATTAGCTTAATAATCATGCCACTATTAATATAGTGGCTTTATTTTTTAGGAGAAAATTATGAATTTAGATTTATTAAAAATTGTATCAGAAAAGCTTAATATAAATGCTAAATATTGTGAAGCTACATTGAAGCTTTTAGAGGATGGGGCTACTGTCCCTTTTATAGCAAGATATAGAAAGGAAATGACTCATGGTCTTGATGAGAATCAAATAAGAGCTATTTCTGATGAATATAATTATGCAAATGAGCTTCAAAAAAGAAAGGATGATGTTAAAAGACTAATAGATGAAAAGGGTCTTTTAACTGATGAACTATCACAAAAAATTGATGACTGCAAGAAGCTTATAGAGGTAGAGGATATTTATAGACCATTTAAAGAAAAAAAGCAAACAAAAGCTTCTAAGGCTATAGCACTTGGCTTAGAGGCATTAGCTAAAATAATGATGAGCTTTCCTACTACAGGAAATAGAGAGGATATAGCATTAAAATATAAGAATGGTGATTTAAATGATGTAGAGGATATTATATTAAATGCTTCATATATAATTGCTGAATGGATATCTGATAATGCCGCATATAGAAGCTATATTCGTGATAGAGCAATGAAATATGCTAATATATCAACTAAGCTTAAAAAGGGTGCAAATGATGAATTAGAGGTATACAAGAACTATTATGATTATAGTGAAATGGTATCAAAGATTAAAAATCATAGAATCCTTGCGATAAATCGTGGAGAAAATGAAGGAATATTAAATGTATCAATAGTATTCGATGATGAAAGATATATTGATTTTTTAAATAAGCATATAATAAAGAATGAACAATCAATATTTGTTAATGATATAAAGAATGCGATTGTTGATGCCTATAAAAGACTTATAAAGCCATCAATTGAGCGTGAAATAAGAAATAGCCTTTCTAAGGAGGCTTCAGATAGTGCCATTAAGATATTCTCATTAAACCTTAAAAATCTTTTATTACAGGCTCCTATTAAGGGTAAGGTAGTATTAGGAGTAGATCCTGCCTTTAGAACTGGATGCAAAATGGCTGTAATTGATAGTCAAGGTAATGTACTTGATAAAAATGTTATATATCCTAATGAAAGAAGTAAGGGTAGTGTAAGAAATGAGGATGACGTTAAAAAGAGTAAGATAATAGTAGCCTCATTATGTAAAAAATATAATATTGACCTAATAGCTATAGGTAATGGTACTGCATCAAGAGAAACTGAGGAGTTTATTTCAGAAACTATAAAGGAATATGCACTTAAAGCAAAATATGTAATAGTATCAGAGGCAGGTGCCTCTGTATATAGTGCATCAAAGCTTGCTCAGGAGGAATTCCCAGATTATCATGTTGAGGAAAGAAGTGCAGTATCAATAGCAAGAAGATTAGAGGATCCACTAGCTGAGCTTGTAAAAATTGACCCAAAATCTATAGGTGTAGGTCAATATCAGCATGATGTTAATGAATCTGATCTTGAAATATCATTAAATAGAGTAGTTGAGGATGCCGTTAACTCTGTAGGAGTTGATGTAAATACTGCCTCTGCAGCCCTATTATCACATGTTGCTGGTATAAATAAAACAATAGCACAAAACATTGTAGAATATAGGAAGGTAAATGGTGGTATTAAATCACGTAAGGAGCTATTAAAGGTATCAAAGC
>Ga0247609_10006423_pt1 | contig 11315 bp, 16 predicted proteins | sample 172DNAGHGlowgp2_FD_193487 | JGI IMG/M metagenome (GOLD analysis project Ga0247609, IMG submission 193487) | Sheep rumen microbial communities from Palmerston North, Manawatu-Wanganui, New Zealand - 1728 DNA GHGlow gp2 | ecosystem: Host-associated > Mammals > Digestive system > Stomach > Rumen ... | reverse complement strand
GCAGATTAGAATCTTATGGAGATCAATTAATAAAAGAAATCTTACAACCATATGATGAATGGGAAATGGTATATTTTACAGATCCTAATAACATAGCTAAAACAATGTATAATATATAAGAGGTGAAGAGAATGATACAATTAACAGACGAACAAGAAAAAGTTATTAAAGAAGCAGTTAATTGGTTTAGAAATTCATCTGAGCAAACTTTTGAATTAAGTGGATCAGCAGGTACTGGCAAATCTTTAGTATTACATTGTATTGTTAATGAGTTAGGGTTATCAGAACTAGAAATTGCACCTGCAGCATATACTGGTGCAGCAGCTATAGTTATGAGAAGAAATAATTTTCCTACAGCTTGTACAATACATTCGTTATTATATACTTATAAAGAGATTTTTAATAGATCTACAGGAGAAACTACTAGAAAATTTGAATATAAAGGTATAGGTGGATTTGTTAAATTGATTATCATAGATGAAGCTGGTATGTGTGATATAAATATTAGAAGAGATTTAGAAAGATCACATGTTAAGATAATTGTAGCAGGTGATATAAATCAATTACCACCTATATCTGGGCAACCTGCATATTTTCAAAATCCTTCTGAAATACATTACTTAACTAAGATAATGAGACAAAATGAAAGATCTGCTATAGTGACTTTGTCTCAACAGTTACTACATCATAGAAAATTATACCCTGGAAACTATGGCGATGTATTGGTTATAACTAAAACAGAATTTTATAATAATTTAAAATACTTTATTCAAGAGTATGGGATAGTATTATGTGGTATTAATAGAACTAGAGACCAATTGAATACTACTATTCGATCTGATATATTAGGATATACTAATCCTCTTCCCAATATAGGTGAAAAACTAATTAATAGAAAAAATTTATGGGAACTACAAATTGATAATGGAATAGCACTGGTTAATGGCACTGTTGGTAAATCCCTTACTACTGTTGATATATCTAAATATAATAACAATACGTTTACTATAGATTTTAAACCTGATTTTACTGAAGAAGTTTTTAGAAATTTAGAAGTAGATTATAAGTACTTTTTGGCAGATTATAATACTAGAAAAACTCTTAGTGCTAGTTATGATCCATCATCAAGTGCAGCTAGAATGGAATATGCATATGCATGTACTACTCATGTAGCTCAAGGATCTCAATTTAATAGTGGTATATATTTGCAAGAATACTTTCCGCATAACTCTCATAATTTACATTATACAGGATTAACTAGATTTAGACAAAAAGCTTTATATGTTATACCTGATATAAGAAAAACATATAATATTCCTATGTTTAAATGTGCACCTTTCCCAGTGGCTAAAGTTTATTAAATTCTATTTGAGCTATATACTATATATTTGAAAGGAGATGTTAGTATGAATGATCATAAATTTAACACATCCGGTATCTTAGATGCAAAGGTAGCGAGAAATCTATTATGTACTCAATTAATTGATGAGATTAATCATCTTATAAGAGAGGCATGTGAATGCCACAAAAATTATATAATTTATGAATTTGACAATGTATCAGGTCCTACTTTAAAATTAATAAAGTTTATTATAGATCAATATGAGGATAAAGGATATGAAATAGCAGCAAAAAATGAAACTACTTATATGATTAGCTGGTTATAAGAGGAGGATGAGTACAATGGGAGAGATTATATTAAAGGCTATGATTGAGAGTCATAATTATACTTATGATGAAGAAACAGATACAATATATGTATATGATAAATCAGTAGAAACATGTACAGATGAAGATTTAAAAAATATAGATTATATTAGTTTGATTAAGGATGATAATGGCAAACCTATAGGAATAAAATTTGAAGGATTTAGAAAACAAATAAAAAATTCAATGGAACAAAATCATCCAGAAGGAGAAGATGAGAATGTCACTTTTTAAGAAGACTAGAACTATTGTTGATATAATTGATCAAAATACAGGCTTAAATACTAATGCAGAAAAACAATATCTATTACTCTTAATACCTGCTGGGCAGGAAGATAATACTATTGGCGAATTTGTAGCTCTTAAAGGAAGACGAGATACATATAGATATTGTAACGATTATGTAATTTCTGGTGGATATGATATATTAAGATCTCAAATATTATCTGAAGGAATTAACTTTGGCAAAGAAGTATCTTTATATACATTTATCAGACTTGCTATCGAGCATTATAAATATGATAGTATTGATCAATTAGAGTTCTTGAATCAAGTTACTAGTGAAACATATATAGAATCAGACAAACTTACACCTGAATATCTTGAAAGGTTTTATAATCAAGAATGTAGACAGGAATCTAGATAGGAGGTTACAATGAATGAGGCAAATATCTCAAGTTGTTAATCAAAAACCAAAAAATTCTAAATTCTTTGACTTCTTTATAAAGAGGTATGGAGAGACTGCCACTAGATCTGCTGGAGATGAAGAGATATATAGAAATTTAAAAACACTATATTTAGATCTTTGTGCAGGATCTTGCAACTCTGATAAATACCTTGGTTATTTGTATAGTGATCCTAGAATTATTACAATTTTACTTAATGATGCATATAAGAAGTTAGTATCAGCTCATATTGTTTTTGAATCCCTTAATTTCTCCAGAGATAATGGGTCTTCTATAGCAGGTTTACCACAATTTCAAGAAACATATGAAGATTGTAAGAGAAGATACAATACATATTCTACTATATATAATTGTATGACTAACTTCTACAATACATCTCAACCAGTGTATTTAACTCAAATTTCTGTAACCCTTGCTAATAAGATGGCAAGAGATTCACAAGGTCAGGTGTGCTTATAAGCTAATCAAAAATTTATATAAAGGAGGTGTTTCTTTTTTATGATTAATTTTAACTCAATACGTGCTAAATTTATTCTAGGTAACCCTCTTATTAAGCCATCTACTCATTTTTGCCATAGACTTAAAAAGAGGGTTAAGCTACGAAAAGAAAAAGCACGAGTTAATTTTATTAGAAAGGCTTCTAGTGAAGCTCTTACTTTATATGATATTCCACGAGATAAGTTTTATGATTTCTGTTCTTATATGTATGGAAAGATTAAACATGTCCAAAAAAGGAATGCTTATAACTTTTTAGTATTGTTTGATAATTATTTTATATTAGCATCATATAGTGGAGATTTAATAACCTTATATGACATTGATGATGAATTTAAAAATGTATACTATGATATTAGAAAAGAACTTTCTAATACAGAAACTAAAGCATATTAAAGTAAAGGAGATTATAGATATGGAAAAAGCTGCAGTAATTAAAATTAGAGATGCATTTAAAAGAGCTACTATTACTTTAACTAGTAGAAAAGATGGATCCAAAAAAGAATTTGTACCTAATTTACATGTAGTTCTAGACAATAGCGTTAATATCATTGATGATGGTGATGGTAGTTTAATTTGGGATGATGAGAATGAAATGTTATGGTGGTTTAGAGCAAATACACCTAGTGCATATATTAATTCCCCTTCTAGTGGTATGAGCTTTGGTAATAAGGTAGAATTCCCTGCTATGTGTATAGGATCTAATTATGAACAAATACAGAATATGCGTGTACTACTCAATGAAGAATCTTACTATAAACTCTGTGAAGCTATAGGAACTGATGTTATGCCAAAAGAGGCAGTAGAATCTAATTATATCAATCTATTTGAAGAAACGGATATGTATGCTGTTATTACTAGAAAACAAGAAGTTAATTATAATACAGGAAGACCTAAGAAATATGATCCTACCTATACAGAGGATTCTGCATATACTATTGCAACTCATCCTGATCAAGGTGGAGGAGTATAAATATTATAATAATATACGAATATACAAGGAGGGGTATAATACCCCTCCTTTTGTAATATTGCTTTTCTTTGATGAGATACTATAGAGGTGAAAATACACAGGTAGTAAATACGAACATGTATAGGCGTACTACCTTTAACGAAAAAGCGCCGAGTCGGGGTCATATTCTGTGATACCCGGCGGAAAGGCCATTATGGCTAAGAAGTTTGCATTCCGCACCATTGTGAAGGAGTACAATATGACAGTACTCCGGTTTGACGGACATAATCTGTCCATCGAAAGAGTCTACGAAGTGGACGGGGCGTGGACTGCCCCATATTGCGAAGTCGCAAAAGAATGTACGGAGAACCTCCAAATGGAGGTTGTCCAGTGCATTGGGATGCCATTACTGGCAAAGGCCAGCTGGTATCCCAATCAAATATTTGTCTTTTCCCGCAGCGACGGGCAAGATATAGATTTACAAAAGCTCACTGAAGTCTACAAAAGGACGTTCGGAGAGTAAATAAACGGGGTGCAGTACCGGCCCCGTATTTTTTCTAAATTTTTTTTTGATAATATACTATAGTAATGATGTGATAGTAATAGTATATTAGGAGTGATGTATATGATTGTATCTTAATGTAAAAAATAATAATAGTTATAACTAGTAAGTAATGGCTGATGAGTCATATTAGGGAGTTCTACTGTTAAAAAGATTATCTTGATATAGTTCTAGCTGAAATGCTAGAGATGAGTGTTTATCAAAATTTTCTCAAGGAGGTATTTTTTTATGTATCAGTTCCAACAACAACAACAGCCTTATTATGGGCCGCAACAGGTTTATCAACCGATGATGCAACCTGGTATGAATATGTATGGTACACCTTATAATTATTATGGGGCACCGCAACCTCAAAATACGCAACTTTTTAAGAATTATTTAACACCTGAACAAATTGCTGAATTACAGATGAATCCTGATACATTTTCTACTAAACTTTCTAGAAGAGAATATCTTGGTAGTATTTGTTTGCATAAGAATGAACAGAATCAGATTGTTACTTTGGAGCAACTTCCGAATGGACATCACAAATGTTCAATCTGCCAAGCGGAATTCTATCTTTTAGAGCCTTCCACTGATATAGAATATATTAAAGGTATTTGCCAAAATATGATTAATTTGCTTCAATCTATTAAGACTTATTCATTGCAACCTAGTGAAGAACTTAGAAATATTTTTATGATGATTGGATTTATTGAAAGACTTCCGTATCTGTGGGAGAAATCTGTTAAAGCTTTTGAACAAGCTGTACCGGCTAATGGGTTTGGAATGCCTCAACAAGGTCAAAATCCTGATTCTTTCCAAGTTATGAATAATATATTTGGTGCTGGTATTATCCCTGGTACCGGATTTAATAATGGTGGGTTCTATCAACAGCCTGTTCCTCCTATGGCAATGTATAGTCAACCCGGGTTTGCACCTCAGCCTACACCTGGTCTTCCTCAGGCTCCTGTACAACAACCTGTTTATGATCCTAATCAACAATATGGTTTCTCTCCTCAACAGATGGTACAACAGCCTCAAGGTGTTCCTGCTAATGGTTATCAACAACCTATGCAACAAACTCCTCCGCCTCCTCCTGGTTATCCTAATCCTGCATCTAATCCTATCGGATATGTGGAACCTAACCAAATGACAACTCAAAATGTACAAATAGGTGGTCAACAACCGGCACAACAACCTATAGCTCCAACACCTCCTACAAATCCGAATATTCAACCACCGCCTCCTGTAACTCCGGCAAATAATAAAAAGTAGAATTTAATAATATAAAGATGATATATGGGAGAGGTATATCCTCTCCCTTTTATTTCTTTTTAAAGGTATAAGAAAATTATCGCCACAAATGGAGATAATCAACTATGAAAGGATGATAATATATGAATAGAGATATACAAGATGTAATTAATAAGATAAATACAATTCCTATATTTGATATAATGAATGTTAAAGGATATTGTGTTTATATAGAAGGAGTTATTAGAACATTTGTATATGCAGCTGATATAGCTAGAGAAGCAGGAATGACTTCTCAGACATCATATAATTATATTGGGCCCACTTCTGGCCCCAAAACATATGAACATGAAAAAATACGTTGGGATAGGTTTAATAATTATGTGAATCTTAGTTTAGAATCTTTTAGTAGGATTAATCCTTCTATATTACCTCTTATACAATTACCTATACATGCTCATTCTTATATACCATGTGAATTAGCATTAGTAGTATTAATGCATTGTAAGAGTAAGAAAGCATTAGACTTTCAAGTTAAATTAGCTACTATTATTATGCCTAAAATACAACAAGATACTATAGAGTTTTATGAAGAACAAATGCAGAAAATGCAAGATGATATAGAAGATTTGCAGGAATGTATAGATTGTCGTACTATATCTAGAATGGAAGAACTAGAAGAAGATAATGATAAATTAAGATATTTAATTAGACAATATGAGCCTATGTTAGGAAGTGCTATATATCAATATCAAGAATATAGAGGAGTGCTGAATAAATAGTGGAAAGTATGAGTGCAAAATTTGCAACTATGATACAGATACTAACATTCACAGGAGAAATTACCATATTAGAGAACAAAAAAGTTCCTTATAAGATGGACAGGAAACCAGTCATTCCATGGCCATTATTAAGGAGAGATAAAATTAAATATTATGAAGATAAAGAAAAGGATATTCAAGCTATTAAGATTGCTGATTCTGTTTACTTAGTCAATTTAGTATATATTAAAGATATTCCTTTTATAGTTGCATCTAAAAGAGATATGCGTTCAATAAGGGGAAAGAATTTTATTGAAGTGAAATTGGAGGGTAACAAATGAATCCTATAATTAATCCGTGGGTAATATACTTAATCACAAGATTAGATAATATTAAAAATTTATGTGATGTAACAATGGGAATTACAGGTGTTATAACTATTGTGAGTTTAATAGTCTTTTTCATGATAAGAGATGCTACAGATAACTTTTTCCAAACAACATATACAAAAATTCAAAATGATGTAATATATAATGCAAAAAAATTAAAAGATATGTTTGGTAATTATGCAGATGATTTTGAAGCGTTATTACAAGATAAAGATGATAAAGCAAAATTAAAGGAATTAAGAAGAATAGCGGATATATGTTGTAATGTTTTAAAAGACGTTCAAGAAGATAATAATAAACTTATTAAAAGATCCGAAAATGAACTTAGAAGAGGGAAATTTTATAAGAAAATTGCTATTGTAGCATTTTCAATCTTTTGTACTATGCTTGTTCTTAAAACGATAATACCAAATACTACAGTCGGATATCAAATTTTAGCTGCTTCATATATTACACCTGATAATCTTGATCTAGCTAAGAATACGTCAAAAGAAGCTATCGAATGGATAATTCAAACAATTATAACTTCTATTCAAAATATGAGGTGATAAAATGTATATTATCGAAAGACGTAAAGCTTCTGCTCTTAAAATGTATGAATCTATTGAAGTTGTAAGATCTGCAGATGTAGAAAATGAACACTTCATAGATGCTATTAAGAAAGAGATATCTACCTTTATGCATTATGGATTTAATACACCTAATTTAAAGAATAGTGAAATATTGAAGATTAACTTTGATGATGGAATTAGCTATACATGGATTATGTGGGATTTTAAAGATGATTATGAACCTTTTGTATTTCTAGCTTCGGTAACTCAACCTGATATTTTTACAGACTTATTTTTAGATATAGAAAAGTGGAAAAAAGAGATAGCAGAAGAAGGATATAAACCTATAGAACCACATGAAACTAAAAATTCTGAGTATATTATAGCATAAATAATACCGCATTATACCTAACAATTTATAGGCTCAGCCGATATATTCGGCTGAGTCTTTTTATTTTTTTATTTTAAGCACTTTACGTTAAAAATATAGAGAATTGTTAGTTTCAACTTTAGAATTATTTCTTACACCTTAATAACAGATTCTAAAAGGAGTGAATTAAAATGCAAGAAGCTATTATTAAGGAGACTAAATTAACTTTTGTTGATCCTTTGATAGTTGAACGGTATTCAACGGATTTAATTATTTTGGATGATTTAACTGAATTAAATGTTTCTAATGATGCATCTGCTGAAGAGATTAATAAAGTCTTCAAAGAAAAAGGTAAAACAGGCATCGGATATCACTATGTTATTAGGAAAAATGGTACTATAGAAGAAGGCCTTCCGAGTTTTGCTAGAGGATTTATTAGTAAGGAAGATTGGCATGCTATTAATATTGTAATATGTGGTAAGTTTAATCAAGAAGAACTTACTTCTAACCAAATAGAAATGACTGCTATGCTATTAGCAAATCTTACTGATAAATATCAAATTATTACAAGCACTGATAATATAATTAGTAAGCAGAGTTTTATGAATTCTATATCTCCTGGAAAGAATTTAAATGAGAAAATAGATATTCTTGTTGGTAAAGCAAATTGGTATAGATATAAAGGCGGTCCTGAACAGCAGACTACGAAAACATTAGATGATAGTATGATATCAGAACATTTTGCAAAATCTGAATTTTGGTGTCATGGAGAAGAACAATGTACCTGTAATTGTAATCATAGTTTAAAGATTAATCCGAGACTTATAGAATTAGTAGAACAATTGAGAAGTAATATTGGTGGATATCCTCTTTATATTAATTCTGGTTATAGATGTCCTATGCATAATGCTGCTGTTGGTGGAGTTTCTAATAGTCAGCATAAATTGGGTAATGCAGCTGATATTGCAAGACCTGAACATCTGAGGTTTGGGCAATTTAAATGGTATGTGGAACAATTGCCTTTTGATGGTATTGGTTTATATTATGCTGGAGATTTTATACATTGTGATGTTAGAGATAATGGTATAGGATCTCATATAGTATTCTATGGATCATAATATATTTAAGATATTAAATAATAGGAGGTTCTAGTATGGAAACTAAAGTATTTACAATTCTTAAATCATCATATAATGAAAATGATGAAGCATTTGTCGAAAATTTATTTTTTGCTAATTCTTCTTCTATAGATGCATTAAAAACTTGGTTTAGAAAAATTCTATTAGCCAATGATGTTAAAAGAGCCTGGTTAACAGATAAAGAAGATGATAAGAATATATTTTATATAGAGTATAATCAGAATTATGAATCAGAATTCCATCATGGATTCTCAATACAGGTTCTTAATCTAGATACACGCGAACAATACTTTGTAACAAATACTAAAGATAAAGCTCTAAGAAGTACAATAGAATCTATAATTTCAGATATTCTTAGAGATAGAAACAAAATGGTGAGGTAAGCATTATGGATAAAAAATGGTATGATAATGAAATTTCTATGGGAATAATGAAAAGAAAATATCTACATGAAGGAGAAACTCCTGATGAATTTATTCCTAGAGTAGCTTCTATATTTAGTAAAGAGTTAAAAGACTCTGCTTTAGAAGTATTAAGTAATGCAGATTTTCTTCCTGCTGGTAGAACTCTCTTTGGAGCCGGATTTAAAGGGACCCGTAAGCTCAGTTTAAGTAATTGCTACATTTTACCTACTATGACTGACTCCATCGAATCAATTTTTGATACAGCTAAAATGTTAGCCCGTATTTCTTCCTATGGTGGAGGTAGTGGTTTATCTATAGATAATCTTAGACCTAAAGGAGCACCTGTTAATAATAGTGCATTGACATCTACAGGTGCTGTATCATTTTTAAACATATTCGATGTTACTGGTAGTACTATTGGGCAAAATGGTCGTAGAGCAGCTATTATGGTAGGCCTTAGATGTGATCACCCAGATATTGAAGAATTTCTTAAAATTAAACAAAATAATGAGAAATTATCCTCTATGAATATATCTATCAAATTTACTGATGAATTTATGAAAGCTGTTGAAGATAATAAAACTTTTACTTTATATTTTGAAAGTCAGGAAACAGGTAGAATAGAAAAAGTAATTAATGCTAGAAATTTCTTTATGGAGTTTTGTGAAACACAATATTCTTGGGGCGATCCTAAACAAAACTGGGCATATTAATAGTGATATTAGTATGAATTCTCTCTTAATTGCTGGAAACCCGTAAGAGCCCTAATCTCCATCGATGGATGTGAAAACAGAAAAAAGTATTAGGGATAATCTATGCTGAAAACAAAATTATTAAAATTAAATACTGACTTATTACAGTTAATTTTAATAATGCTAAGGATATAATAAGTAAATCGGCAACCAGCAGGGAACTATTCTATTTAGTATTAGATATATATATAAGGAGATGATATAAATGCAAGAGGTTTGGCTTCCTGTTGTAGGGTTTGAAGAATATTATCTTATATCTAATACTGGAAGGATTTTTAGTATACGATCACAAAGAGAACTGATTGTAAAGCCAAAACATACTGGGTATATGGATATAGAATTAAATATTAATGGAAAAGTTTATTACAAAAGAATACACAGATTAGTTGCAGAAGCTTTTATTCCTAATCCAGAAAATAAACCATATATTAATCATAAAGATGGTAACAAATTAAACAATAATGTTACTAATCTAGAATGGTGTACAAATTCCGAAAATATGATACATGCTTTTCAAATGGGTTTAGAATTACCCCTATATAAAACTTATTATCTTTATAATCATTTTATTAGCCAAGAAGTAGTAGGATTAGATAATCTTGCTAAAATAACAGGTTATAATAAATCTTGGTTATTGCAATTAGTAAAGAATAAGCGTGTATTAGAAGATAGGAATTTTAAAGGATTTCATGTTTCTCGAACAATGTTTTGGTAAAAATCATTACTAAATAGAATAGACCTTCAACGACTATCGAAAACGTAAGTGAGTAGAGTACAATCAAACGATTGGAAATGAGAGACATCTCATTTGAAATGAGATGAAGATATAGTCTGAACTTGTAGGAAACTACAAGATGCATTAAATGCTGGTATAGCTTAGTGAACTATACTGAACATATTGGGCGCCATATTTATAGATAGAGTCAGATCTTATCAAACATTATCTGGATATGAGGACTATAGAATAGATATTTCCAACCCCTGCGCGGAATTTTTTGGTACGGGTGGGAATAGTTGTAATTTAGGATCTATTAATATATATAATGTTATAGATAATAAATTTACTGATAAAGCATGTGTGAATTATGGTAAATTGTCTCATATTACTGATATTGCTATTAAAATGTTAGATGAGGTATTAGACTATGGTCGAGATATGCAACCTCTTGAAATAAATAAACAGGTTATAGATGATTGGAGATCAATTGGTTTAGGCATATTCGGATTGGCCGATGCTTTTGTAGCATTAGGTATTAAATATGGGTCTCCTAAAAGCTGCGAGATAGCACAATCTATAATGAAAGAAATATT
>Ga0247609_10006422_pt1 | contig 11316 bp, 21 predicted proteins | sample 172DNAGHGlowgp2_FD_193487 | JGI IMG/M metagenome (GOLD analysis project Ga0247609, IMG submission 193487) | Sheep rumen microbial communities from Palmerston North, Manawatu-Wanganui, New Zealand - 1728 DNA GHGlow gp2 | ecosystem: Host-associated > Mammals > Digestive system > Stomach > Rumen ... | reverse complement strand
TTCAATATCAAATAAACAGAAATTCCATTTACTCAAATCTACTTCAAGTTTTTCAGTATCATACACGCCGTGCATATATTTTACTTCTTCACGCAAATCACTTTCAGCAACAGCAACACCATTAGATTTCAAACTATCTACAACTTTTTTATCATATTTGGTCTTACGAACCATTGGAACACCATACAGGTCTGTAATCGGTGATTTACCTGTTGGGTCTTTTACCCAATAGTCTTTTTGGTAAGGAATTTTCTGATATTGTTCATCTGCAACAGTTCTCAGATAAATGTTACCACTAGACTTATCATAAAAACAATGTTTATAAGCTTCCATAAATAATCCTCAAAATTTACAACACAAATATAACAAAAAGGCTGCCCCTGATATTAGGACAGTCACTTTTTTATTTTATTGTTACTTGTTTTCAGCTAGCTTTTCATCAACTTTTTCGCCGATTTCCTTTGCGACATCTGAAGTCATAAAGCTGTTTTTTTCAATAAATTCATTTTCCATAAGTTTCTTGGTTTCTCTATTGATAATTTCGGCAGCTTCATCATCCATATCATCTGTCACAGCAATTTGTAATTTGTCCTTGCTCTGCATCAAAGCATTCATCTTCAAAGCATCTTTACAAATCTGTGCATCATCTAGCATTTTATCCAACCCAATCAAAATATCATTTGCTGTCTTCATAACATTATCTGGGTCTTCAATCTTATTGTAAAGTTCTGTGTAAACCTTCTTCAATTCATCAATACATTCAGGTGTAATATGCCAACTGTGGTCAATACCAACTTTCTTGTACTTCAAAATATCGTTAATGGTTTCAAAAGTAATATCATTACACTTTATAATTTTCTTAATCATTGTTCACCTCACTTATTCGTATTTAACTATGTTCACTCTATCTATAAAAGATTTTATATCGTGAACTGTTACACCCTTTACATATCCAAAAGTTGGTTGTTCATCTTTTAAATATAGAAAAGCAGTTTTTATCGGCTCTTCTCCGATAACGAACTCTAATTATCGTATCGTAAGTCATGTTCCCAGCAGAATTATAATCTACCAAGCAATCTGTTTCTGCTTCAAGTTTCTTTATTATTTCGTTCATTTGAAGTCTCCTTTCATTTCATAAAGTTTCTTTCTATTTACAGCCTTTTTCCATTCCTTTGCTATTTGATTGAGTAAGTCTAGAACCATACTTTTAGGTAATTCTTTATAAGGTATTCTTCTATCTTTATCCCAGTTAGTATCAATGTAATAAACACCATTATTATCTTTTGATACATAAAAATCTGTAACATAGGTTAGCCACTTATCCTTTATTTCAACTACCCATTCAGTGCAATAGAAATTTTTATTATCAGGAACTACAAACATAGCATTGTCATATTCATCTTGAACAAAACCAAGAGACTTTACATAGTCCCTTAGTTCTTGTTTAGTTAATTTATTTGTTAGACTCATTGAAAGTAATTTCCTTAATATCAGTCAATTTCTTGTGTCTTCCGCAACATTGTGCTTCAGGACAAAATACAAGAGCTGAATTCATATACTTATAAATTTCACACATTGGAACGAACAAACTATCTGCAATCCACTTCCATTCTTCATTCTGTGAAGCCAATAGATTTTTTAATTCCTTTGCGAAGTCTCTAATTTCAATATAAGCTCTTGTACAGAGTCTTCTATTCATAAAATTAACCAATGAACGAAGATTAATTTTCCAAACCATCTTACTATCCATACCAAGTGGAAGTAAGTTAGCCACATCTTCCTTGGTCATTCCAAGTTCAAGACCTTTATTATAACCTTCTTGAATTTTTGACATTGTGTCAGTATAAATTTCGTTTGCTTCGGCGTTATTTTCTATCTTTGGTGGAGTGTAAAAACCAAAGCCATCTTCTTCAGATACATATCTGGTTGAAGATTGTAAACGAGATACACCAGCAATATGAGTGTATAATTCACGCATAGCACGTGCACTCATATCAGATATTACAATTTCTAGGTCAACATATTCCATAACACGGCCGTGACCAGACTTGATACAGTTCTTTGCTCTATTGATGTTCTTTGTGGTATCATCAGTTGGAGCGTTCCAACAAGTTCCGTGCTACTCTACCGATATGGTCAAGAGGATTTTGTGTCAGATTAATAATTTCAATTTTCATAACTTCACCTTTAATCAATTTTTAAATCGTAATATAATTCTTTTAATGTATTATAAGTTGTGCCGTTCATTTCCCAACGACCGAAATTGTTTACTAATATCTCAAATTCCTTGTCCTTATTATCTGAATCTTTCATAATAAGTTTGACATTTTTAATTTTGGAAAGTGAATATTGCCTTCCTGACAAATCAAAAATTATATCTTCACTTATGTTGTCAGCTGCTTCATAAACTTTTTCTTGAAAAACTATTGCTGAAACAACACCTTGTATTTGTTCACTTATTATACAGGAAGGAGTTTGCTGTTCATACGAGTGTTTGAATTTTATTATCATAATATCTCCAAAACTGCCAAAATACCCCAAACAGCAAACATCGCCATTAGGGATATTATTAGCAAAAAATAAGCTTCAAAATAAAAACCAATACTACCTGGTATAGCACAAACCAAACCAGATATTATCATACCGTTTTATCAAATCTTTATTCATCAGCTCTATAACGTGCATACCATTCATTCCAGGACATTGGCTTTGCACTTCTATTAAATTCCTCATATACTGCGTCAATTTTTGCAATATACTTGAAATATGTTTTAAGTTCACAGTTAACTTCGGCGACAATGCGCTTCTTTTGTTCAATAGTCATTTACATTTCTCCTGTTAGTGTAAATTTAGAAAATGTTTGTAATTTGTAAATGGTTGTTTACAAAATTATGTATCATTTAGTTCTGAGTGTTTTGGGGAGGCGGCTGTATAAGTTTATGTGCCACCTGTTTTACCTGGTTGTATTTGGTTTTTCCTGCCAAGTAATCCAAAGCTTTCATCACTAAGCCTACAGATTTCGGATAATTGGTATTCACATATTGGAACTGAAATTTACGCTCAGAACTGTAAGACTGGGCAGCCTTTGCTATATCTATTGCTTCCGCAGTCATTTCTGCTACTCGGTTGCGAACAGATTCTGCATATTCACGAATATCCGGCAGTTCTTCAGGAATAAACAAAACTTCATCATCAATCGGCTTATATCCATTGTGCTTATCCACATGAGCGTGGAAATAGTCACCTTCAACATCATAAGCGACCCACACGTCCCACTTGTTCAATCCTTCAAACATCTTTGCTAACTTGCACCATTCGTCACCTTTCAACTTGGTCTTAAATCCATTGTCAAAAGTAACAACAACACCTTCCTGTGTCTTCGGAAGTGCCTTTGCCCAACGTGCAACTTCAAAGAAATCTGTAAATTCGTAAATTTGCACAAAACGAACTTTCAAACTTTCTGCTACTTGTTTTAATGCAGCCAATGAAATTTCTTCACCAGTCTGATTATTGATTACTCCCAATAAAACCAAACCTTCAAAATCATAAGTAATCGGGTGTCGGTCTTCATTTGAAATAATCTCAAAACAATAAGTATAAAGGGAGTTCATCAATGCACAATTAATGTTCTTATTTAACCAATTTTGACCCCAAATTGCCTGTTCAGACTCAAACGCACCACCAGTCTTCAACTGCCAATGGTCCTTATAATTAAAAACAATACCCAAGGAACCATCTGCTTTTTCCATTGTGCGGAAATTTCCACAAATGTTCGGCTTCCAAGCATCAGGAACTTTTTCATACAAAGTAGAATGATTACCTTCACCATCAAAAAATTCTTGATAGTTGAAGAACTTCTTAAAAGGACGAGCTACAATCTCACCTGTCTTTTCATTAAAAACAATACCACGGGCATTGAGAGTTACTTCATCCCAATCCTCAGCATAAATCGTTTCATTTGTGTATTTAAAGCCCACCAAATCACCTTGTCGGTGTGCTGAAATTCTTTTTTCTTTTTCTGCTTTTAAAAATTGTTCTAACGAAGGTAAGTTCATATTACAGTCCTTTCAGGAACATTTCAATTTCTCTTTCGTTTCTCAAAAATCGTCCGTCTTCAACTTCAATAGAAGACCAACGATTACAAAATGTAAAGGATTTTCCCTTGTTCACCATACGATTTTGTTCACGATGAAAGCCATATCGTCTGGCAAGTTCAAAAAATCGGTCAATAAGTGGAGCTTCCTTTTCAGGAAATTCCACAAATCCACGATTAAACTTTGGGTGAGCAAAATCATATCTCGGCATAACAAGCTCCTTAAATGTTTGTTAACTTATCCCAACCTTCAGAATGAGCCTTCGGATAAAGTTGGGAATATTCAGTCACACGCTTTTCACGAGGCCATTCACCGACATATTTTACCCGTTCTTCAATATCAACACCAAGAACAATGGGTTCACTTTTCTGAAGAAGTCGGTCAAAACAATTGTAACCATACAAAGTTTCGTCACAATGACGGCGAGCTACCTTTTCAGCCTTCTTAATAGTGGTTTCGTAAACTTCGGCAGTTCTAGTATGAACACCAGTCTGCGGATTGTGACGAGTGTATTGGTAAACCCAGCGATAAATCTTTGCCATAGTTACAGCTCCTTGTTTTTGTGTTTGATTTTTCTAGTGTATTTCTTTTTGTCTTGAACTACACGAGTCCTCATTGTGCAACCGTTGCAAGAACCAGAAATGCGTTCATTTCTCATTCGTTCATTCTCGGTTGCTTTTTTGTTTTTTGCCATTGTTATACCCCATATACCCCATTTCCATTCTAGCAAGTTCAATGTTTCCTTCCATAACCAATTCCAGCCACTTAACCTTGCAGGAACGATTGAAGACAGAATGGTTTTCATCATTTCTGAAAATGACATTTACATTTTCATCATTTACCTGTTCAATTTCCGAAGTAGCATAATTAAAATTAATGAACAAGCCAAACAACTGATAAGCAGCAGTTAATGCCTTGTGTTTGAAATTCCAAACTTCATTTTCCTTTTCAAAGTATTCATTTAAATTCATAGTTACCTCTCAATTGTTTCTAAGTCTAATATAGAAAATAATCCACTGTTTGTCAATGGATTATTCATATATTTATGTAAAATTTCGTTTACAAACCCAGTCTTTGTCTAAGATGTTGCATTGACAAATCAGGAACTTCATAGCCGCCATACCATTTATTTTTTGTAATATCTTCATCATAGAATTGCTCAGCATTTGCAGCGCTTCCACGTGCAAGTTTATGCTTCCAATCATCTAATGATTTTATATGATAGTGGTAAAGACGCAAAGGTGCGTCATAACTCACCAAGCCATAAGTGGTTTTGGAAACATCTGAACCAACTACATCAGAAAATCTCATATCGTTTATAAAAGGAATGTGTCCGCGTTCATTTTGTTCTTCTTTTGTAAAATCGTATTGGTTGTTTGGATTATACAAAAGAATACATTTGCCCTGATTAGCTAGGTCATTTCTTCTATAAATTGAATGCTGTATCAAATCGTCACTGCGTTGCTCAGTGATATTCTTTGTACTCATTAAAATTTGTGGTAACATTACGCAGTCCAACATTCTGAACTGTTTCATTAACACAGCATCTAGCTTTTGTGAAATATCATACCAGAGAAACTCATCATCATCTAAAAATATAACAATATCTTCAGTTTCAAATTTATATGGATTTTCCTTTAGAATATCGTTATACAGTTGCCACTGATTAGGCCAACCATTAATGTACTGATAAGTATCAGGTGGATTTACATATCTATCAATTCTTAAATTACTGTCATTGTGATAAATGTGTATTCTGTCTATTCCAAGTGCTTTATGCCACTTATACCAAAGTTTAAAATCATTTTCATTATAAGGTTTTGTCAAACAAATTAAATGTATCATTTTACAATATCTTTAATGTAAGGATAAAATGCATCATAATCTGGTGCTTCATACGGAAGGAAATCTTTTTCAATTTCTCGTAGTTTAAGATCAATTTTTCGTCTTTTTATTTTAGTCATTTCATCAGTCACGATGGCTTTTACTTCATCCAAAGATTCTGTGCTTTTATATATTTCTACATCCCATCTGTTCTTAGTTCTAATTCTGTATTTTCTGTTTTCAACATAAACCATCAATAGATAATTTGTATTGTAAACATATCTAACTGTATTTTCAATTGGACTTAAAGAATAACAAGCACAAAGTGGACATTTTATGCCTAAATTTGGATTTTTAATTACAGTTAGTCCGATGTGAGTTTGCATATTGAACGAGTTCTTCGTTCATAAACCAGTCATTTTTTAAAGTCATATAAATTCTAAACAGTTAAATCTCATATCCTGTTTTGTAGGATCTTTTTGATTATAAGTTAATATTGTATTCAAGTTCAATTTGGGCATAAATCCGTGCTGATAATTTTGATATAATTGAAGACCAGCTGGGCTATAATCAAATTGAATAACACACTCCAAATTATTACCTTTAACTTTTGATTTAATGACATGAGCACAGACATCATCAATGTTTAATCTTTCTGTTCTATCTTTTGAACCAGCATAAATGTATGTGCTATCTTCGTCTTTATCCAATCTGTTTTTAATAATTTGGAGTTGTTTTCTATCCATTTTACCCCATACATTCTGTAAATTAAGAACAATGGGATTCTGTTTAAATTCTTTACACCACGCTTTACGCTGTAATTCCATCTGTCTCTTTTGTTCTTCTTCAGCTCGTTTTTGTTCAGCTTCAATTTCTTCTGGTGATTTATATGGCTGTTGAAAACCAAGCTTTCGCATTAGAAAACCAGACACAGAATTATCCTGGTACTGTGGTGTTTGTGGAATACAGTTATTCTGTGGTTGTTCATCAAATTCAAATACCGATGGACTAACATTGTATTCCATTACATCTTTATAAAATTGTTCTAAATCCATACTTTATGTATGGAAAGAACTTATTCTTGTTCCTTTTCTTCTTTCTGTTCCTTTTCCTGTTCCTTTTCGCTATCAAGTTCTTTCATTATCTCTTGTAGCAAATAAGAATCCTTGAAAGCACTAAAAACAGTAGCCCAACCAATCACCATCAAGATGAAACCTCCAGCCAAAGCTAGTGAACTACCCTTCAAAGCAAATCCTGTTAGAATGCAGAAAACTGCAAGAAGGTATCTGGTCATATAGTGATTTAAGATTACTTTAATTTTATCCATTTAGTATCTCCTTGAATGTATCGTAATTAATAGTTTCGTGGTCTCTGCAGAATACAGCAAATTCAATTACCTTGAAAGCATTCTTAAATTCAGGTAGAATTTGTTTGTATGCTTCAGCAACAATCTTTGGGTCATTACGGAAAGCACCGCAACCGAAAGCACCCAAAACAACATAATCGTTCTTGTTTGCGGCTGCTACAGAAAGAATTTTTCTTCCACGCTTCTTGTGAAGTTCCAACAAATCATCATCAGATATTGTTGCTGGCACAGTAGTGTTTTCAGAATTAAATTCATTCTTTGGTACTTCACGAAGATTTGGTGCAGCACAAGTAATGATGTTTACATTCTTTGTTGTACCATAATCCTTATAATCATCACTCTTGAAAACTACTACTCCAGGTGTATAGATTATATCGTCATTGTGAAGTGGACTTAATCCTGAACGATGTGGAAGATAAAATTTATCTGCAGCCTCTTTCAAAATCAAGTTGTTGTACAAAGTAGAACATCTACACAGACATTCTTCCTGTGCAAATGAACCGTGAGTAACACCACCACCAGGATTAGTAGCTGAAGCAAAATTCAACACAGCAATTTCGCCGTTGTATTTTCTAGCAGCACCGAATGAAGTAGATTTACTCACTACAATCTTTGCGTCTGTATCAAAACGATTTTCAAATGTAGGAACTTCTTCTGTCACCCAGTACTGTTGGTTGGCATTAGAATTTTTTACAGCATCCAATAAACTTTTTCGGCTATTAATGACCTTTTGAGTGTCATTGAAAACCTCTATATTATCAAACTTCGTCATTTTCTTCATTAGTGAAGTCTCCTTCTAGTTTTTCAATTCTAAGAGCAATTTCTTTTTCTTTTTGTTGTCTTTCAAAAATTAGTTTAAATTCGTCAATTTGTTTAGTGGTAAAATGAAAATTTTTGTTCAAGCACATCTTTTTAAATTCATTCTGACTAATAAGATGTTCACCACACCAAAAGACATTCATTCTAATTTTAGTTTCTTCTGGGTCAATTTTAAGATTAATATGTATAGAATTTACACAATAACCTGTTTCATCATAAATTGGAACACGGCCATAGAAACAAAAATGTTTTACTTTTTTAACAAATTCATTTTTACCGGTTTCAGGATTTGTATAATACAGGTAAGTATAATTTCTATCAAACTTTAGAAATTTCGCTTTTCTCCCCAGTTTGAAGAAGTGATTTTCGGTCATTTTTATCCTCTACTTCTATAAGGAAATCTTCTTTTTCAAATTTACCAAAAGTGTCAAGGAACATTTCTTCAGGATAACCGACACAATTATTCAAATAAATTATACCATTCTTTTCCATCTTAAGTTTAGAATGTGTATGTCCAAAATGATAAATTGTACCAGGTTTCAGATTTAACTGACTATCATCAAAAACAAACATTCCTGTCATAATATCATTCTTATACGGGTCAGCAATAGGACAAGTCATAGGTTGAAAATGTGTAACAAAAATATCTGGTTTTTGTTCTGCAACAATCTTTAACTTCTCTATTTCGTGATTAAACAATACCATTGGAGCATTACAACTCATCTTCCACCAGCGACCATCAAACCATTCTTGCCATCTGTTGAAGAAATCAGTATCGTCTGTTTCATTGAAATTTTGCTTTGCCCAAGTCCAATCACAACTTCCACAGCCACCACCAAAAGTAACTCCATTAACCTTCATAATGGTGCCGTCTAAATGCGGTCCAACTTTCTTGCTGAAAGCGTGTTTCTTCTGTTCTGTCTTCAACAAATTAAGTTTATATTTGTCTTTATTGAAGATACCGTAATCGTGATTACCTAAAGTATAAACTACCTTATAATAACGACTTTTCAGATACTTCAAAATTTCGGCTGATTTATCAAAGTCATTTGCAATATCACCAGCTACACAACATACATCAGCTGGAAGAAAGTATTGGTCAAAATATTTTTCTAAAGTATATCCTTCTCTCTTCCAAAAATCCCAATGCAAATCATTGATAAAATAAATTTTCATTATTCCCTCGGTTCAAAGCTCTTTTCAACCAAGAACTTTTCTTCCAATACATTGATACTCTTTTTCAAAGAATCATTCAGACCATTTGTAATCTGCATAACATATTCTGTTCTTTTAATTAGTGCTTCTTTTTCTTCTTCGGTCAAATCATTATCAGGACCATCACCTACATAATTCCAAATTGGATAATCTCTGAACTTTTCGTCACCCAATGAAGAATCTGTCGCCAAAGCAAAACCAAAACTTTTACTGTTTCTGTAAAGCAAGAAGAAGAAATACATATTATTTCCCCAAGCACCTCTTGACTTTTTGTATACTTTAAAGCCCTTTGTCGCATAGTAATCTTCTATGTTCCAATAATCTTCGCTTTCACGGTGTTCAATGTAGTCTTTAACAAAGTTCATAGCCTTTGTTTGCCAATCTAACTTTTCTTCTTTCATTGGAAATCCTTGTTAAGATTTTTTATTCGTTTGTTAATATCAATAAGTTTATCTTCTTTACCGACAAAACCCATATATTCAATTCCATACTCAATGAACTGTTTCATTTCATCTAAAGTAACATTCTTGTCACTGAATCCAAAAATTCTATACCAAATATCAGTTAAAATATTCCAATGTTCAGTATTATATTCTTTGTACTTATTCCTAGAATCAGTTAACATCATACATTCGTAAAAATTATTATCAAATAAAGCAGAATAATCTGGTCCTGCTAACAGAGACTTATTAAAATATTCTCTGGCATCATCATCTACATTAGGTACATAGTCTTTATCAATCAAGCGAAGTCGTCCTCAATAGCAGTCTTTTTAACTAATGCTTGATATTCCTTATAACCAAGCAAAAATTGATTAAACAGAATATCAAATTCTTCTGGTGTTTTATAATCTACTGAATAAGAATTTCGGCCTTCACCATCTTTCAATCGTTCATAACAAACTTGACGGGACGAACCACCAACATCTCCACCGTGTTCTTTAAGCCAATCAAAATCTGAACCTTTATAATCCCAAGAAGGACGAGCATCAAAAACATCTGGTATTCTGGTAACTGTAATGGTATGAATGTAAAACATACCTTGGTGACAGACTTTATATCGTTCACCATCTGAACCAGTCCAGTAACCATTTTTAACACCTAAGGATTTAAGATGTTCCCTGAGTTTAATTTTTTCTGCATCTTGTGCCATATCTAGTCCTCTATGTTTTCTTCTACCCACGTTCCTTTGTCAGTAGTATAGTGTATCTTTTTAATTCCCCACTGTTTGATAATTCGCATACACATCGGGCAAGGTCTGCTCTCCTTTGTGTTCTGGTTGTTTCTGCATACCCATAACTCGCATTTGTGAATTATCCTATGGTGGTGCTTAATGGCTCGCATAATTGCAAGTGGTTCAGCGTGTAAAGCCTTCAAATTGTTGTACTGTTTCGTGAAATCATTTTTTAAGTTTACATTTACTCCCGATGAAATAATCGCATTGTTATAAGTTAACACACAAGCATGTCTGCAACGATGATAACAAGTTTTCGGTTTCAATGCCAAATCTTCACAAAACTCTTCAACATATTTTTCAAATGTGCTTCGTTTCATAACAATATAAAAAATGCTGGGTATTTTGTCAATACCCAGACATTCATTCAATCAAACAAAAAGTATCCAATTATTCTTCACTCTTGTTACCAATAAGTTTCTGAGCAAGCGTAAGGAAGGTCTTGATAGTTGCCACATCAAGAGTAAGATGGATCTTTTCATCATCACCTTCACTGTCAGTAGCAGCACGCTGTGTAACACGATAATCATGGTTCTTAATCAAAGCCATTGCCTGTTCCTTGCCATGAGGATGCTGTTCATTCAAAGTAGTAACGAAGGACTTAAAGGTTTCGTTATCAAACTTAAATGGAAGCGTCTTCAAGAAGTCTTCAGTATCTTGGTACTTGATAATCCAATTCAAAGCCATCTGCATAGTTACCAAGCGAGAATAAGCCTTGCAATAATTATCGTTTTCGTTACAGACAATCTTCTGATCTACAACGAA
>Ga0247609_10006421_pt1 | contig 11316 bp, 11 predicted proteins | sample 172DNAGHGlowgp2_FD_193487 | JGI IMG/M metagenome (GOLD analysis project Ga0247609, IMG submission 193487) | Sheep rumen microbial communities from Palmerston North, Manawatu-Wanganui, New Zealand - 1728 DNA GHGlow gp2 | ecosystem: Host-associated > Mammals > Digestive system > Stomach > Rumen ... | reverse complement strand
TTCGCCTTCCTGTTATTCGGATTACGGTCAGGATGGTATTTTAAGGATAATTTCCTATAACTTTTTTTTAGTTCTTCATCTGTTGCATTTCTGTCAACACCCAATATTTCATAATAATCTTTTTGTGTCATAATAATGAATTAAAAACATCCAAATGTTGTATGTTATAAAATTAATTACAACATACAACATTCAGACATTAATTTTATTTAAAATTAGACTTCTTCAACATCTTCTGCTTGTGTTGTATTACTTGCTGTCTGACCACCGTTATTTGGTTTTCCTTTACCAAACAAATCACTGAAATTAGTATTGGCAAAGTCTTGCTGACTAAATCCGAAATCGTTACCAAAAGGATTTGACCCTGGTTGGTTTCCGTTCTTATCAGCGTAAAGTTTAGAACCAACAGTAGCTAAACGTTTACCAACCTCTTCCAACAAATTGTCAACGTTGTTTAAATCACCTTTTCGAACTTCATTCAATTCCTCAATCTTTTCGTTGAAATATGTTCTATCACTTTCCGTGAGTATGTCAGGTTTGTCTTTATAGTCATCAACAAATTTTTCAACTTGATAGACAAGACTATCTATTTGATTCAATTTATGCAAACGCTCTTGAATCTTTTTATCCTCTTCCTCATATTTCTCAGCATCAGCTTTCATTCTTTCAATTTCTTCTTTTGAAAGATTATTATTCTGAATTGTAATATGTTGTTCTTTACCTGTACCAAGGTCTTTTGCTGTAACTGTAACAAGTGAATTAGCATCAATATCCATAGTTACTTCTATCTGAGGAACACCTTTTCTTGCAGGCGGAATATTATCCAAATTAAATTGGCCTAATAATTTGTTTTGACTAAAAAGGGGTCTGTTTCCTTGTGCAATTCTAATAGTCACAGCACTTTGATTATCTTGTGCGGTTGTAAACACTTCGGTCTTTTTGTAAGGAATTGTTGTATTGGCATCAATAAGTTTTGTAAAAGTGTCATTAATAGTCTCAATTCCAATGTCTAACGGAGTGACATCAAGAAGCAATATATCACCAATTCCTTCTTCTTGATTAAGTATTGCACCTTGAATACAAGCACCAATGCTTACTGCTTCATCAGGGTTTATTGACTTGTTTGGCTCTTTTCCAAAAACATCCTTGACTAAATTTTGTATCGCAGGTATACGTGTAGTGCCACCAACTAGAATTACCTCATCAATATCTTCAGGCTTAACTTCTGCTTCTTTAAGTGCTTCAATACATGGTTTTCGATGTTTTTCAATTACATCGTGTGCCATTTGCTCAAACCTAGCACGTGTGAGATTTTCAACAAAATGTTTTGGAATACCGTCAACAACAGTAATATAAGGTAAATTAATTTCTGTTTGTGTGGTAGAAGACAATTCTATTTTTGCTTTTTCTGCTGCCTCTTTAAGACGCTGCATTGCTATTGGGTCTGAACTTACATCAACACCCTCACGTTTTTTAATTAACTCAATCATATCATCAATAATGACTTTATCAAAGTCATCACCACCAAGTCTGTCATCACCGTTAGTAGAAAGTACCTCAAATACGCCACCGCCAAAATCAAGGATAGAAATATCAAAAGTACCTTGACCACTATCGAAAACAGCAATTTTCATATCTCTATTTTTCTTATCAATACCATATGCTAGGGAGGCCGCAGTAGGTTCATTAATTATACGTAAAACCTTTAAACCAGCAATTTCACCAGCTTCCTTTGTTGCTTGACGTTGGTCTTGTGAAAATCTTGCTGGTACAGTAATTACAGCCTCAGTAACTTTCTCACCTAGATAATCTTCTGCCGTTTTCTTCATTTTTTGAAGTATTATTGCAGTGATTTCTTGTGGTGTGTATTGTCTACCGTATATATCAACAACAGGTTTTCCGTTATTGTTTTTTATTGTATAAGTAGTTTTTTCATCTTTGACTTCTTCGTAAGAACGCCCAATAATCCTTTTAATGCTTGTCACAGTGTTCTTGGCATTAGTTATTGCCTGCCTTTTTCCACTTTCTCCCACTTTTCTTTCACCATCCTCTGTAAAACCAACTACTGAAGGTGTCGTTCTTTTTCCCTCACTATTTGAAATTACAACAGGTGAGCCATTTTCAAATACACTGACGCATTGATTACCAGTTCCACAGTCAATTCCTATAACTTTTCCCATTTTTATTAAAAAATAATATTATTTATTTTTTTGTTTTAAAAAATGTATTAGAGAATACAATCTATAATACAAAACTTATAACATTTGGCTATTCATCCCAAGAATTGAGATATTTTTCTATTTTTGTGAATTTTTCCTCATACTTTGCACAGTCATTTTTATAAATCTCAATCTCTTTTTGCTGCAATTCAATTGTGTTCTGTGCTTGTTTGAGCAAGTCATTCGCAAGACTAAGTTGTTTCTCATAATACTCAAAATCCTTTGCAACTGTCTCATTTTTTGCAGTGTTGTCATCCTTCTTGTCAATGCAGCACTTGTTATCATTGTTTTTGCAATGACACTTGTCATCAATCTCAAATGTCTGTTTGATATCCTTCAATACCTCTCCATCCTTGATTTCCTTTTCAATGTGAGATGTATGTTTGCCATAATCATACGTATCTTTTACCTTATGATAATAAGAATGTGTATCTTTTACATTTTCATCATCCTTTTTCACATTGTTCTTTGAAAATTCGTTCATAAATTCATTAAAACATTTGGTAAATGTTGATTCAAAATCATTCCAAGAAAACTCATCAAAATTCTCGTTAATCATAATCTTACAATTTTTATTAAACATTATTTTTTAAAACTCTATATATTATAGTACAAGTACCGTGCCAAACTACATATTGGCAATAGTATCGTGATAAAATGTGTCACTTCTGAATGACATTTTGACTGAATCTGACACATTGTCATATATCTCCTTCATTTTTTCCTTTGGCATTGCTGAATTTTCGCAAAGATATAAAGCACTCTCCTTTAACATTTTTCTCCATTCATCACTATGGAAAGTATAACGTATATCACTTTCAGCACTTTCTATTATTGCTTTTATTTCCTGATTGATATAATTCTGATTGTCTTCCTTAATCAATAACCCCTCAGGGTCAGTGTGTTCTTCGGTATTCGTTGCAACATATGCAAAGTTACCCATACCAAATCTGCGGACAATCCTTGAAGCCAATTGTGTTGCCTTAAACAAATCACTTGATGCCCCACTCGTCATTTCCTCACCAAATACATATTTTTCAGCAACATAGCCGCCAAGCAATACTTTGATTTCGTTAAGCATATCCCTTTTTGAAATCTTTTTCTTAGCATCATCAATGTCCTCCATAAGAAAACCACCTGTTTTATTGTCTGTTGTTCTTGATACAAGTTTCTCTGGTATTTTACCGAACAATTTGGCATACATAACGAAATGTCCGCTTTCATGCAATGCACACAATGCTTGTTCATCGTCATTCTTGTCACTATCCCTTAATTTCTTTAACCTTAATTTTAAGTTAAATGAAAGTCTTACAAGTTCATTGTCATCATTGTCATTACAATAAACAGTGACAACATTATTTTCCTCATCAAAGCCATAAACTATTTTTGACACATTGTCACCACCACCATTTTCATATATTTTTCTAATAATGTCAGGTAACTTGCTCTTTACAATTTCATGCACAGTGGAAAAAATCGGTCTTGTTCCATGTGTCGGAAAAACACCTTCTTCATATATGATGTCTTTTATGCTGTCATTGAAAATCAATTTATATCCAGTCAAATCATATGTTTCATTTGCATAAGTGTCAAGTGACAATTGTATCAAATCCTTAAAATCTTGCTTCGAAAACGAAGGATAAATGATATGGATGTTTCCCAAACGAGCAATCTGCTCATTTCTGAAACGATTTTTCAATGCATCCTTGATGTCAACAATCGTTATCTTCTCTGTTATTTTTCTAAACTGGTCAGGTGACATATCAGGATTAACATTGAAACTCATTTCATATGCTTCATCCAAGTTTCCAATAACAAATATTATACTGTCATTGAACTTTAAATCGTAACCTTTTCTTGCATTTTCATAGACATTTGAAATGAACTCAAGTATCTCATCAATATTCATTTCTTCCAATCTATGATAGATTTCCAACCTATCAGATATTTTACCATAGGTTGTATCATACAAATCAATGATTTTTTCCAAATAATAATTCTTAATGAAGAACGGTATTATTTCATCTTCTCTCTTTTGGACACTCATTGGTGAGTGTTCCGACATTATATCATCATTTGGTGTGTCATCATTGTTTTCTTTTTCTTTCTTTTTAAAATTATCTGTGTTGAAATCAAAATCGAAAACCTCTTTGAATTTTTGTATATCATATGGTTTGAACTCTTTCAAGCATTCCATAACATTCACCCATACACCATTCTTGATTTCCATCTTACATTTCAAATTAATCTTTGTCATGTAATCAAGAACTTTCAATGGTGTTCTGACATTCCAAAAATCGCTTCTCTTATGCAACAAACCGCTGTCAAGAAGTTCCCAGAAAGGTTTCAGTCCACTTTTATTATCTCTTTCTTCACCATTTGAAGGATTGATTGTGGCAGCATATTGAAACTCATCGTAAACAAACATTCGGTTACTGCTTTCATTGGACAACTCTTCCTCTATCTGATTCTCAATCTCCCACGATGACTGCTCACTTATTGATGCAAAGTTCCAATATACATAATCTTTCTCTATCCTCAACAATTCAGAAATTCGCTTGACCAATGAACTTTTACCAGTACCACTCAAACCCCAAATGCAAATCACCAAAGGTCTTGTCTGTAATTGAGGATAAAGATACCATGTGCGGACATTATCCATAATTTCATCAATTTGTTTGTGGATACCAACAAATTCCTTCTTCAACTGAACTATGGTGTCATCAACAATCTTGTTCTTCCTTTTTATTTCCTCAATGTCAATTTTTCTGTTTCTTAAATTCATAAGCTTATTTTATTTTGTCTAATATTCTATTAAGATAATACATGCTCAATAACGCAGCATCACTTATTTCAGTGGAATCACTTAATTCGGATATAATCAACTTTTTATAAAGTTTCTGTACTATATTTTCTTCCATACATCACAAAAATAATACAAATTTTATAAACAACCAAAATATCTTATAAAATATCTGAATTCTCCATAACAATTACTCTCATACTATTTATCCTATCAAAATAATTAATGGCATTAATAATATGACTTGTTGACATTTCTTTTAAAGGTATTAAATTTCCATCCTTTGTTTCCCATACCAATTCTTCCCTTTGTCTTAACCAAAGTTCTTTCTCCAAATCCTCAATTGTTGCTTTTTCCATCACTTAATTCTGTTTTAAAACATCTTCAACATTAACACTTTTGGGCTTTATTACAATAGGTAATATTCCGTTTTTTCCTTTAAAGAACAAAACACCAATAACAACATTGTAATGCTGAACTTCATTTTCAATGTAAACCTTGAATGATGAAATTTCATCATTGGTAACGTTGTCAATATCAAGAGATATAAATTCAAGGTTGTCAATATCAGTATCATAACCAAGATTTCTTAAACCATGAATATAAAACTCTTCATCTGCAAAGTTGTATATGCTATACAACATATTCCTAAAAGGCTTCTCAAATATCTGTTGAGTTAAGCCATTGAAATCTTTTAACATCTTCCTATTACTTATTTAAAGTTATTATAAAATAAAATGTTAATGCCAAAACCATATAAATGGACTTTTAGCATTATTAAGTAAACATATTGGACAAAAATATTAAGGTTCAGTCCTATTTGACTAATTCCACCTGTGCTGATTAAGCAAATAAGGCATATTGTCGTAATTACATCAGGCCATTAGTTTATACTCTCATGCAGGCGGCAGACCTCATTATATACCTTTGGACTTAAACCTTTTGAATTTAAAAACAGAGAAAACTATCAGACTATAAATTCAAATACGTACTCTAACCACCTGAGTTAATTGTCATATAAATGGTTGACAATACAGGACTTGAACCTGTGACAACGCTATTACCAATAGAAAATTCGAAGTAAGTCTAATACCGCTACTGTTTTAATATCTTTAAGAACTGAAGAACTATTGACAGTCTGAAACTAATTTTTACGAAAAACTTGGATTCGAACCAAGATAATCACTTTCCCATAAAATGTGCATAACCATTTTGCTATTTTTCATCGAAGTAAGACTAAGCACCGCTATGTTGTAAGTACCTTACATTAGATATGTACATACATCTCACTGTCTTTCTGCTTTTGTAGGCAATTGGTTGTAAGTACCTTACATTAGATATGTACATACATCTTATGTGGAATGTAATGGTATATGACCCTGAGTTGTAAGTACCTTACATTAGATATGTACATACATCCTATGTACCATAAGGCATTGTTTTTCTGTACATTAAGTCAAAATGTAAATTCCAAAAATCACTTTTTGGTGGATAACTGAACATAATTTCAGTCATTTTTTCTGTTTCAACCTACCACTACTTTTTAGGAACATAATGTTCGGTCATCCATAGGAGGGTAGTCCGCAGACTTAACTTTCCCGTTACACCTGGGTAGGGTTTATTTACTGTTTTCCTTCAGTTATTTTTTTATGTCCTTCGTTCTTTATATTAATGGCTGCATTTACATCTCTATCGTGATGTGTTCCACATATAGTACATGTCCACTGTCTTTTTGTACCTACATCATTTTTATTTCCACATACATTACATATTTTCGTGCTTGCAAACCACCTATCAACTTCGACTAAATTTTTGCCATACCAATCAGATTTATATACTAATTGTCTTTTTAATTCTCCCATATTTCCATTGGAAATATTTCTAGCAGTTCTATGATTCTTCATCATTCCTTTTATATTCAAAGTTTCAATTGCAATGGTATCAATATTTTCATTTTTTGTTACATAAGAACTAATCTGATGCGTATTGTATGCTCTTCTTCTTGCAATTCTATCTTCGATTTTTGCTATCTTATCTTTTAATTTAATATAATTCTTTGAAGGTGTTTTTATTTCAACTTCTTTGTTATATTTTTTGGAAAAAATCTTTTCTCCTGTTTTAACCCATTGTTTTTTAGAAAGTCTTCTCTTTAATTTTTTTAAACGTTTCTCTTCTTTTTTATTTGAAATTACTTGGAATTTTGTTCCATCAGATAAAATAGCATTTCCACCATTATCACCTTCTTTTGAACCCATATCAATACCAATTGTGCCATCCTTTGTGTGTGACATTAAATTTCTCTTCACAAAAACATCATCTACAAGGATTGAAATTTCATAATAATCATAAGATTTTTTTGAAACTGTTATACTTTTCATTTCACCATTAAACTTACGATGAAGTACACACTTTACTTTACCTGCTTTCCCTATATGAACCAACCCATTTTTCCAATCAATTATATTTTGTCTATTTTTTTGTACTTGTATTGTATATGAACAATCATATTTTCTTGATTTATATTTTGGAAAACCACCTTGTTTATCGAAAAATTTTGTTAATGCACTATCTAAACTTTGACTTGTATAAATCAACGACATTGCGTCACTTTCTTTTAACCAAGATGTTTTTTCTTCTTTTTTTAATGAAGGCAATTCTCTTGCAATTACATTTTGAACACTTGGAATTTTTACTTTCTGTTCTTTTTCTTTGTTTTCTTTAAAAATTTTTTCTATTTTCTCTAATGCATAATTCCAAAACCATCTATTGGAAGCAGCACAAATTGAAATGTGCTTTTTCTGTTCTTCGTTTGGATAAATTCTATATTTATATGCTCTTTTCATATCTTAATTATTTTTCAAATACAAAAATAATGCATATTTTTCAAACAGCCAAAAAATTCACATTCAAAATATAACGTTTCACAATCTTTAACCTTTGAAACGTTTTTAAATAAATGGATTAATACCTGCACGAATCGCAGGACCATACATCTCATTCAAACCCTTAAAATAACCCTTAATCAATTTTTTAATAAATTTCTTCATAACTAAATCATTTATTCAAATTATTAATGTTGTACATAATTGTATAAAATACACTTATCACCAACATTCATATAATAAATAGGCCGTGTGCGTACACAAACCCATTTTTTATGAAGAAAAGTTCATATTATATAGAATTTCTTAACTTATATCAAGAAAAGATGGCAGATAGGGCAGGAGTCAAACCTACAACCATCGGTTTTGGAGACCGACATTCTATCATTGAACTACCTATCTATTAAAAGTGGAGTCACCGGAGTATGATTCCGGAATGCAACCTTGCAAAAGTTGAGTGATAGCCAATTTCACCATGACCCCTAATCAAATAATAAACCACATTTTTTCAATAATGAATAATCAATTTTATTTTCATATTCCCCATATTTTCTATTCCATTCTTCTACTCTGTTAATAAGTTCATCTTTTGTTATTGAACATTTTGAATGTTTTGCAGAATTATTAGGATGTATTAAAAGTTGACAATTGGCAGGATGTGAAATATAGTATGGATTGATTTTCTCTTTAAAACCTTGATTTATTGAAAACATATGGTCTCTGCTTACACCATTTAGATTATCGCCATGATTTTTGGCTTTATACCAGCCATTTTGCTTTATCAAATCAAAATCAAATTCCTTTGGGAAACTATTCAAAGAAAAACTAAATTTACATTGTCTTTTATACAGATTAAAAAGAAATTCTTCAATATCACCATTACATTGAATACTATGAAACTTTTCTAATTTCATATTACGTACTCTTTGTTCTGCTGCACATTTATTACAACAAAATTTATGTTTTGAATTTCTTGCAATAAATTCATTGTTACAGTTATCATTTGCACATACCTTTTTTTCATGTTTATAAATTTTTTTTCCAACACTACGACAATATTCAATAAGTTTTTGTGATGTCAGTTTTTTACTTTCTTCTGTTCTTTCATGAGAATTAGCACAAGAACGACAACAAAAATATTTTTCCTTTAAAGGAAACTGTTTTTCTCTTTCTTCAACGTAAAATTCTTTTTTACATTTAGGGTTAAAACAAGTAACTTTATATTTTTTAATTTCACCAAGTTCTTCGTTAAAACGTTTTTCATTGGCTTTTGTACATTTTTCAATTGTACTCTTCCTAATTTCTTCATAACGAGGATTCATTTTGCACCATCTAACATGATTTGCAAATGAACGTTTATTCATTATTAAATGTTCGTTACAATATGGGCAGATGTTTTCTATAATTTCAAGTGCTTTTTTATTTGAATTACTCCACATAATATATCTATTTAAAAAGTTGGTTATATTTATATATAAATAGTGTGGAGCGTATAAAATTTCAACCTAAATTACATCATACAGCCCAAATGGTACATCCGGGGAGACTCCAACTCCCAGCCTGAACATTAGAAGTGTTCTGCACTATGCAGTTGTGCTACGGATGCATAACGTGGAGATGTCGGGAATTGAACCCGAGTCCAAACAAGGAAATCATATGTTTTCTACATGTTTAGTTCAATTTAAATTTTCGTAATATGACAAGACTTGAACCATCCAATCATATTCTTATCCTTTAATGTAATTTTCATTACGGTAACAAGGCTTACCATAACTATTTCTGATTCAACAGCACCACTGTATTAACAAGTATCAGAAACAACTTATTAAGTGATGTCTCGTTCCAACACCTTGTATCGGAATTAAGCAACTAATCTAGTATGACTTCAATTAGGCAGCGAGAGCGTAAGTATTTTCGCCAATTAATTTCTGACCAAATGATTAAGGAGTATATAGTCATTACTCCACATGCTTACATACAACCTCAACTTGCTGTCAAAAGCCGTGTCATCCCCTTATATATCATTTCCCATAAATCCGTTTATAGGCTTCCTCAAAACCATCCATAAAACCTTTTTTCCATTCCTCAATGTTTTCCATCGTTTCAATCTTCTTGTTTTCTTCCTCTTTCTTTGAAACATTTCCATAAACAGATTTTAACTTATCTGCTGCTTCATTGATTTGTTTCATTTGGTCAATCTTTTCCTGACCACCAATCCTCTTTATGAACAAATCCATATCCAATTTGTCATAACCCTCAAAAATCTTATTCACGTCATTGTCAAACTTTTGTTTGTCTTGGTTCAACCTTTCGATTATTTGTTCATCCGTCAAGGTTTCATCGCCATAATATTTTCTCCATTCTTCAACTGTCATAATATTCACTTTTTTTTAGTTTATATTAGTACTCCAAGTAGGATTCGAACCTACACCCGAAGAGTGTATTAATAATCCATTTTTTTCCTTCTTTTTCTTACAGACGTTACAGAAACATTATACATTTTTGCAATTTCTGAGTTATTCATTCCACACAGTATATGTTCTTTAATTTTATCATCAGAAGGTAATTTTGTTTGTGCTTTATATGCACATTCATAACTACAAAATCTCTTTCTGTGTTTATTATTTCCTTCTATTTTTTTACCGCAGTATTCGCAATACTTATCTTGTTTTACCACTCTACCCTTTATTGTTTTCCCAAAAATTTCTTCTTGTGTTTTATTTCCATAAACTTTCTTGTAATTCTCTTCCTTTTCTGTTTTTGTTAATCTTCTTATGAAATTTTTATTTTTACCACAGTAATTGTCAGTCAATGCGTGACAATTTGGGCATAAAAGTTGTAAATTTTCAAGTCTGTTATCAGTCCTATCACCATTTATGTGATGTAATTGTAAAGGTATCTGTTCTCCTTCCCATTCAGTTCTACCACATCTTTCACATTTATATTCTTTTAACCCTTCATTAAGTAATCTTGATTTAAGAGAAACAGTATTGTCATAGTTTGAGTTTTTAACCATAATTTCCGATAAATCTTTTCTAACCCCCCTATTAGGGTCAAACATACAACCTACATTCCACCCTTTACCGGTAAAATGTGATATATCTATGTTATATTCTTTAATTGCTTTGTTTATTCTTCTGTAACTTGCACCAAATGTACCAAACCCTAATTCTCTACACATACCAGCAATACTAAATGACTTGATGGCAGCATCTCTATAATCTTGCTCTGTTCTTTCGTTTTTCTTCATATTTTAAATAATATATATACATATAAATATTAACAAAAATAAAAAATGGCAAACATTTTAAATTATTTTTCTATGTGAATACCATTTTGTGAGAAAGGAGGGAGTCGAACCCTCAGAAGGTACTAACCTTACACATTTTGAGCGTGTTGCGTCTCAACCATT
>Ga0247609_10006419_pt1 | contig 11320 bp, 8 predicted proteins | sample 172DNAGHGlowgp2_FD_193487 | JGI IMG/M metagenome (GOLD analysis project Ga0247609, IMG submission 193487) | Sheep rumen microbial communities from Palmerston North, Manawatu-Wanganui, New Zealand - 1728 DNA GHGlow gp2 | ecosystem: Host-associated > Mammals > Digestive system > Stomach > Rumen ... | reverse complement strand
TTGCCACAACGATTTGGGGCTGGCAACAGCAAACACACTTGGCGGCGTCATGGCAGGTGCTCGTCAGGTTGAGGTGACTATCAACGGCATTGGCGAACGTGCCGGCAACACAAGCCTTGAGGAGATAGCGATGATACTGAAGTGCCATAAGTCGATAGGCATCGAGACCAATATCAATACGACGAAGATTTATTCTACGTCGCGTATGGTCTCGAGCCTGATGAACATGCCCGTACAACCCAACAAAGCTATCGTGGGACACAATGCCTTTGCCCACTCCAGCGGCATCCATCAGGACGGTGTGCTTAAGAACGTGCATACCTACGAGATTATTGACCCCAAGGATGTAGGAATTGACGACAATTCTATCGTGCTGACAGCCCGCTCGGGACGTGCCGCGTTGAAACACCGCCTGCACGTGAATGGAGTTGACGTGGATGAGTCGAAGCTCGACAAGATTTATGAAAAGTTCCTGAAACTGGCAGACCAGAAGAAGGAGGTGGCCGATGCTGACGTGCTGATGCTGGCAGGTGCCGATACCGCCGACCAGCATGCCGTCCGTCTGGACTTCCTCCAGGTGACTACAGGCAAGGGCGTGAAGTCTGTAGCCTCTATAGGTCTCGATATCAGCGGTCAGAAATTCGAGGCAGCCGCTTCGGGCAACGGCCCTGTCGATGCTGCCATCAAGGCGCTGAAGCGTATCATTCAGAAGCAGATGACGCTGAAGGAGTTCACTATTCAGGCTATCTCGAAAGGCTCTGATGACGTGGGAAAGGTACACATGCAGGTGGAGTACGACGGACAATTATACTACGGTTTCGGTGCCGATACCGACATCGTAACCGCGTCTGTGGAAGCTTATATCGATTGTATCAACAAGTTTAAGGTGGAATAGAATATGAATACATTATTTGACAAAATCTGGGACCGACATGTCGTTCAGCAAGTTGAGGATGGTCCTACTCAGCTATATATCGACAGGTTGTACTGTCATGAGGTGACCTCACCGCAAGCCTTCGATGGCATGAGAGCGCGTGGCCTGAAGTGTTTCCGCCCGGAAAAGATCTACTGTATGCCCGACCACAACACCCCGACGCATGATCAAGACAAGCCCATCAGCGACCCAGTCTCAAAAGCACAGGTTGACGCCTTGGAGCGTAATGCCCGTGAGTTCGGACTGACGCATTATGGTATGGGTACTACAGACAACGGTATCATACACGTCGTTGGGCCTGAGAAGGGCTTGTCGCTGCCGGGCATGACCATCGTCTGTGGCGACTCGCATACGTCGACACATGGTGCTATGGGAGCCGTCGCCTTTGGCATCGGCACGTCAGAGGTTGAGATGGTCATGGCCTCACAATGTATCCTTCAGCAGAAGCCGAAATCGATGCGCATCACCATCAACGGGAAGTTGGGTAGGGGAGTGACGGCCAAGGACGTGGCACTCTATCTGATGGCACAGCTGACAACCAGTGGCGCTACGGGCTATTTCGTCGAGTATGCTGGCGATGTTGTCCGTTCATTGTCGATGGAGGGACGCCTGACGCTCTGCAACCTCTCCATAGAGATGGGAGCCCGTGGCGGTTTTGTGGCTCCCGACGAAGTGACGTTCGAATATCTGAAAGGCCGTGAGTATGCTCCGAAGGGAGAAGACTGGGACAGGGCCGTCGCTTACTGGCGTACGTTGAAGAGTGATGATGATGCCGTGTTTGATAAGGAGCTCCTTTTCGACGCCGATGACATCGAGCCACGCATCACATACGGTACCAATCCTGGTATGGGCATCGGTATTACGGAACAGATACCCGCCGAGAATGGTGCCGGTTTTCAAAAGGCGTTGGACTACATGGGTTTCTCGGCCGGTCAGCAGTTGTTAGGCACAAAGGTTGACTACGTATTCCTTGGAGCCTGCACCAATGGTCGCATAGAGGATTTCCGTGCCTTTGCATCTATTGTTCGTGGACGCCATAAAGTTGAAGATGTCGTTGCTTGGCTTGTGCCTGGTTCGTGGACTGTCGACCGTCAGATACGTGAAGAGGGACTCGATAAGGTATTGGCCGAAGCAGGCTTTGAGATTCGTCAGCCAGGCTGTTCTGCCTGTCTGGCCATGAACGATGATAAGATACCTGCCGGAAAACTGAGCGTTTCGACATCGAACCGTAATTTCGAAGGCCGACAGGGACCTGGTGCCCGTACCATCCTTGCCTCGCCATTAACGGCAGCTGCTGCCGCAGTAACAGGAGTAATCACCGATCCAAGAACGTTGCTATGAAACAGAAATTCGATATTATCACAAGTACCTGTGTGCCCCTTCCTTTAGAGAATGTGGACACCGACCAGATTATCCCCGCCCGTTTCCTCAAGGCCACAACCCGCGAAGAGCGGTTCTTTGGCGATAACCTGTTCCGCGACTGGCGTTATCATGCTGACGGAACCCTGAATGAGGCGTTTGTACTTAATGATCCTAAATATAGTGGCTGTATCCTTGTAGCTGGCAAGAACTTCGGTTCCGGCAGTAGCCGTGAACACGCTGCCTGGGCTATTGCGGGATATGGCTTCCGTGTGGTCATCTCATCGTTTCTGGCCGACATTCATAAGAACAACGAGCTGAACAACTTCGTGCTACCTGTTCAGGTGAGCGACGACTTTCTGCGCGAACTCTTTGCCAGTATCGATGTCAACCCTCAGACCGAGGTCAAGGTAGACTTGCCTCAGCAGACGGTCACCAATATGTCTACGGGCCGTAGCGAGCACTTCGACATCAACGGCTACAAGAAGCATTGCCTCATGAACGGACTCGACGATATTGACTTCCTGGTGGAACATCAGGACAAGATAGAAGAATGGGAACATGGAAACAAACTTTGTTGAGATATTAGACTCCACCCTGCGCGACGGCGAACAGACCAACGGCGTGTCTTTCCTGCCGCACGAGAAACTGATGATAGCCCGTATGCTGTTGCGCGACCTCAATGTAGACCGCATCGAGGTGGGTTCTGCCCGAGTCAGCGATGGTGAGAAGGAGGCTGTCAGCATGATCTGTCGCTATGCCAACCAGATAGACAAGCTCGACAGGGTCGAGGTGCTGGGTTTTGTCGACGGACAGAAGAGTGTCGACTGGATTGTTGATGCTGGCTGCCGGACACTCAATCTGCTGGCCAAGGGCTCCTTGCGCCATTGTCAGCTGCAGTTGGGCAAAACGCCCGAGCAGCATATCGACGATATACTGCAGACCGTCAGCTATGCCCGCCAGCACGGTATCCATGTGAACCTCTATCTTGAGGACTGGTCAAACGGCATGAAGGATTCGCCTGACTATGTCTATCAGTTAATGAATGCGCTGGTTGACACAGGCATACGCCGCTTCATGCTCCCCGACACGCTGGGTATCATGAACCCTCTACAAGTTATCGACTATATGCGCAAGATGGTGAAACGCTACCCTGATACCCACTTCGACTTCCATGCCCACAACGACTACGACTTGGCCGTTTCAAACTCTCTGGCTGCAGTATATAGTGGCGCCCGCGGCCTCCATGTGACGGTCAATGGGCTGGGTGAGCGCTGTGGCAATGCCCCATTGTCGAGTGTCCAGGTCATCCTGAAAGACCAGTTCCACGCTCGTACCAACATCTGTGAGGATCAACTCAACGCTATCAGTCGCATGGTCGAAAGCTATAGCGGTATTGCCGTTGCTCCCAACCAGCCGATTATCGGCGACAATGTCTTCACGCAGGTGGCGGGCGTCCATGCCGACGGCGACAAGAAAGACCGTCTCTATCAGAACGACCTGGTTCCTGAGCGCTTCGGTCGCCGGCGTGAATATGCCTTGGGCAAGACCAGTGGTCGTGCCAACATTGCCAAGAACCTCGAAGAGTTAGGGCTGGAACTGACGCCTGAGCAGACGCGGCGAGTCACGGAACGTATCACAGAACTAGGCGACAAGAAGGAAATCGTTACACAGGAAGACCTGCCCTACATCGTCAGCGACGTGCTGAAACATGATGCGCCTGAGGATAAAGTAAAACTGGTAAGCTACGTTGTTTCAACGGCTTATGGTCTGAAACCTGGAGCAAATATTAAGGTCGAGATCAATGGCCTTCAGTATGAAGCATCTGCTACTGGCGACGGTCAGTACGATGCCTTTGTGAAGTCGTTGCGCTATATATATAAGAAATACCTTGACCGCACGTTCCCCATCCTTCAGAACTATGCCGTCACCATTCCTCCGGGTGGACGTACCGATGCGTTGGTACAAACGGTTATCACCTGGAACGATCATGGGCGGGTGCTGCGAACCCGCGGCTTGGATGCCGACCAAACGGAAGCTGCCATCAAGGCCACCTTTAAAATGCTGAACATCATAGAAAACGAAAAAGATAAGGAATTATGAAACTGAAGATTGCCATTCTTGAGGGCGACGGTATAGGCCCTGAGATTATGAGACAAGGCGTAGCCGTGCTCGATGCCATTGCCGAGAAGTATGGCCATGAGTTCGAATACGAGAGCGCCCTGTGTGGTGCCCATGCCATCGATGCCGTTGGCGACCCCTATCCTGATAGTACCCACGAGGCTTGTATGCGTGCTGATGCTGTGCTCTTTGCTGCCGTAGGCGACCTGCGCTACGACAACAACCCGACGGTAAAGGTTCGTCCGGAGACCGGCTTGCTCGCCATGCGCAAGAAACTGGGTCTCTATGCCAACATCCGTCCCGTGGCTACGTTCGACTGTCTGCTTCATAAGTCGCCGTTGAAGGAGAATCTCCTGCGTGGTGCCGACTTTGTAGTTATCCGTGAGTTGACTGGCGGTATGTATTTCGGTGAGAAATACCAGGACAACGACCGTGCCTACGACACCAACGTCTACACCCGTCCTGAGATAGAGCGCATACTGAAGGTAGCCTTTGAGATGGCTATGTCGCGCCGTCGTCACCTGACCGTTGTCGACAAGGCCAACGTGCTGGCCAGTAGCCGCTTGTGGCGCCAGATAGCCAAAGAGATGGAGCCGCAATATCCTGAAGTCACCACCGACTACATGTTCATAGACAATGCTTCGATGCGTGTGCTGACCGAGCCACGTTTCTTCGACGTCATTGTGACGGAAAACACTTTTGGCGATATCCTTACCGACGAGACGTCATGCATCACCGGCTCTATGGGACTGCAACCCTCGTCGTCGCTGGGTGAGCATACCCCGCTTTTCGAGCCTGTTCACGGCTCTTGGCCCCAGGCGGCCGGTCAGAACATTGCCAACCCCTTGGCGCAGATTCTCTCCGCCGCAATGCTGCTTGAGCACTTCGGACTCGAGCGCGAGGGATCGCTGGTGCGCGAGGCCGTCAATGCGTCGCTCGATGCTCATGTACGCACACCCGAAATTCAAGTCGAGGGAGGCGCGAAGTATGGAACAAAAGAAGTAGGACAATGGATAGTCGACTATATCAAAAAGGCCTGATCCTGCTCGTAAGCCTTTTCTGTGCCATCTCTGTCGACGCCCAGTCGCAACAGCAATGGCGCGACTCGCTGGCCGTGCTCAATCGTCTCATCCGCCAGTATCCCGGTAGCACCGATCTGCGGCTGCGCAAGGCTGCTGTCAATATCGAACTGCAGCAATGGGAGTATGCCGTCGAGGAGTATGGCAATGTCCTGCAGCTGGATGCTGGGAATCTGGCGGCTCTCTACTACCGTGCCTATGCCAATACCCATCTGCGGCAGTATGCGTTGGCTCGCCAGGACTATGAGACGCTCCTGCTGCGTGTGCCGCGACATTTTGAGGCGCACCTGGGCCTGGCCTATGTGCTTCAGAAGATGGAGCGTCGTACCGACGCCATTGACGAACTGAACCGCACGGTCGAGATGTTTCCCGACTCGGCTATGGCATACGCTACCCGTGCCGCTTACGAGCAGCAGTTAGGTTATAACGACGCTGCCCTCTACGACTGGGATGAGGCCATTCAGCGTCAGCCGCACGATAGTTCGCTGGTGGCGTCGAAGGCAGCTCTCCTTAATAGTATGAGAAAGAAGAAATAAATTCCGTTATACTAAGCTGACGATTCATGTCAGCCAAAAATGATTACCTAAAAGCTATGAAAAGAATTGCTATTCTGGCCCTCGCGGCCATGTTCCTGCCTCTAGCTGGCTCCCTGACGCCTCTCCAGGCCTGTACAAACTTTATCGTCGGCAAGAAGGCTTCGGTCGACGGTTCCGTCATCTGTAGCTACAATGCCGACTCCTATGGTGCCTTTATGTATCTGTATCACTATCCGGCAGCCAAGCACCAGCCTGGCGAGATGCGGAAGATTTACGAATGGGACACCAACAAGTATCTGGGCGAGATACCAGAGGCTCCTGAGACCTATAACGTCATTGGCAACACCAACGAGTGGCAGGTGACCATCGGCGAGACGACTTTCGGCGGACGCAAAGAAATGGTCGACACGACGGGAGTCATCGACTACGGCTCGCTCATCTACATTGCCCTGCAGCGCTCGAAGACCGCACGTGAGGCCCTTACTGTTATGACCTCGCTGGTCGAGAAGTACGGCTATTGCTCCGAGGGCGAGACCTTTACCATCTGCGACCCCAACGAGGCCTGGATTATGGAGATGATGGGCGCGTGGGTTCCCGACTCATTGAAGGCCACGCTGAAGCCCGCCGCCCGCAAGCAACTGGGCCGCACGGTCTGGGTGGCCATGCGCGTCCCCGACGACATGATTTGCGGTCATGCTAATCAGAGCCGCATCACGCGCTTCATGCCTGCCAAGAAGGAGAAGCGGGGACAGGAAACCGTCCTCTGGTCCTCCAACGTTGTGTCCTACGCCCGCTTAATGGGGTGGTACGACGGCAAGCGCGACGAGGACTTCAGCTATAATGCTGCATACGCCATGCCCGACTTCTCTGGCCGTCGCATTTGCGATGCCCGCGTCTGGCAGTTCTTCCGTCGCTATGCCGACGGCATGGATGCCTACCTGCCGTGGGTCGAGGGTCGTCAGGCCGATGCTGAGGTGATGCCCCTGTGGGTCAAGCCTAACCGTCTGCTCACCGTTCAGGACGTACAGGCAGCCATGCGCGACCACTTCGAGGGTACGCCCTTCGACGTCTCAGACCAGTCGCAGGACAAGGCCGACATCGGGGGCGGTATTTGGCAGATGCCTTACCGCGTGACACCGCTATTCTTCGAAGTTGACGGAAAGAAGTGCTTCAACGAGCGTCCCACGTCGACTCAACAGTCGGCCTGGACCTTTGTCTCGCAAATGCGCTCGTGGTTGCCCCGCGAGGTGGGTGGCTGCTTCTGGTTTGGCAACGACGATCCGAACATGGTGGCCTACACCCCTGTCTATTGCTGCACGACGCGCCAACCCGACTGCTATAGCGGGCGCGGTGCCGACGACATCACCTTCTCGATGGACAACGCCTTCTGGGTCGAAAACTGGGTGGCAAACATGGTCTATCCCCGCTACTCAGCACTCTTTCCTGACCTGCAGCAAGTACGCGATTCGCTCGAGCAGTCGTACTTTGCCGAGCAGAAGGCCGTTGAGACACTGGCTCAGGCCCTCGATGCCGATGCTCGCGTACGTTTCCTGACCGACTATACAGCCCAGAAGGCTGACCAGATGATCAGTCGCTGGCGCCAGTTGGCCACCTTCCTTATCGTCCGTCACAACGATATGGCTGTCCGTCCCGTTGACGACAAGGGCAACTTCAAGCGTGGCAAGTATGGTTTGGGGGAGCGTGTCACCCGTCCGGGCTACCCAGAGGCCTACCGTCGCGAATTGATTAATCGCACAGGTAATAAACTCATCAAACCTGCTGAGTAAGTAAGCACTTCAGAGTGGAGGCATTAGTTCCTCCACTCTTTTTTATTATTTTATCGTCATCTCCTGAAGAAACTCCTGCCACTGCGACTCGTAACCGTTGAAAACATTGATGTCGACGCTGCCGCGAATGCCGCGTACGTGTCCATAGGGTGAGAGTTGCCAAACGGCGAGGCGTACGTCAGGTTTGAACTCGCTGTAGCGTGCTATCCATATCTGGTAGTCGTGCTTCAGGTCTGGTGCCTGCGAGAGATAATTGTTGACGAACATCTGGTTGACGTATAGGATGGGTTTGACCTTAGCATAGCGCTCGACGGCAGTAAGCCAAGTGCGAACATGTCTGAAGAGTACCTGTGCGCCACCCATCTTTGCGATTTGGCTTGGTGAGGGTTCAAGGTCAAGCACGGGTGGCAGGTCGCCACTACGGAACAGCGTGTGGTTAATGAAGTGCTGAGCCTGTGCAGCCCCCGATACCTTGCAGGAGTAGAAGTGGTAGGCGCCGACAGGTATGCCGCGACGGCGTGCCTGCAGGTAGTCGTCATGATAGAACGGGTTTCGGATGTTGGTACTCTCGGTCGACTTGATAAAGACGAAGCGTACGGGATAGTCGACGCCATCGCGTGCATGCTGTTGGTTCTGGCCACCCAGGTAGGTGACGCTCAGCTGGTCCCACAAGATGGGCACTTTCTTTCGTGGACGTCGCTTGTCCTGATGCTGATAGCGTGAGATGTCGATGCCGTAGATGCGCTCACTGGTGTAGTACATCCGTTCGCCAAGGAACCGTCCGTTGCGCCAATGGCCTACTCGCAAGTTGGGCTCGTCGTGACTGCCAGTAGCGAAGCCGAAGCCAGAGCGGTGGTCGGCGCTCCATTGTCCTTCGTAGTAATCGCCGGCGGCGGTCAATTCGCAGCCGTGTCCGTTGGCTTGTCCGTTGGCAAAAGCACCGTTGTAGCGCGATGTCGTGTCTGTGCGTATTCCGTTCTTGAGTGTATCCTCTTCATAGACGCCAAAGATGACACGTCCAGCCGAGTCGCGCTCCAGCCCGATGCCTTCGCGTTTGATGCCGCGCCAGTGGCCGATGTTTGTCAGTCGCAGTGGACGGTCGGGCAGTTGTGTAAGCATCGTATCGCCATGAACGGCATAGTTCACCACCATGTCGTATCCCTCGTCCTGCACGTTGTGGCGGTCGAGGTAGAATTTCAGTTCTTCGTGAATGGAAGACGCTGTCGCAGCCAGTGCTACGACAGCGACTCCTATAATAGTAAAGAATTTCACAGCGTCCTGTTATCCGTTCATTGACATAAGGAATTCCTCGTTCGAGTGGCTCTGTATCAGTCGGTCGCGGATGGTGTTCATAGCTTCGACGGGGTTCATCTCGGCAATGAACTTACGAACGATCCACATACGGTTAAGCGTCGTCGGGTCTTGCAGCAGGTCGTCACGACGTGTTGATGACTGTACAAGGTCAATGGCCGGGAAGATGCGCTTGTTGGACAGAGAGCGGTTGAGCTGGATCTCAGAGTTACCCGTACCCTTGAACTCCTCGAAGATGACCTCGTCCATCTTGGAACCGGTATCGACGAGAGCGGTGGCAATGATGGTGAGAGAGCCGCCCCCCTCAATGTTGCGTGCTGCACCGAAGAAGCGCTTGGGCTTCTGTAAGGCGTTGGCGTCGACACCACCTGTGAGCACCTTGCCTGAGGCCGGCGCTACGGTGTTGTAAGCGCGTGCCAGTCGGGTGATGGAGTCAAGGAAGATGACCACATCGTGTCCGCATTCCACCATGCGCTTGGCTTTCTCAAGTACAATGCCGGCAATCTTGACGTGACGGTCGGCAGGCTCGTCAAACGTAGAGGCAATCACTTCGGCATCGACGGTACGTGCCATATCTGTCACCTCTTCAGGGCGCTCGTCGATGAGCAGCATCATGATGTAAGCCTCAGGGTGGTTGGCGGCAATGGCGTTGGCAATGTCCTTCATGAGGATGGTCTTACCGGTTTTGGGCTGTGCGACGATCAATGCACGCTGTCCCTTACCGATGGGCGAGAACAGGTCGACGATGCGCACCGACGGGTTGGTCGTGGAGCGGTCGCCGCAGAGGGTGAATTTCTCATCGGGGAAGAGTGGTGTCAGATGCTCAAACGATACGCGGTCACGTACTTCGTTGGGATTGCGTCCGTTGATGGATTTGACGTCTGACAGAGCAAAGTACTTCTCGTTGTCGTGTGGCGGACGTACTGTGCATTCGACGACATCGCCCGTCTTGAGGCTCCACCGCTTGATTTGCTGGGGCGAGACGTAAATGTCGTCGGGCGACGACAGATAGTTGTAGTCCGATGAGCGGAGGAAACCATAGCCTCCGTCCTGCAAAATCTCAAGCACGCCATTGCCTGTAATGATATCGCTAAAGTCGAACTTGTCTGTATTACCGCCACGCTGTACGACTACCGGCATATCCTGCATCTGCTGTACGACAGGACGGTCGAACATGTCGAGTGTCGGTATAGCTCCCTGGTCTTCAATGGGCAAGTCCTCAATGATAATGAAGTCGGTGCCGTCGTTTGGGTCTCCGCTCCAGACGCCGTCCTGCTTCCCGTTAGCCTCCTGTGGCATTGCCTGGTTGTGCTGAGTCATCTTTTCCTGCAGCATCTCAAGCATCTCAGACGAAGTCTCGTCGGAGCCGTCAGCCGGAGCAAAGTCTTGAGCTTCGGGGATGATATCCTGAGGTTCCCGGAAGTCCTGAGACTCAGAGAACTCCTGCACATCATTTCCCTCGACAGCCTCATGGTTCTCAACAGTCTCCTGAACAGTCTGAGCCTCCTCGGTCTCTTGGGCTGCGGCAATGGCGGCGAGCTCGGCCTTCGACTTGCGCCCACGCTTCTTGGGGGCGGGCTTTGCCTCGGCTGTTTCCGACTCGTCAACTGGCGTCACTTGCTCATCGCTGAACAGCGACGGCGCTTCAGCCTTTTTCCTGCCGCGGCTCTTCACGTCGTAGTTCTCGCCATCTTTACCTTTGACGGAGTAGACGCGGTCGGTATCTTTCTTTACGATACGTGTACGCTTGCGCTTATTGCCTGTGTCGTCAGATGCACTCTGCTCGGCGGCCTTGTCTAATATGGCGTAGATGACGGACTCCTTGGATTCGTCATTCACAGCAATGTCTAATTCCTTGGCAACATCCATTAGCTGGGATGTTTCCATCTGTTCAAGTTGTTCTTTGGTATACATATAATATGTGTGTAAAAATATCGTTTGTTGGATAATAAAAAATGGTGGGAACGCTTCACGATTGGAAGCGTTGATTTGAAAATCGTGGGCAAAGGTAGCGATTATTTCTGAAACAGCCAAAGAATTTCAAATAATTTTCGTACCTTTGCAGCGAAATTTAACGTGATATGGATATTAGGACTGCAGAATTTACACTTAGCGCACCTATGGTTTCGATGTGTCCCAATGACTCGAAGCCCGAATATGCGTTTATCGGACGTTCGAATGTTGGTAAGTCGA
>Ga0247609_10006418_pt1 | contig 11323 bp, 21 predicted proteins | sample 172DNAGHGlowgp2_FD_193487 | JGI IMG/M metagenome (GOLD analysis project Ga0247609, IMG submission 193487) | Sheep rumen microbial communities from Palmerston North, Manawatu-Wanganui, New Zealand - 1728 DNA GHGlow gp2 | ecosystem: Host-associated > Mammals > Digestive system > Stomach > Rumen ... | reverse complement strand
TTATTTCGTGGATATTATGTTCCAGCCCCTATGTGTGATAAAGCGATAAAGTGGTTAGTTTCCCCTAACTATGCCCCATCAGGTGGTCAGACGGTCAGACGGTCAGACGGTCAGACGGTCAGACGGTCAGACGGTCAGACGGTCAGACGGTCAGACGGTCAAATTTTTTCTGAAAAAATATGATTGATACAAATACAGGGCGGTTAAAAAATGTTCGGGTTATTTTCCCGAAAGTGGTTGACGGGCTCGTTGACATGGTGTATCATGTACTCAGTTAGAACCGATAGGTAATCCGTAAACCGTTCTATCGTATCCCTAACTGCGTACCTTGAAAACTGAATACCGTTACTACTCAATGCCGAGCGCAACAAGGCAATAAAAGAATTATTGCGTTTCTGACTTTAGGCGGAAATAGACTTCCTAAAGGCTTTTATTCATTCTGAATAATAGCAAATAGTAGAGGATAAAAGAAAGGAAAAGGAACAATGAAAACAACTATCAATGAATTAAGAGCATTCACAATGAACTATAGCACAAATGAAGAAAACGGTAAAACAAGTTATCAAAGACTTGATAACTGGTTGCATGAACCGATTATTAAAACACTTGTAAAAAATCAGAACTGGTTTTTACTTTCTGAATTGATGCAGTACTTTTTCAAAAGTACTGATTGCGGTAAGTACGGTAAGATGTTCGAAATCATGATTAAGTTATACCTAAACGGTTATAAAGGTAATTCGTGCATTGTATCGGCAAGAGGAAAAGTTGATGTAACATGGCAGGGTCACAAAATAGAAGTTAAAAGCAATTGCGGCGAACTTGACGATGTAACCAAGTCTGATTATGTGATTTACACTTATGATAACCAATGTGATGTAGCATTTCCAAGTGATGCAAGAATCACGACGGTAGATAACTTTATGAACTCATTATCTGAACTGAACTTAATCAGAATGAAGAAAACAACAAGCGGATACATCAAAAGAACTATTCAATCATACAAGAATAGCAAGAAGAAGTTTACCGCATGGACAGATACAGTTGACAGATGGTTAAAAATCGAACAAGTAAAGTCAGGACTTTATGAAGTCTAACTATTATATGGCGGTCGGTCAATCTGACCGACCGCCTCAAATAAACCACTAACTTTTATTAAAACCAAAAGGAGCTGCGATTTAATACTTTAGCACACGAAAGGAGCTGCGAAATGAGGACTTTTTTAGTAACCTACCTTGTAGATGGAATTAAAGACGTTGTAGAAGTAGAAGCAAGAAATGAATATGAAGCAAGAGAAAACTTTTATAACTATGTAAATTTTAGACCGTCTTATGTAGACCATGCAATTCTATCGGTTGAAACATGGGAATTGTATGAAGAACTAACCGAACTTTTCGGGGCATGAAAGTGGGGTGCGATATGACTAAAAAAGAGATGTTGCAAGAGATGTTTGCAAAAGGATATACAAGCCAGTACTCAATAGACTGGTTTGAAGAATCTTTTACAGAAGAACAAATAAAAACATTCTATGATAATTTTATGAATTATCTAAAAACTAAATAGAAATAATCGGTCGATTAATTCGACCGATTATTTTGTACCTTCACACTTTAGCACACTAAAGTTATACAGCATTAAAAAGTTTAGACGTCAAAGACACTTTAATGCATTAAAGTTATACATCGTTAAAGTTTAGACGTTTGACGTCTAAATTGTCAGACAATTCAATTATCTTAGACGTCAAGCAATTGTTTGAATTGTCAGACAATTCAGTTATCTTAGACGTCAAAATAGTTATTTGAATTGTCAGACAATTCATTCTATTAGACGTCAAACTATATACAGTATAGACGTCATGTTTCAATTGCAATATACCACTACATATGGTAGAATTAGATAGAGTTAAGGGAAAGGTAATAAATGGAAAGGAAAGGAATGGAAGAAAATGGAAAGAGCGATTTACTTTGACATGGACGGCACAATAGCAGACCTTTACGGCTATATGGGGTGGCTCGAGGAGCTGCGCTCAAAGAGCTGCAAGCCTTATGCAGGAGCTGCGCCTTTGGTTCGGTTGCAGCTGCTCGCAAGACTTTTAAATGAGCTGCAACGTGATGGCTGGCATATCGGGATTGTTTCGTGGCTCTCAAAAGATTCTACAGAAGAATATGATTTGGCGGTTACGGAAACAAAAAAGAAATGGTTATCAAAACATTTAAAGTCAGTTAAATGGAATGAGATTAAAATAGTTCCGTACGGCACACCAAAAGAAAAAGTTGTTAGCAAGCCAAAAGGAATCTTATTTGATGATGAAGAAAAAAACAGAACAAATTGGACGGGTACGGCATATGATGAGACAATGATAATTGAAGTATTAAAGGCGATTAAATAATCGCCTTTTTGTTTTTTTTGATTTGACGTCTAAGTTCCGCTTCATTGCTTAGACGTAATACGTCTAATTTATAAGTAAGGTTAGACGTCAAATAATTCTTGACTTAAATATATTATATGCTATAATATAATTGTCTTAAAAAAGGAACTTATTAAGAATAATAATAATAATAATAATAATAATAAAAATGGTATAGCATTTATAAGATAATAACATTTATCAAAATTATTTTTAAAACAAATCTAAAAGACTTGACAAATAAATAAAATTATGCTATTATATATAGATAAAAGAAAGAGAGAGGTAAACAAAATGGATATTAAAACAGTAGTGGCAATGATAATGGCGGGTATAATTAATCTTCTTATGTTTGTATGTATTATCTTCTGTATTTGGACAATAATTTCATTAGTAGATATATCAATTCATAATCTTACAATGAATTATGTATATTCTGAATGGAATATATTTGAAATTCTTTTTCATATTAATAAATATGCGTGTTGTTAGTAGTTTCATCCTTTACTATTTCCTCCTTTTAAGAAAGACTTTTATAAAGTCTTTCTTTTTTATTTGGTTTGACGTCTAATGCGCCGCTTCATTGTTTAGACGTGATACGTCTAAAAAGTTTTTGGAAAATTAGACGTCAAATTTTTCTTGGAAAATTATCCCAAAATTATCTTTCCTAAAATTATTTTATCATATTACTTTCCTAAAATTATTTTATCATATAGTTATCCCAAAATTATTTAATTATAATTTTTTCCTAAAATTTTTCTTAAAAGGGTTGACTTTCTATTAAAATTTTGCTATCATATAATTGTCAAGAGGAGAGATAACGGAAACAGAAACAATACCAATGGACATCAGAAACAACATCTTTTGACTAAAGCGAAATAGTTGGAAAAAACTTTAGAAATTCTCTTGACAAACTAAAAAATGTCTGATATAATAAAGACACAATAAAGGAAGGGAGACAGGAACTCCCAAAACTAATGAAAAAGGGTTGCGACCAACGCAAGAAAGAGGTATAGAATGGCTAACATGACAAAGAGAGAATTTTTCGAAGCAGTTATGGCACTTGATAATGTTGATACAGAACTCGCACTGTTCGCAGAGAACGAAATCAACAAGATGAATGAGAGGAACGCCAAGAGAAAGTCCACTCCATCAAAGACAGCGATCGCCAATGAGCCAATCAAGGCACAGATTGCAGAGGTTCTCACAGAAATTCCACAGAGTGCAAGTGAGATTGCCGAAAAGGTTGGAATCTCAACACAGAAGTGTTCAGCACTTCTCAGACAGATTGAGAATCTGACGGTTACCGAAATTAAGGTAAAAGGCAAGGGCAAGGTAAAAGGTTACGCTTGCTGACCACGATAGAAAAGGACAGACGAAAGTCTGTTCTTTTTTTTATCTATTTTTGACGTCTAAGTCCCGCTTCATAGTTTAGACGTTAAACGTCTAAGATTTTACATGATTAGACGTCATTTTAGAATTTTCTTATAAAATTTTTGGAAAATTTAAAATTTTCAGAATTTTTCCTAAAATTTTTCCTATAAAATTTCCCGTTAAAAACTTTAGACGTCAAAAAGTTCTTGCTTTTTTCCTGATATGGTGTAATATAATTATAGTAAAAATAACCACTTACCCAAAATGAAAAGGAGAGAAAAAAAATGAAGATTATGATTTTTGACACAGAGACAACGGATTTAAACAAATGCTTTTGCTACAATATCGGTTATGTAATTGCTGATACGGAAACACAAGAAATAGTAACAGAAAAAGAATATGTAGTCGAACAGATTTGGCACAATTTGCCATTATTTTCCACAGCATACTATGCCGATAAAAGAGAATTTTACGTTAAAGAAATGAGAGCCAAAAAAATTAAGATGGAAAAGTTTGGTAATATCTGCCAGGCTATGATTAGAGATATTAAAAAGTTTGATGTTGTGGCGGCTTATGCTTATAACTCACCCTTTGATGAAAAGGTTTTTAACTTCAATTGCGACTGGTTCAAGTGTATCAATCCTTTTGATACAATTCCAATCTTTGACATTCGTGGATTTGTTCATCAATCACTCATTGATGAAAAATATAAAAGTTTTTGCGAAGAACACGAACTTTTTACAGAAAGTGGCAATTATTCTACTACTGCCGAAACAGTATATAAATATATCACAGGCAATACGGATTTTATTGAAAGTCATACCGCACTTGATGATAGTAAGATTGAAAAGTTTATATTGTTTGCAAGTGTATTCTATAAAGGGTTAGATTGGTTTACTAACTACAAAACATATAGAACAATTCCAAGAGAAGTACAGAAAACACTTACAATTGTTGGAAAAGATAAAAAATACACTTTTAATTGTAAAGGGTACACCTTTTATAAATCAAAAGATACAATTAAATTAAAATAAATAAAGGGGAGTATATCTCCCCTTATTTTTTGAAAACTTTTTGACGTCTAATGCGGGCGGGTGCACTCGACGTCTAAGCACATCCCAAAATTAGACGTTAAACGTCTAAGTTTATTTTATACTTTAGACGTCAAATTATTATTGACTTTTTATTTAACTTTTGTTATCATATATATAGAAAATAAGAAAGGAGAGTATATGTTATGGCAGTATCAAGAAAGGTTGAGCGTGAGCTTATTAGAACGGAGTTTCTCGAAATGGTTTCGCAGTTTCTGCATGAAAAAGGCGAAGAGGTCTTGCGTGTCAAGTCCAACGAAATCGCAATTCCCGTTGTGGGTTGTGAGGACAATGAGGACTTTCTCGTTGTGACTTTCAAAGTGCCAACAGGCGCTAACAAAGGACTTGAGCCTTACGACGGCTATTCCGAGGCGGAATCTTACGAGATGAAGTTGCAGGAAAAGGCGGAAAAGGCGAAAGCCAACGCCGAGAAAAAGGCACGCAAAATGGCGCGTGATGCCGAAGTGCGAGCCAAGAAAAAGGCAATTGCCGAAAAGGGCGAGTAGTCCAATGGGAGCATCGAGTGCGATGCTCCCTCTTTTTTCTTTATTTTGACGTCTAAGTTCCACTTTATAGTTTAGACGTTTAACGTCTAAATAAATTTTAGATTAGACGTCAAATAATTCTTGATTTTTTAATTAGAAAGTGTTAATATATAGTTAAGAAAAGAGAAAGGAGAAAAGAAAATGAAAATTAGATTTTGGATTGATGCAGACTATGAAGTTATTGAGTTTGACGATGACGTAACAGAAGAAGAAATTGAAACAGAATTTGACAATTGGTTTGATGGTTGTGTTGCAAGCGGTTGGTCTATTGAAGAAGACGATTAAAAGGAAAGGAGAGTTAAAAATGAGAAAGATAGTAGTAGTAATAACAATAATGACAATGCTTTTCTGTAATATCGGAATCGTCAACGCATCGTCGGCAAGTGATTTAAAACTTGCTAAAAATTGGGCAAAATCTCACTATAGCGAACCAATTAAAGTTGTAAACGACTTTAAAGTTCCTAAAAAAAGAAAAGGAACAGTCTATATTGAAAAATTACACACAAAATCAGATGGCGGTCGTGATGGTCATACGATTAGGGGTAATTATTATGTAAAGTACCCTAAAAAAGTTAAGAAAGGCACAAAGGTAACAATGTATTGTGTTTGGAATCCAAAAAACAATGCGTGTGATGATGTGGTCGCCGTTGTATGTCTCGGAATGATTAAATAAAATGTTAAAAATAAAGAAGTTTTAACTTCTTTATTTTTTATTTGATTTGACGTCTAAAATACTATTATACCTTAGACGTTATACGTCTAAATATATTTTATGTTTAGACGTCAAGTTATCGTTGACTTTTTACCGAATTTTTGCTATCATATAATCACAGAGAGGGAGAGAAGAGCGAAAGCCACCCGCCCGACACACTCACCAAAACAGGTGGGAGTTGGGGGTTCCCTCTTTTTATATTTTAATGTTAATTAATCTTAGACGTTAAACGTCTAACCTTATTTTATGTTTAGACGTCAAGTTGTTGTTGACTTTTTACTGAATTTTTGCTATCATATAATTGCCAAAGGGAAAGAAAAACAAATAAACTTCCCAAAAGAAAATAAAAAAAATATAAAAAAGGTCTTGACAGACAGTAAAAAGTCTGATATAATAAAGACAAGATAAGGGGAGACAGGAACTCCCAAGTAGTTAAAAAGGGTCGTGACCAACACGAGAAAGTAGGTACAAAATGACTAAGAGAGAAATGTTCGAAGCAATCGTTAATGGCAACATCACTGAGGAAGTTATCGCAATGGCACAGAATGAAATCGTCAAGATGGACGAGAGAAACGCCAAGAGAAAGAACGCACCGTCAAAGACGGCAATCGCCAACGAGCCAATCAAGGCGAAGATTGTAGAGGTTCTCACTCATGAGCCAATGACGGCATCGGAAGTTGCTGAAAAGGTGGAGATTTCCACACAGAAAGCAAGCGCACTTCTCCGTCAGATTGACGGTCTGACCGTTACGGAAGTAAAGGTCAAGGGTAAGGGCAAGGTTAAGGGTTACGCTCTTGCGTGAGCCAATTCCCAATAAAAGGAAGTCCGTAGACTTCCTTTTTTTTATTTATTTTTTGACGTCTAAGCCAATTAAGGTTTAGACGTTAAACGTCTAAGATTATTTAATGCTTAGACGTCAAATTGTACTTGTTTTTTCTATTGACTTATGCTAATATATCTATAGTAAGAAAAACACTTATATAAAAGAAAGGAAGTAAAAAAAATGACAAGAATTATGGTAGTAGACACTGAAACAACGAGCGTAAATAAACCGTTTTGCTATAACGTAGGTTACGTTATCGCAGACTTGGAAGACAATGGCGATTTCCAGATTTTGGAAAAGAAAGAGTTTATCGTCAAGCAGGTTTGGCGCAATACTATGTTATTTTCAACCGCCTACTATGCGGAAAAGAAACCAATTTACACCAATAAACTCAGACACAAAGCAGACTATAACAATATTTGCGTTCTTCGGTATGACGAAATCATGGAAGAAGTGCAGAAATCAATTGATAATTACAATGTGAAAATTGCCTATGCATACAATAGTCAATTTGATGAAAAGGTATTTAAATTTAATTGTGAATGGTTTAGAACAGAAAATCCATTCGCAGAAATTCCATTTTTTGACATTCGTGCTTACTTCATCAATGCAGTAAAAGATTCTAATGATTATAAAGCATTCTGTGAATACTTCAAACTGTTTACAGATAGTGAAAACTATTCAACCACCGCAGAAACGGCATATAAATTTATTACTAATGATGATACTTTTGTAGAAGCGCACACCGCATTAAATGACAGTGAAATCGAAATGGAAATTCTTGCCAAGTGTGCAAATTGGGGCGAAAAAGTATTTGAATACTTGCCAACAGCAAAGTGTATAGAAAGACCAATTGAAAAAGTTTTTACTATTCAATACAAAGGCAAAGACTATCACTATAAAGGTTTGACGGCAAGATGGTACAAATCAAGAAATAAACTTATCATAAAGTAAAAAAATGACAGGGATATATTCCCTGTTATTTTTACCATAGTGGTTAGTATAAACTAACTGTTAATTGACGTCTAAGGCGCGGGCGCATTAGACGTCAGACGTCTAAGTTTATAGAAACTTTTTTTAGACGTCAAATTATTATATAAAATACTTGACTTATGTTTCCTAATATGGTAACATAACTATAGTAAAAGAGAGGAGAAAATAAAATGACTAAATTTCAGATGGTATGGAAAGAATTAAATTATTTAGTACTTATTGCACTCATTACTGCACAGTGCGTTGTAAAAGTAGACTTCTTAATTGGACAGTTTGTTTATTTGTTTGCTAATATACTTGCTTTTGTAAGATGTTTCATTCTTGTACGTCCAGTTGCAGACAAGGTAAAAGATGGTTGCATGTTGGGGATTACTATCGGATTAGTTGTAATGACAACTTTGGAAGAGTTTGATATTTATATTATGTAAATAACTTACCTCCTTTTCTTTTATATATGAAAGCGGTTTACATAATGTAAACCGTTTTCTTTTCTTTGTTTTGACGTCTAACTTTTTGATTTTAGACGTAACACGTCTAAGAAAAAGTTTAACTTAGACGTCAAAATAATTTGACAAAATTAAAATTTTATGCTATAATAATTTTAGAAAATAAGAAAGGAGAAAATCAAAATGTCTAAAAATAAGAAAAATAAGAAAAATAATAAAAATACAACATTGTTATCAGATTATATTTATAATGATATTCAAAGCGTTAATGTAAGAATGACACTTGATATAGTAAAAAATTTTATAGATATGGGTGATGGAAGTAAATTGCCTGAAAGTTATGAGTGGGAAATTATTAATTTGTTTACACAATATCCCGAAATTATGAAGTTGATATGTTCGGCATATTGGGAAAAATAAAAAAAGGATTGACAAATAAGACAATCTATGTTATAATAAAGAAAAAAAAAGAAAGAGAGGTAATAAATATGACAACAGTATCAAGGGGAAAAATTTTAGAAGCATTAGAAACAATTCAAACAGTATGCGAACAGGTAAGAGATTGCTCAGTTTGTCCGTTGCGAGATTGGAATGCTAACTGTATGTTAGAAACTCAGCAGCCATACACATGGCATCTTGTATCAGAAGAAGATTGGCGCGCCTTTGATGACTAAACGAAAGTATGAATAAAGAAAAAAAAGAAAGAGAGGATAAAAATATGACAGTATCAAGAAAAGTAGAAAGAGAAATGTTAAGAGAGGACTTTTTATTTAGAATCAAGGCAAAACTTTTTGATGATGGCGAAGAAGTTCTTCGTGTAAAATCAAACGAAATCGCAATTCCAGTGGTTGGTTGTGAGGGCAACGAAGATTGGATAGTTATCACCGTAAAAGTTCCAACAGGAGCAAACAAAGGCATGGAACCATACGATGGTTACTCTGAAGCCGAAAGTTATCAGATGAAACTTGCGGAAAAAGAACGCAAGGCAAAAGAAAAAGAAGAAAAGAAAAAGAGAAAGATTGCGAAAGATGAGGAAGTCCGCAGAAAGAAAAAAGAAATTGCCGACAAGAAAGAATAAGATATGGGGTGAGCAATCACCCCTTTTTTATTGAAAAATTTGACGTCTAAGGCGCGCCGGCTTAGACGTTATACGTCTAAGTTCCTAAAACATTAGACGTCAAATTATTCTTGACTTTATACTATAATATGTTATACTAATTATAGTAAAAGAAAGGAGAAAAGAAAATGATAAGACATATTGAAATTACAATTAATTTTGATTTAACTTGTTGGGGACAAGACGCAGAAGATTTTGAAAATGACAATGTAGAAGCAATAAATGAGGAAGTTGCGGATTATATTATACATAATCCAGCAGAATTACTTGAAAATTTAAAAATTAATAAAGTATGGTATGAAGAAGAATAAAATAAAGGGTTGACAAATCAACCCTTTTGGCCCGGGCGCAAATACAATTTAAATACAATTTAAAGGGTTGACAATCTACTTTATTTATGTTATTATATACTCAAGAAAAGGAAAGGAGAAAAGAAAATGAAGAAGTATGTTGTATATTTTGAAAATTGGGACGGTACTGATGAATTGGAAATATTTGACAAAGAAGAAGATGCAGAAGAATATATGAGAAAATATGAAGAAGAAGAATTCTTTCCTCCCGAAGAGGGATTATTTATAGCAGAAGAAGAAAGATAAGCCGAAAGGCTTATTTTTTTATTCAATTTGACGTCTAACTTTTCTCAACCTTAGACGTTATACGTCTAAGTTCCCAAAACATTAGACGTCATTTTATTCTTGACTTTATATTATAATATGTTATACTAATTATAGTAAAAGAAAGGAGAAACAAACAATGAATATTTACGAACACATCGACTACACACTTCTTAAAGCAGATACTACTTATAAAGATATTTTTAATCTTTGTAGAACGGCATTAGTAAAAAATTGTGCCTCCGTATGTATTCCATCGCATTTTGTAGAATTTGCACATAAACATTTCCCATCACTTACAATTTGCACAGTAGTTGGTTTTCCACTTGGTAATTCTACTACAGAAACAAAAATTACAGAAGCAATAGATGCAATTTATCATGGAGCAGAAGAAATTGATATGGTTATCAATATTGGAGATATGAAACACGGAAATTATGAATACGTATTAGATGAAATTAACAATATTAAAATTGCTATTGGTGATGAATATATTCTGAAAGTAATAATTGAAACTTGTTATCTTACAAAAGAAGAAATCGCCGTCGCTACCTCTATTGTTGATACATCTATGGCAGACTATGTAAAGACTTCTACAGGCTTTGGTTCTCGTGGTGCATCATTTGCAGATATTATTATTATGAAAAAAGTTATTAATAATAATACAAAAATTAAGGCATCAGGTGGTATTCGTACTAAAGAAGAAATGGAAAAGTATATTGCTCTTGGTTGTGATAGAATCGGCGCAAGTAAATTACCATAGAAAGGAGATTTAAAATGTTGACTATTACAGATTATGTTCATCACGTATTAACACTAATCGCAGAGAAAAGTTGTCAATTTGAAGAAAACAAAATTGATTTTGTTAGCACAATTGACCGCAAAGTCTATACAATCACAATTGAGGAAGTTGAAGAATACGAATGGGAATAATTCCCATTCGTTTTTTTAATTAATTTGACGTCTAAGGTTTTATACTTTAGACGTCATACGTCTAACTTATTAAAAAATAAAATTCTTAGACGTCAAGTCAACTCTTCCGATAATTAATTTTTAGAGAATAGTTAAATCTAAAACACAACATATAGTTATAGAAAAGTTTTAATACCACTATATATAGTATATTTTTTTAATGGTAACTATTCCGATAATTAATTTTCGCGGAATAGTACATACCGAAGTTATTTGAATTATCTAAATTGTC
>Ga0247609_10006417_pt1 | contig 11325 bp, 7 predicted proteins | sample 172DNAGHGlowgp2_FD_193487 | JGI IMG/M metagenome (GOLD analysis project Ga0247609, IMG submission 193487) | Sheep rumen microbial communities from Palmerston North, Manawatu-Wanganui, New Zealand - 1728 DNA GHGlow gp2 | ecosystem: Host-associated > Mammals > Digestive system > Stomach > Rumen ... | reverse complement strand
GTTTGGAGTTTTAGGAACTCTCTTAATTTCGTTTGCCGTATTTATCGGTTACAAAACTTTTATTGATTTCAATAAAGTTGTTGATATAACTTATGGAACAGATCCCAATTATATAGTTTACACAAAGACATCAATAAAATCCGCGATAGAAAATAAAAATCCAGCGACAATTTATAATATAAATATTCTTACATATAATTTGTCAAAAGAACAGATCAAAGGATTTGAACAATTAAAATCGGACAATGTTAATATAAAAGTAATTCCGGTGGATCTGGTTAAAATGACAGGGATGTCTTTGTCTGAAATAAACAATTATAAACATAAAACAAATAATATATATAAGTTCATTCTTTCGGAAATTTTTCCTAATTCGGATAAAATTTTATATATTGATTCTGATACTATTGTTTTAAAAGATCTGACAAAACTATACAATACAAGTATAAAAAGATCTTATTTAGCTGCGGTACCAAAAGTTGAAAAAATCGGATTTGAAAGAATAAGAACTGGAGATGGAAAATACAAGACTGTTTCAACAATGAAAAATTATTACGATATTGCTGTGATACTGTTTAATCTTGACAAATTTAGGAAAGATAATGTAAAAGAGAAGTTAATATCCTATAAAGTAAAAGATGAAGAAGGTAAATATCATGTCTGGTGGGCATTTAATGAAATTATACCTAAAAAAAATATAAAAATTTTACCATTGATATATGGTGAATATTCTCGTTGGAGTCAAGAAGAATATGATTCAAAAATGTATAATTATCCATTTATTTTTGGTGTAAATTCATATGATGATTTTAGATCGAAGGCTGTTATAATTAAGTTTTCCTATAAAGATGAATCTCAAAAACCTTTGTATAATGCAGAAATTCCGTTTGGAGATTTGTGGTGGCATTATGCCCAAATGGTAGATTCTGATTTACAACGGCAGGATATCAAAATAAAGGAAAAACTTTAAATTTGTAAAATTTTGTATCAATGCATGATAATTATTTGCTTAATTTAAAAGGAATTGATAGCATGGGTTCAATATAAGGAGGTAGAGGTGAAAAATAATAATACAGATAAAAAACAATTCGGCTTTTGGCATGTGTTTGGAATATTGGTATTGCTTTTTTTAATTTTTAAGGTAGGTATACCGAAATATGTTAAGGCTAATTTTATTAAAAATCTTAGACCAAGTCAATACGTTATTAATTCTCAAAATGCTGAAGATGAATTCAGAAAAGGTTTAAATACGTTAATAAAAAGCAAAAATGATGATTTTTCATATAATAGTACTAAAGATTTTGTTAAAGATTTGTATCGCCATATGGAAATGAGAATGATTTGTTATGATAACTTTGAAAACTGTTTCGGTTATAATTCATTTGTATATGAAGGTTCAAAAAGGAAGAATATATCCTCTCTTAAAAATCCAGCAGATATTGGGTTAGGTAATAATTTTTTAGAAACTGTTGCCTTCCTGACAAAAAGTGGTAAGCCTTTTTTGGTTTCTTATAAAAAGGATTGTGTTTTGGGATACAAAGAAGAAGAGGCTATACCATCTTGTATAGCAGGTATCTATGACTCAAACAGAGCCGAGAAGCCAAATAAATTTGGTACCGGTATAAATTCTAAAAATGATACCATTTCTGATATCAAGGGTTTTAATGGGGCAAGAATTGGCAAATGTGCAGTTAATATAAATGGTTTATGTATTGTAGCTACCACGTTTTATCCAACGCCGGTAAGTTGTCAAGATGTAAAAAATGAGTTTGGCATAAAAACTTGTGAATTTAATGCGAATGATGATTATTGGGCTGGAGCAATGAAACAATGTAAGGATATTGGCGGACATTTAACTACACCAGAAGAATTGGCTAAGATTGCTTCAGCTCTGTTTGGAAGGAACATCTCATCAAAAGCCAAAGTAGATTCAAGAATTGATAAAAATGTAAAATTCAATAAAAATGTAGCCAATGCTTTGGGATTTAATTTTGTATATTATGTACCAAGTATGTGGTCATCAGAAGAAAAAGACGGTAAGACAGCTTTTATAAGAAGTATAAAACCAAACCGCTCTCTTTGGAGTGATGATGAAAGAAATCAAAGCTATCAAACTGGCGCTATGTGTATTAAAAATTAATTGATTAATGTATGAAGCTAAGCTAGTTTTTTTAATTAGCTTAGTTTTTTTATGTCAATATAAACAAATTTTTTAATCTTATTTTTTGATTATAGTGTCAGTTAATATTTTACAATATTATTATAATTATAATTTTGTAAATTATATATAAAATGAAACAATATTAAATATTAAAAAAAGTACTTTCTATGCTACAATATGACACGGATTTAAATTAGTAAAAGGATAAAAATGCCAATTAAAGTTAACAGTTTTATGGGTAAATTTGGCTGGTTTGCCAGAAAATATTTTCCAATGCTTGCAAGTGAAATGTATTTAAAATTGCAATTTGCTACCAGATATAAACTTCAACGGGCATATATAAATTATTTTATGAACGCAAAAGAAATCCCTATGCCCAATATAGTAAATATTGAAACAATTAATCGTTGTAACTCAACTTGTGCATTTTGCAATGCAAATGTATATTATGAAAAAAGGCCGTTATGCAAAATGGATGATAATCTTTATAAGAGTATTATTGACCAGCTCGCTGACTTGGGTTATAAGGGACATCTTGCGATTTACGGAAATAATGAGCCTTGGCTGGATACTAAAATTATTGAAAGACATGAATATGCCAGAAAAAAACTTCCTGACAATTTTATATTTATGAGTACAAATGGACTCCTTTTAAATATAGATAAGGTAAAGCAAATTCAACCTTATATAAATCAGCTGATTATTAATAATTACAACATGAAATTTAAACTTCATGACAACATAGAAAAAATATATGATTACGTAAATAGAAATCCTAATGAATTTAAAAATCTCGATATTAAGATACAAATACGATATTTACAGGAAATCCTTACTAATAGGGCCGGTTCAGCTCCAAATAAACAAGAATGCAATAAAATTATAAAAGAACCCTGTATCTTGCCTTTTACAGATATGTGGATTTTGCCTAACGGAAAACTTGGACTATGTTGTTGCGATAACTACGAAGTTACGGAATATGCCGATTTAACCAAAACCAACTTAAAGGATGGGTGGAGTGCTGATGCATTAATGAAAGTCAGAGAAAAAATTGCATACGGCAGACAGAATGAGCCGTTCTGTATGCACTGTGATTTCATAGATGCAGGTTTTCGTACAATTATTATAAAAGCTATTTTGGAAGGACGTGACCCAAACCAACTTGGTGCACACGAAAGAATGTGGTTTTTTGAGAAAAAAGATTCATAAATTTACTAAATAATAATATCAATTATGGGCAATATTTAACAGGTGAATATATACAAGCACAAATTATTGATGCAAAACTTGATATTTGTTTGAAAAATTGATATGACTATAATTAACTTTTATCTATGGTTGTTTTTCTTCGTGATATTCACTTTCAACGTTTATATTCCAAAGAACAGTTTTGTCTTTTCCTTCAATAAATATTTTGGCTGCCTCTAAACCGGTTAAAATAGAGTGATCCATATTGTTATAATGGTGCTGCCCGTTTCTGCCGATACAGTAAAGATTATTGACCATATTAAGATAATTCTTTACTTTATCAAAATCTTTATAAGAACCAAAATAAGCGGGGTATGCTTTTTTAATTCTTACCAAAGTAGCATCAAGAACATCTTCTTTATTAATTATACCAATCGAAGCTAATTCTCCTGTCGCAAAATTAATAAATTTATCATCGGAAAAATTCCACAGTTCATCTCCTTCGGTACAAAAATATTCAAGTCCTATCCAAACAGTATCTTCAAGGTTTTTTACAAGATATGGTGACCAGTTATTAAAAATTTGTAACCGCCCAAGCTTGACACTGCGTTCCTGAATATAAATCCAACAATCAGGAATAATACCTGAAATAGTTTTATATTTTGATTCATTTTTAATTGCTAATTTTTTAACCAGTAAACCTACGGTTATGAAATCTCGATATGGCAGATTTTTTGCCACTTCCAAAACATCAAGTGCTACATTATTCATTGAACACACTAAATCTTTGACAGGCATTGATGAAAACAACGCAATACATTCATAAGTATTACCATTTTCTGTGAATACATTACTGACATTTTCATTGGAAATATTTATTTTATTAACTTTTGCATTAAAAATTATGTTTCCGCCCATATCTTTAATTCTATGGGCAAGTGCTTCGTAAAATTGACCCGGTCCAAATTTCGGATAGAAAAATTCTTCTATCAGGGAAGTTTCAGTATCCTTTTCGGATATAAATGGCTTTAATATACTATTTTTCAGAACTCTATGCAGTGATAGACTTTTAACTCTTTGCCCACCCCAATCCGGTGCAATCTTTGATGGATGTATACCCCAGATTTTTTCCGTGTAATTCTCAAAGAACATGCTGTATAAAGGTTTTCCGAAACGATTAATATAAAAATCTTCTAATGAGTTTTCCTTACGTTTAAATATACAAGAGTACAAATATCCAATACCAGTCTTTAGTATATTGACAAGACCAAGATTTTTAAAAGTTTCAACTTTAAAACTGATTGGATAATCAAAAAAATTTTTCAAAAAATAAATCCTGGAAAGTCGATTTCTAATTAAGAAAACATCGTCCTCTATTTCAGGATTAATTCCTTCATTTGAAAATTTTTCGGTTCGTCCTAAAATGATATCATCTTTAGAAGGCATTTGCTGCACAGGAAAAATTTCATCCCACAATGCCTGAACCACATCATTTTTTGTAAAAAACCTGTGACCGCCTAAATCCATACGGTTACCATTGTAACAATGCGTCCTCGATATTCCGCCTATATATTCACTTTCTTCAAGAATTATTGGTTTATAATCCGTATTTTTAAGTAAATAATATGCGGCAGCTAAGCCCGCAGGTCCTGCACCGATAATAATAACATGTTTATTCATATGTGATAACTTTATTTATAAATACTATGCTATATTATATCATGAATAATTATAGTATTTCTAAATAGCGTTTTGGTATTTCGGGAATAATTATTTCATATATTTTTTTATATTATGTTTTTCGACTTTCCAATCAGAATTTATAAGTTTTGCGTATTCCCACCATTTATCCCCAAAATTTACATCCGGCATAATCCAAGGTTTTTCCTTGCCCGCAAAATGAACAATTACAGCTCGAGCATTTAACAACCATAAAGGGTAATCACTTTTGTAGCCATATTTATTTCCGCGAGAATAAACATTATATATCGGAGATAATTGTTTAATGTTAGAGAAGGGAATAACTTCATTTAATGCTCTTTGTGTACGCAAATCTCTATAGAAATCATTTTTTTTCTGCTCAATTAACTTTTCTTTTAATTTATCTTTACGCCACCTGCTAAGATTATAAAGAAGAACACCGCAATTGTACGTTTGAATAAAATCTTTTGTATAGTACACATATCCTTGCTCGTTTACTTTCTCCAATATCATTTGAGATTTCATCCCCTTTACTGCTGCTAAAGGGTAATCTTTAATATTTGTATTATATAATTTTCTTAAATCTCCCAAAACTAATATATCGGAATCTAAATATAAAATTTTATTCAAATCTGAAAAAATATCCGGTATTAAAAATTTAAATAAATCTGCTTTTGTCACATAATGCGAAATATCATAATCTTCAAATTTTGCAACCGCTGAAATATCAACCGGAATTGTGTTAATTGTCACATTTTTTTCTTTAAAAATATCAAATTCTTTTTGTTGATCTTTAGTTAAATTTACACATATTATATTTATTTTGTATATTGAATTGCGTTTTTTGTTTAAAATTGCGGATTTTATCGCAACTTTAGTATAATCTTTATAATTTACATCCGTGTTAAATACAATATTAACAACCCTATTTGTATTCTTATTAATCAAACAACAAACAGATATTAATAAAATTGATATAACTAAAATTATAATTGTAATTAACTTTATCTTCAATATATTTCCTTCGACTGTCACTTTAGAATATATATAACATCTTACATTAATTAAATACCGGAACAAAGAACATTTAATTGTACATCTTTTCTAAAATAACGGGTATAACCATGTGAAAAATCCATTACTCTGCCTACTGTTTTAGGAACTTTTGAACTTGGCGTATCAGACCAAAACCAACCGGAAGATGGAAAATCTGAAGGCTTATTATTTAGTGTCGCTATAACATGCATATTACTTATCATTGGTATTTCCAAGCCAATTTCAGCACATGCAACCTTCGCCCCTGCCCAATAGTCTCTTTTGAACCCTGATGGAATTTTCCCTCCAGAACAAATATATTCATCCAAATCGATAATCTTCTCATCCATGCCAATACGCTTCTTCGGTTTTAAATCACAATTAAATGGAGAATATTCTTTTCCAAGATTAACAAGACACAAACCAGTTATTTTTTTGCCCTTATCAAAAATTATATTTGGACAATCAGCTCCGACTCTGGCCTTTTTAAAACTCCTTATATCTCCGGCCTTTTTGTAAGAGGTTTCTCTGTTTGGACCTTTTGCACCATTAACATCCATAATAAAATCAATATCTTTTGTCACCGAAGAAGTATAAGAAAATTCTTTTGTTTTGCCCCAACCTATCGGTAATGATTTTACAGAGTAATCAGACTTTATCCTTTCCTGATAAATATACATTTTATCATCATATGAAAAAATTAACGATACCCCATTTTTTAATACTAATCCAACATTTGGGTTCTTTACAATATTATACCCCCTGAGGTGGATTTGATCTCGGTAAGTAATGTCAGATACATGATACTTTACGCCATCATTACCCAAAATTGCTGTATCGTACCAACACTCTGACATATTTTCCGCATGACATCTTTTTTCTATTTTAAGATACTTTTGTAATTCATCTACAAATGCATCAGTATTATAATAAGATTTATTTAATAATCCATCTGCTTTCATTCTCTCCATAGCACGAGTAATCTCTTTTGCAGTACTAACTTCTCTTTCTGAATATATTTTCTCATTAATATTCGTAACAATAACCGGTACCATAAATAATAAACAAAAAATAAAAACACCTAAAACAGTAAGAACTTTTGATGATGCAAACGCAAGTCTGCTTGTATTTCTATAATTTTCTAAAACCATTTTATCTCCGTAACTTTTGAATATTTAAATCTATTTATTAATTATAACATATATATTTTTTTTTGGGCAAAACTTAATGTAAATGCAACTCAAGATTTTTCTTTATTGTAACTATCCTTTTTTAATGTAAGGTTTCTATTCATATAAATATAGATTTCGTCATCTTTATGCTTGCTTTTGTATATTTTGCCATAACAGAAATGTTTTAACAGTTCAAATCTATTATAATCAAAATCCCCATTTTCATATAATGGTTTGTCTGAAATTAAAATATCGATATCTCCATTTCTATGCCAAGTTGCATAAACCTCCAATTTATTTTTATATATTTCTGTATTATGCACAACATAAAATTTCCCTAATGTTGACTTGTTATAGGTTAAAAATATATTATCGTTAAAGTAAGAATCAATCTCAACAGGGAACCAAGTTATGCTTGGCACTACCGCGATATTGTAATTTTGCAAATTATGTTCTTTAATATAATTTACAACTTCTTTTGATGATGAATATGGCCATTTGATATCAGTAATAATAGAATATGTACTATAATATATCTGAATTGCAATTGCAAATAATATATAATATTTGAGCAATTTATTATTCATTAATATATCATTTTGCTCGTTTTCTTCTTTAAGACACCAAAAAATATAAATGAATATGATTGTAATTATACCTATATGATGGGGATGAATATAACATTTTGCCATAAATACAGTTATTGGGACGTATAAAAATAGCAATAAATTCAATCTTTTGTTGTGGATAAAAATTCTTATGACTGAAAGCATGAAAATAGCACCAAAACACCAGGCTACATCTGTATACAGATTAAAAATATTAGTATTATCAGCAGTGTTATAGTTAAAAACATTAAATGCAACAGCATCTGCAGGTAGTCCAACGATAAAATATACCAACCTTTGCCATTTTATTAAATGCGTAAATCTTGTAGTTGCTGTTGCATTTGAATCCGGGAATATAATTAATGAAATGGAGAAGCAAAAAAGACATAAAAACAACAGAGCAAAAAATCTTTTATCTTTTGTAACAAAAGTTTTTATATGTATTTTTTTTGTAATAATATCAATTGCCCACAAAATCGCAATAGATGTCGATAAAATCATCCCATATATTGATGACATTGCCATAATTGAAAGAACTGCAACATATTTCAATGGATGTTTATCTCTGTTCTTATGAAGCATACCGGCAAGAAATAAGCCTAATATTAAAATACAGTAAGGCCTTGATACAATTGAATATTGATATATAAGGTAGTAAGTAAAGGGTAATGTTAATCTTAAAATTTTTGGAAAAGGAGATTTAAAAATCAAAATCCATATGGCAGTAAACATAATTATCAAGTTTGGAATTTTAAGCCCAAAATCCGGGGAAAAGTTAAATGTATTAAATATCTTTAATAACAGATACCAAAATGGAGGAAACCCCTCAAAATGTGGAATGCTAAAAATAATATTGTATAAGTTATCTTTGGCTATAGCCCATGAATGAAGTTCATCAAACCAGCATTCATGAAAGCAAGAAACTGTTATTGTAATTAAACAAAATAATATAAATGCAATAAATTCATGTCTATTTAATTTTATAAAATCCTTTATTCTATGCAGATTCATAATATACCTTTTCAGTATTATTTGCATACTAAATATTTTTTTTTCAGTGTTATACAACATAACTTTTATTATACCATTATATACCTTAGTTTAAGAAAATTTTTAATTGAATTATCGGAAAAACATCCTGAATACAAAATGTCGTATTCAACTTTTGTTAGATATTATAGAATATCTATTAAGATAATCAGACTTTAAAAAATGTTTTTGCCTGCTTTGTTGTAGAACTGTCCTATAAACTAAAACCTTACTTACCCAAAATATACTTTTGCGCATTTAAGTGAAATACCTTTTCTTTTTCTTCTTCGGTTAATTCTAAAGAATCCATAAATTTCATCATATCAGACAAGCTTTCATATGGATAATCTGAACCAAAAATAATGCTGTCTATACCAAGAGCCTTCTTGGTGCATTCAAAAGCAAGTTTGGACATATTGCCGCTTGTTGTTACAACAACATTTTTATTTTTAAAGTAATATGAAACAGGATGTTTCATTTTTACTTCATCATCCCTAATCCATTCAAAACGATTATCAACTCTATCCAATATGAATGGGAAGTATTCACCCAAATGACCAAGAATCATTCTTAAGTTAGGGAATTTATCAAATGTCCCGTTTAATATGAGTCTTAATGATGTTTTCATAGCATCCAAGCCAAAACCAAGTCCGGGAGAAGAATATACGTAACCCATATCCTTCATATCTTTATCATCAGATGCTTGTGGATGAACATAAAACGCACAACCCAATTCTTCAGCTTTAGCCAGCAACGGAAGATATTTTTCTTCATATAAATGTTCATTTTTATAATTAGAATGAGTATGCCAGTATTTGAAACCTAATTCTTTTACACAGCGTTCAAGTTCTTTAATTGCCTCATCAACATAAGGAGTTGGTAAAACTGCGGCTCCAAGGAAGCGATTCGGATATTTTTTTATAATTTCAGCAACTGCATCATTAGATTTTTTTGCAAAATATACAGCTTCTTCTTTCGGTAATTCTTCCAGTGCAGGGGAAGATGCCATTACTCCGACATCAATGCCATTTTTGTCCATAACGGCTATTCTTTGCGCTCCAAAGTTCATTAATTCATCAATAACCGGATATTCATTCGTTACACCGTCAAAATGAGCAAAAACTTTATCTCTCACTTCCAGAACTTTAGTTTCAGGATAGTATCTCATGGCATTATCTCGTGTGGAAAGATATTCCATCAATTCCGGTAAGTAATAGTGAAATTCGCAGTCGATTACTTTCATAATGATCTCCCTTCTATAATGACCTGTTGTATTATAATAATAAAACATTATTTATGGTTTGTAAACTAATTAAAACATTGAAAAAATGACCGTAAAATTTGACAAAAAACAAATAATTAATTATCATAATAAAATATTCAAAAGCGTTATTAAGATAATACATATATTTATATACAAGCATTTTTTAAAGGAAGCTGGAGAGATAAATGAATAAAAAAAACACATTATTATCATTAATAATAATGGGAACACTGTCCCTTTTCGTATTTACTCCTTGTTTTGCAGTTGACAGAAATGATTTGAATGTAGAGTTTTTCTCTCGTTTCAATGATAATTACTTGAGCCAATATGTTAATGAGGCGATAGATAATAACCACACCGCAAAGCAGGCAACAATAAGGGTGGAAGAATACAGACAGGGTGTAAAAATGCAATTTGCAAACGAATTACCAAGTTTTAGTGTTGCAGCAAGTTATTTAGGAATTCATTCACCAAAATTTAATCCTAATTTGAGTGTGAGCAAAAATGCCTTTGTATTACCATTTATGGTAAACTACGAGGCAGATTTTCTCTTGAAAAACAGAGATAGAACAAAGAGTGTTCAAAAAACTTATGAAATGAGTAAATTTGATGAACAAAGTGCATATTTAGCACTATTATCAGATGTCGCAACGGTTTATACAAATATTTTGGAGTATGACAAACTTATAGACAAACAAGAAAAAATCGTTGAAAATTATAATCAAATTTTAAATGATGATAACAAAAAACTAGCTCGTGGTGTTTTAAACACAACCGAATTAAACAACTCTAAAACAAATATTGAACAGGCAAATATAGCTCTGGAAAACCTTATTAAGCAACGAGAAATTCTTTTAATGCAATTTGCGGTTTTGATAGGCCGCAGTGCCGATGGGGCAAACAGTATTGAAAGAGGTTCTATTGATAATTTTGAATACAATGCGCTAATTCCAAACGAAGTAGAGTCTGATGTTATATTTTCAAGGCCAGATGTTAAAAGAGCAGAAATGGCTTTGGAAAAAGCAAAAATAGATATTCGTGTTGCAAGGAAAGAATTCCTGCCAAGGTTCAATATAACAGGGGTTTGGGCATTTAATACTATTGCTCCCGGTTCGTTTTTCTCATGGGAATCATCATTAGCAGCCCTGCTTGCAGGTGCAACACAGG
>Ga0247609_10006416_pt1 | contig 11325 bp, 8 predicted proteins | sample 172DNAGHGlowgp2_FD_193487 | JGI IMG/M metagenome (GOLD analysis project Ga0247609, IMG submission 193487) | Sheep rumen microbial communities from Palmerston North, Manawatu-Wanganui, New Zealand - 1728 DNA GHGlow gp2 | ecosystem: Host-associated > Mammals > Digestive system > Stomach > Rumen ... | reverse complement strand
TAGTCGCCAGCGTTCTGCAACTCGACGCGACGACGCAGCGAACCGACATAGTGTCCCAGATGGAGTTTACCCGTGGGGCGGTCGCCTGTAAGTATGATCTTTCCCATAAGTTTTAATACGTTTTTTTAATTTTGGCTGCAAAGGTACAAAAAAAAATGAGAAATGAGAAATAAGAAATGAGAAAATTATTTCGAGCCAATGTAGAGGAACAACATTCCGAGGAGTACCAATGCCAGGTCGAAGGCCTTTGCCTTGAGATTTTTCTCGTGGAAGAAGGCTGCTCCGAACAGGAAGCTGACCACCACGCTGCCCCGTCGGATCATGGAGACGATGCTGATCATGGCGTCGGGCAGCGACAGAGAATAGAAATACAGGAAATCGGCCGTCGAGAGGAAGATGCTGACACCGATGATGGACCAACTCCAATGGAAGGGTGTGGTTTCGTGGTGTTTGGGCCACCACAGCAGCCACAACATGGCAAGCATCATGAAGCACTGGTAGATGTTGTACCACGACTGTACCATCATGCGGTCGAGTCCGATGCCGCCATCGGCAACAGGCGCCATCAGGTATTTATCGTAGAGTCCGCTGATGGCCCCCATGACGGCAGCACCGACAATCATCCAGATATAGTGGTCGCGCTTGAAATCAATACCTTCCTTCTTACCGCTGCGGCTGAGTAGCAGGAACGAAGCAACAGCCAGCAGGACGCCAATCCACTGCCACACGTTGAGCCGTTCGCCAAACACCAGCAAGGCACCGACGAGCACCATCACCGGGCGCGTGGCATTGATGGGGCCGACGATGGTCAGCGGCAGGTGTTTCATGCCGAAATAGCCGAGCACCCAGCTAGAGAGTACGATGAGCGCTTTCAGGAGAATGTATTTATGCATGTCCCACCCACCAGAGGCAACGTGGAACATGGTTCCGTCGAGCACTGTCGAGCCTGCGCTGATCACGATAAACGGCAGGAAGATGAGCGACGAAAACAAGGTATTCAGAAACAGCACAGGAAGCACGGCATTACCACGCAGTGCATCCTTCTTCAGAGAGTCGTAGCAGCCCAAGAGTGCTGCTGACATAAAAGCCAATATCAACCAGGCCATATCGTTATCAATTCTTTTGTCGTTATACCGTTATAACTTTATATCGAGATTACGGTTCATATTTTACATCTTCCAAGAACAGCGCCTTCGCAGGCATCGATTCACCTGCCTGAGTACGCTGCTTGCCCTCGATGACCTGCCGGAAGTCGTCGAGCGTCATGCGACCGCGGCCCACCTCGACCAGCGTGCCAACGACAGCACGCACCATGTTGCGCAGGAAGCGGTTGGCGGTAATCTGGAAATACCATGTCGTGGGCGACGTCTGATGCCATTGGGCATGTGTCACCTGGCAGAGTGTCGTCTTGACGTCGCTGCCCGCCTTGCAGAAGGCCCCGAAGTCGTCGTATTCGGTCAGTATTCGCCCCGCCTGATTCATCAGGTCGTAGTCGAGCTGGTAGTGCAGTTCCAAGGAATAGGCTCGCAGGAACGGGTCCTTGCGGGTGTGGACATAGTAACGGTAGGTGCGCTCGATAGCCGAAAAGCGCGCATGCAGGTCGTCGCTGACGGGTTCGACGCTGTAGACGGCAATGTCCTGATGCAACAGTCCGTTGAGTTTACGTGTCAGCACCTCAGGGTCGAACGCCTGCTGGGTATCGAAATGGGCCGCCATACGACGGGCGTGAACCCCCGTGTCAGTGCGCCCTGCACCAGTGACCGTCACCTCCTCGCGCAACAGCACGGAAAGGCAGCGCTGCAGTTCGCTCTGCACCGTCGTACCATTGGGCTGAATCTGCCAACCGTGATAGGCTGTACCGTCGTAGCTAAACCATACGAAATACCTCATAACAGCGTGCAAAGGTAGTGCAAATCGAATGAAAAACCAAATATATTTGAGTTTTTCTGAGATGAAGCCTACTTTCGACAGGGTCAAAGTACAAAAAAAAGTGAAGAGTGAAGAGTGAAGAGTGAAAAATTAAAAGGAATATGCAAAAAAATTTGGTTTTATGTACGATATTTTGTATCTTTGCACCGATTTGTACCCTATAGGGGTACGCTGACACTAAAACGCAAGATTGAAGACATGTTTGATAAGGACACATACATCCGTCGCAGGGCGGAACTAAAAAGGCTGGTTGGCGAGGGCGTAATCGTGCTCTTCGGCAACAACGAGGCACCTTGTAATTACCCCGCAAATGCGTATGCTCCCATGCGCCAGGACTCATCGTTCCTGTATTATTTCGGACAGCACCGCGACGGACTGGTGGGCGTCATCGACATCGACAACGACGAAGAGTGGCTGTTTGGCGACGACATCGACGTGGAAGACATCGTCTGGATGGGCTTCACCCCGACCGTCAGCGACCTGGCTGCCGAGGTGGGCATCAGCAAGACCGCCCCGATGGCACAGTTGAGTAAAGTATGTTGCGACTCAGTTGCGACACACCGGACAGTGCATTTCCTGCCGCCTTACCGACATGACACGAAGATACAAATCATGGACCTGCTGGGCATCCATCCTTCGAAGCAGAAGGAGGCCGCCTCGCTGCCGCTCATCAAGGCCGTCGTCAAGATGCGCGCCACCAAAGAGCCGCAGGAGATAGCCGCCATCGACCGTGCCTGCGACGTAGGCTACGCGATGCATACCACGGCGCAGCTGCTGGTGAAGCCCGGTGTGACGGAGCGTTTCATTGGCGGTCAGGTAGACGGCATCGCCCGTTCGTTGGCCAACGGAACGAGTTTCGCCACGATTTTTAGCCAACATGGAGAAATCATGCACGGCAATCCGTCAGCAGCAAAACTGGAGGACGGACGACTGGTGCTATGCGACGCAGGGTGCGAACTGGATGACTACTGCTCGGATCACACCCGCACGATGCCCGTGAACGGCAAGTTCACCCAGCGCCAACGCGAGATATACAGCATCGTCGAGGCCTGTCACGACTACGTATTGGAAGTCGCCAAGCCCGGCGTGAAATATATGGACGTACACTTTGCCGTATGCCGCATGATGACGGAACGGCTGAAGGAGCTGGGACTCATGAAGGGCGACACCGACGAGGCCGTCCGTCAGGGTGCCCACGCCATGTTCCTGCCCCACGGACTGGGACACATGATGGGCATGGACGTACACGACATGGAAGGACTGGGACAGATTTACGTAGGTTTCGATGACGAGACACGTCCCAACCTGGAGCAGTTCGGTACCAACTGTCTGCGCATGGGTCGCAGACTGGAGGAAGGTTTCGTCGTAACTGACGAGCCGGGCATCTACTTCATCCCTGCCCTCATCGACGAGTGGAAAGCTAGCGGTCATTGTAAGGAGTTCTTGTGTTTCGACAAAATCGAAACCTATAAGGACTTCGGTGGCATTCGCATCGAGGACGATGTGCTGATTACGAAGGACGGTTGCCGTTTCCTGGGCTCGAAGCGCATCCCGTATCACCCCCAGGAACTGGAGGAATTCATGGCGCACAACGCCGGTTAAGTTTTTGAATACAATAAATAACACAATAAAAAAAGAGAAAAGTAATGAGAAAGTTAATGACTTTGGCCCTGCTGGCATGTATGGCAGTAGGCGCCCAGGCGGAGGCAAAAAAAGACTCCGTCAACAAAAACAAACCGGTGTTTACGGTGATTAAGGAGAATCCTATCACCAGCATTAAGGACCAGAACCGCAGCGGCACGTGTTGGGACTACTCCACCCTGTCGTTCTTTGAGGCCGAAATTCTGAAAGCCACCGGTAAGACCTACGACCTCGACGAGTCGTTCGTAGCCAACAAGACCTACATGGAACGTGCCATCCAGGTGGTGCGCTACCATGGTGACTGCCAGTTTGCACAGGGTGGTTCGGCAGAAGACGTGCTGGCCACGATGAAGACTCACGGCATCATTCCCCAGGGCATTATGCCGTTCCCGGGTTCGCTATATGGCGACTCGCTGAACAACTTCAACGAGTTCTTCAAACTGCTGGAGCCATACGTGGCTGCTATCGCCAAAAGCGACGCCAAGAAGATTTCGAACCAGTGGAAGGTCGGTCTGCAAGGCATCCTCGATGCTTATCTGGGCAAGTGCCCCGAGGAGTTTACCTATGAGGGCAAGAAGTACACCCCGAAGAGCTTCGTGCAAACGCTCGGCATCAATCTGGACGACTATGTCAGCATCACCAGCTACACGCACCATCCTTTCTACACCACGTTCGCTGTAGAGGTGCAGGACAACTGGCGCTTCCCGCAGTCGTACAACCTGCCGATGGACGAAATGATGCAGGTCATCGACAATGCCATCGACAAGGGCTATACCATCGCCTGGGGCGGTGACGTGTCGGAAGACGGATTCACCCGCACCGGACTGGCTTATGCCATCGACGGCAAGGCTACCCAGAGCCTGCGTGGCAGCGACATGGCCAAGTGGCTGAAACTGACTACCGCCAAGAAGCGTGACATCATCGACTCGCTGGGCTGCAATGTGCCCGAGATAGTAGCCACCCAGGAACTGCGCCAGGAGCGTTTTGACAACTGGGAACTGACTGACGACCACGGAATGCTGATTTACGGTGTTGCCAAGGACCAGAACGGCAAGGAATATTACATGGTGAAGAACTCGTGGGGCGAAACAGGCGACTACAAGGGCATCTGGTATATGACCAAGACCTTCATCGCTGCCAACACGATGGACTTCCTCATCAACAAGAACGCCATACCCAAGGACATTCGTAAGAAATTGGGCCTATAGCCACAGGACAAACCTAAAGAACAAGGTAAATGCAGTTTAAATGGAATTACGAACCACCTACACCAGAAAGACTGCAAGCGGCTAAAGAGTTGGCCGAGAAGATAGGAATGAGTCCTGTCATGGCTAACCTGCTGATTCAGCGAGGCATCAAGACGGAGAGTGCCGCCAAGCGTTTCTTCCGCCCAATGCTCAACGAGCTGATCGACCCGTTCCTGATGAACGACATGGACGTGGCAGTAGACCGCCTAAATGACGCGATGGGCCGAAAAGAGCGCATCATGGTCTGGGGCGACTACGACGTGGATGGATGTACAGCAGTAGCTTTGGTGTATAAATTCCTGCAGCAGTTCTACTCCAACATGGAGTACTATATCCCCGACCGTTACGAAGAAGGTTACGGCGTCAGCATCAAGGGTATAGACTATGCGGCAGAGAACGGTGTAAAATTGATTATCGTGCTCGATTGCGGTATCAAGGCAATCGACGAAATAGCGTACGCGAAGTCGTTGGGCGTAGACTTCATCATCTGCGACCATCATGTTCCCGACGACGTGATGCCACCCGCAGTGGCCATCCTCAACCCCAAGCGTGCGGACTCTACCTACCCGTATCACCACCTGTCGGGATGCGGTGTAGGATTCAAACTCATGCAGGCCTTTGCCAAAAACAACGGCATCCCCTTCTCGCGACTGATTCCCCTGCTCGATTTCTGTGCATTGAGCATTGCAGCCGACCTGGTACCCATCGACGGCGAGAACCGCATACTGGCCTTCCACGGACTGAAACAGCTGAACCAAAGCCCATCGATAGGTCTGAAAGCCATCATCGAAATCTGCGGGCTGACGGGTCGCGAACTGACCATGAGCGACATCATGTTCAAGATTGGTCCGCGTATTAATGCCTCTGGACGTATGCAGAACGGTACGGAAACGGTAACGCTGCTGGTGGAGAAAGACCTGAAGCGTGCCCTTGAGGAGGCGACGCGCATCAACGAGTATAACGACCAGCGACGCGATGTGGACAAGCAGATGACGGAAGAGGCCAACGAAATTGTGGCCCGTCTGGAAAGCCAGCAGCACCAGAAGTCAATCGTGCTCTATGACGAAGGTTGGAAGAAAGGCGTGGTGGGCATCGTGGCATCACGACTGACGGAACTCTACTTCCGTCCTACCGTCGTACTGACCATCATCAATGGTGTGGCCTCGGGTTCTGCACGCTCGGTGGCAGGCTTCGACATCTACGAAGCCATCAAGTCGTGTCGCGACCTGCTCGAGAACTTTGGCGGACACACCTATGCCGTAGGTCTGACGCTGAAACAGGAGAACATTCCCGAGTTCCGTCGCCGCTTCCAGGAGTTCGTCAGCACGCATATCATGCCCGAACAGACGCAACAGACGCTGGATATCGACATGGAGGTTGACTTCCACCAGATTAACAAGCGCCTGCTCAACGAACTGAAAAAGCTGGCTCCCCACGGACCCGCCAACGAAAAGCCGCTGTTCCTAACGCGCAACGTCTACGACTACGGCACATCAAAGGTGGTGGGACGCCATCAGGAGCATATCAAGCTGGAACTCGTCGATTCGAAGTCGGCAGTGGTTATGAATGGTATTGCCTTCGGACAGTCGGCAGCAGCACGCTACATCAAGTCCAAGCGCTCGTTCGACATTGTCTACACCATCGAGGAGAACACCTACAAACGCGGCGAGGTACAACTGCAGATTGAAGACATCAGTCCGTCGGAAATTGACAATTGACAATTGATAATTGATAATTGACACAATAGACAGATATGAACACCGACAAGGACAATAATTGTCAATTGTCAATTGTCAATTATCAATTGATATTGAAAAAGTACTGGGGCTATGATGATTTTCGCGGCATTCAGCGCGACATCATCGAGTCCATCGGTAGTGGACACGACACACTGGGGCTCATGCCAACAGGTGGCGGTAAGAGCATCACCTTCCAGGTGCCAGCATTGGCCCAGGAAGGTGTTTGCATTGTCATCACTCCGCTCATCGCCCTCATGAAGGACCAGGTGCACCACCTGCGCCAGCTGGGCATCCGTGCTGCAGCCATCTATAGCGGCATGACGCACGAACAGGTATTGCTCACCCTGGAGAATTGCATCCTGGGCAGCACCAAGATTCTCTATGTGTCGCCCGAACGGCTGGGCAGCAGTCTGTTCCAGACCAAGCTGCGCCACATGCAGGTGAGCTTCATCACCGTCGACGAGGCACACTGTATTTCCCAATGGGGCTACGACTTCCGACCATCGTATCTGGAAATCGCCAACATCCGCGACATCTGTCCTGATGCCCCCGTGCTGGCACTGACTGCCACCGCCACGCCCAAAGTGGTGGAGGACATTCAGGAAAAGCTCTCCAAAAAGCCCGGAATACCAGAAGAATCCGGCAAAACCGGATTCAACGTATTCCGCATGTCCTTCGAGCGCAAGAACCTAGCCTACCTGGTTCACTATGCCGCTGACAAGTATTTCGAGCTCATCCGTTTATTGCAGGATTCAAGCGGTTCAGCCATCGTCTATGTGCGCAGTCGTCGCCATGCCCGCGAGATAGCCGAACACCTGACGGAAGCAGGACTCTCGGCCACCTTCTATCATGCCGGACTGGACCATGCCGATAAGGATCGTCGTCAGCGCGACTGGCAACACGATGCCGTACGCATCATGGTGGCCACCAATGCCTTTGGTATGGGCATCGACAAGCCCGACGTCAGAATCGTTATTCATTACGACTGCCCCGATTCGTTGGAGGCTTACTTCCAGGAGGCAGGCCGTGCGGGACGTGACGGAGAGCCCGCACATGCTGTGCTGCTCTATAACGGCAACGACAACGGCAAACTGACGAAGCGTGTCGACGACACTTTTCCTCCGCGCGATTATATTAAAGAGGTCTACGAACACTTGGCCTATTACTACCAGATTGCAACGGGCGACGGCTATGGTGTCAGTCATGAGTTCAACATCGAGGAGTTTTGTCAGCGTTTCCGACATTTCCCCATCCGCGTCCACTCAGCCCTGCAGATTCTGCAACGGGCAGGCTACATTGAGTATGATGAGGAAGCCGACCACCAGGCTCGTGTGCGTTTTCTGGTAGGCCGCGACGACTTATATCGTTTGGAACAGGTAACCCCCGACGAGGAACGTGTCATCGTAGCCCTGCTGCGCAACTATGGCGGACTCTTTGCCGATTACGGCTACATCGACGAGGGACTGCTGGCCCAACAGGCAGGACTCTCGCAACCGCAGACCTACGACATCCTCAAAGCACTCTCCATGCGCCACCTCATCAGCTTCATTCCCCGCAAGCAAGTACCTTACATCCGCTATATGCAGCGTCGCGAGGATCAGGAGCACATCCAGTTGCCACGCGAGATTTATGAAGACCGCCTGGAGCAATACCGCCTGCGCATTGAGGCTATGATGCGTTATGCACAAACCAAAGATCGTTGCCGAAGTCGTATGCTGTTGGAATATTTTGGCGAGGACACCTCCAAGGATTGCGGTCAATGCGATGTGTGTCTTTCGGAACAGGGCCAGTTGGTCACACCCGAAGGACAACAAGAAGCCCGCCAACGCATCCTCGCGCTACTGGCCGACCACCAGCGTCACCACATCACGGAACTGTTCCGCCTGCAGTTGCCGACGGAGGAGTGCGATGCAGCCCTTGCTTTCCTGATAAAAGAAGAAAAAATCCGTCAGGACGACGGATTTATTGTGCTTGTCTGATGCCTTCCAGCAAGTCTTCGTGAACGACGCCATTCGTGGCTACGACGCTATCGCCTTCCATGAAATAGTCGTCGCCAGCATAGTTCGTCACACGCCCACCAGCCTCCTTCACAATCAGTGCCCCAGCCATGTAGTCCCACCGTCCGATGTACCGTTCGGCATAGGCATCGAAACGTCCTGCAGCGACATAGCATAAGGCAATAGCTGCAGAACCAATCATGCGGATACTGCCTACGTGGCCGTAAAAATGCTGAATCAGACGGGTAATGACAGGCTTGTAGGCATCACTATTGTAAGGCAACTGCAAACAGAGCAAGGCGTCGTTAATCGCACTCTTGCCTACATACAACGCTTCATTTCTCATTTCTCCTTTCTCATTTCTCATTTCTATATGTGCACCACCACCCTGCCAGGCATAGAAACACTCGTCGGCACACACGTCGTAGACCACACCCACCAGCTGTTCTTTACCACGAATCAAGGCTATCGACACCGCATAGGGTGCATAGCCGTGAATGAAGTTGGTAGTACCATCCAAGGGATCTACTACCCAGACATACTGCTCGTCGGTATGTCCCGCAGAACCTTCCTCGGTAATGAAGCCTGCCTCGGGCAACAGTTCACGCAAGGCTTTCACAATCAACTGCTCCGAGCCTTTGTCGACATACGACACGTAGTCGTGAGCATGCTTGCGTTCCACCTTATCCACAGAAAAGTTCGCGCGTTCCTTATTAATATACGCACCCGCCTCGCGGGCCACATGACAGACACGCTGTGTCAATTGCTGTAAATCCATCAGAAAATCTTTATACGGTAAATCAGACTGAGCTCCACACGGTTGCTGCTACGGTCGGGCAATCCGACAGCATCGTTGTAACAGGTGGTTTTGCCTACATAGGCCAACGAGAGATGCGCATCTTGCGAAAGATCAGGGAACCACTGCAGGGCAACCTGATAACCATAGTTTCGGCGATAGTTTTTCAAGGCACTGATGTCGGGCGCGGAAGCCCATTCAGCAAAGCCTTTCACGGCGCCAGCCCAATGAGGAGAGAAGTGATATTGACAATAGCCCACGAGACTCTGGTAGCGCACGTCGCGAATGTAGGCCGCTGAAGTCGCATCGCCGTTTTCGGGCTGGGCAATACCTGCCCGAGCGGCATCGGCACTAACAATGCCATGACGGTCGATATTCTCCCAGGCACGATAGTAGTCCAGATAGCACTGCCACTTGTTCCACGTCAAGAGCGAGCCAAGCATCATGAAACGGTTGCTCACCCCGCTGGCCTCGTGCATATAGGTATACGACCAGTGGTTCTCCAGTTTGTCCCAAAGGCGGTTACCCATCCAGTTGATGGTAACTGCCAGCGGATGGCGCGATTCCCGGAGCCCTGCGCCAGGATACACCTTATCGATTGTATTGTTGTTGGAGTTTGATACCGCCAGCGATATTTCCTGTCCTTTACTGACATCGTATGCAACTTCCATACCTATCAGCGAAGTATTGAAATTGGCATTGAAATCAGAGTAGTCGAGCACCTGAATGGCATTGGCATCATACTCGAAGCCGCCCATTCCCAGCGCCTGCTTACCCACTTTCAGTCGCAGCCGCTTGTTGACCTGATAGTTCACCATCATAATGTCGAGGCTGTTGGAAATCCCGTCGTCCTGTTTTTGCCAGGAGCCTTCAAACTTGAAACGAAGGCGGTAACTCCAGTGCTCATCTAGAAATCCTCGGGCCTCAAAACGCAACCGACGTCCCTTGAATCCTCCTTCTCCATCGCTTCCGAAGTTTTCCTCGTAAGCCGTGTTTGTGTTCAGGAAGATGTTGAAGGCATCGTTTTTCTTATCCATGACCTTGAGTTTCTCGAGGATGGAGGCTACACCTTCATCACGTCCACCCATACCCGTGTTGGCACCCTGTGCCCAACCGTTGGAAGCAGCCATCACTAGGACTGCTATCAGCCAAAACCTCAAGATGCTCGTGTGTCTCATAGAATACCGAATTGATGCAGGAAGATCAGAACGATGCAAAGCGGCACGATATACCGGACAGAGAAGATATAGGCCGCAAAGAACGACTCTGCTACGGTGCCATGATTGGTAAACTCCTCACGCACCAACTGGCGATTCACGAACCATCCCATGATGATGCTTGTGAGGAAGCCACCTATGGGCAGCATGAATTTAGCTGTCAGGAAATCGCAGAAGTCCATCAGCGACATGCCGAATACCTGCAGGTCGTAGGCTCCGGCAGACAACGAGCAGAACACAGCAATGACCGAGCAGACCACCGTCAGAATCCACGTGGCATACCTACGGGGCAAATTCAATTCCTCGTGGAAGAATGCCGTACCGATTTCGTGCATGGAAATCGTCGACGTGAGAGCAGCAAAGACCAGCAGCGCATAGAACAGGCACGAAAGGATGTAGCCGTTAAATGGCAACCCATTAAACGCCTGCTGGAACACGTTAGGAAGCGTGATGAAAATGAGCGAGGGACCACTGTCGGGCTGTACTCCCACAGAGAATGCTGCAGGGAAAATCATCAGACCTGCCAGGATGGCGATGGCCGAATCCAAAAGGGCAATCTGGGTGGCAGACTTCAGCAGATGGGTGTCGCTCTTGAAATAGGACGCATAGGTACAGAGGCAGGCCGTTCCCAGACTCAGCGAGAAGAATGCCTGTCCTAAAGCCTCCAGGATCACATCGCTGTTCATCTTCGAGAAATCAGGTTTCAGCAAGAACTTGACACCTTCAACGGCTCCAGGCAACATGCATGAAGCCACCACC
>Ga0247609_10006415_pt1 | contig 11327 bp, 8 predicted proteins | sample 172DNAGHGlowgp2_FD_193487 | JGI IMG/M metagenome (GOLD analysis project Ga0247609, IMG submission 193487) | Sheep rumen microbial communities from Palmerston North, Manawatu-Wanganui, New Zealand - 1728 DNA GHGlow gp2 | ecosystem: Host-associated > Mammals > Digestive system > Stomach > Rumen ... | reverse complement strand
GCTATGATGGATGCATTCGTAGCATATAAATTAAATAAGGAGGCTTTCGAATAAAATGGGTTTACTCGATAGACTAACAAAACCGTTTAACGCATTAGCACATGCATTTAATGCATTTAAACAATTAGAGGAGCCTAATAATTATCGAGCTCCTACATATGTAAATCTTGGATATTCTTCTACATCACGTCCAGATAGAATGTACTTTACAAGAGGTAATGAACGTTCTATAGTAACTGCAATATACAATAGAATAGCACTTGATTGTGCTGATATTGATATTAGACATGTTAGACTTGATGATAAAAAGCGATACCAAGATGATATTAATTCAGGATTAAATACCATATTAACGCTAGAAGCAAATAAAGATCAAACAGCTAAAGCCTTTATCCAAGATTTAGCTCAGTCAATGTTTGATGAAGGTTGCGTAGCAGCTGTCCCAATTGATACTGATATTAATCCTGAAACAGGATCATTTGACATTGAGAGTATAAGAGTAGGTAAAATTACCGAATGGTTTCCAGATGATGTAAGAGTTGAAGTATACAACGATAGACTTGGAATAAAACAAGAACTTGTTCTTCCGAAGAAGAGAGTTGCAATAATTGAAAATCCATTATATTCTATCATGAATTCTCCTAACTCTACTCTTCAAAGATTAATCAGGAAATTGAATATTCTTGATGCAATAGATGAACAGTCTGGTAGTGGTAAGTTAGATTTAATTATCCAATTACCATATATTGTAAAGACTGATACTCGTCGTCAACAGGCTGAAAAACGCCGTAAAGATATAGAAGATCAATTAAGTGGTTCTAAGTATGGTATAGCATACACAGATGGTACAGAAAAAATTACTCAATTGAATCGTTCTGTTGATAACAACATTTTAACTCAAATCCAATATTTAACGAGCATGCTATATAGCCAGTTAGGAATAACAGAGGAGATTTTAAATGGTACAGCAGACGAGAAGACAATGACTAATTACCTTAATCGTACTATCAAACCAATAGTTAGAGCTATAGTTGACGAATTTAAGCGAAAATTCTTAACTAAAACAGCACGTTCTCAAAAGCAATCTATAATGTACTTTATGGATCCATTTGCATTGGTGCCAGTTAGCCAATTAGCTGATATAGCTGACAAATTTACTCGTAATGAGATAATGTCAAGCAATGAAATGAGACAAAAATGTGGCATGCCACCAGTTAATGATCCAAAAGCAGATGAATTGCGTAATAAGAATTTAAATGCTGGTGATGGTGAAACTTTCGCAACAACAAAAGGCAAAGATGTAGTTGAAACACCTATTGTCGAAAATCCAAAAGGAGGAAAATAATCAAAATGGGAAAGAAATTAACATTTGACTTTAGTGGATGGGCTACTAGAAATGATGTTAGATGTTCCGATGGAAGAACTATTCGTAAAGGTGCTTTTAAAGATAATGATGGACAAACAGTACCACTAGTTTGGAACCACAATCATGCAGCAGCTGACAATGTTCTTGGACATGCTCTTTTAGAAAATCGCGAAGAGGGTGTTTATGCTTACTGTTCATTCAATGAAACAGAACAAGGCAAAACTGCTAAGGAACTAGTACAACATGGTGACATTTGTTCACTTTCTATATATGCAAATCAATTAAAGCAAAACGGCGGAGACGTTATTCATGGAGCAATCAGAGAAGTAAGTTTAGTATTAGCTGGTGCAAATCCAGGGGCTAAAATTGAGAATATTATCGCTCACGGTGAAACAGACGCCGAGCAAGCAGTTATATGGAATGCAAGCGATACATTCGAATATAACGTAGAAAAAGAAATCGTTGAACATTCAGAAAAACAAAATAATGAACCTGCAGAAGCAGAACCTGTTCAACATGCTGAAGAAGGAAAATCTGAAGCAAAAGATGATAAGACAGTTGAGGATGTCGTAAATAGTATGACAGAAGAACAAAAGACTGTTTTATATGCATTAGTTGGTGCCGCATTTGAAGACGGTAAAAATGAAAATAATCAGGAGGATACAGAAGAAATGAAACAAAATGCATTTGAATCAAAAACTACTAATGAAACTGAAAATGTTTTAACTCATGCTGAACTTGTAGGAGCAATTGAACTTGCTAAGAAGACAGGTTCTTTAAAAGAAGCTGTTAACCAAGTAATCGCTGATAAGGAAGCTGAATTACAACACAGTATTACTAATATTGAAAGATTATTCCCAGAAGTAAAGGCTATTAGCAATACACCAGATACTATTAATGATGATACTTCATGGGTTAACAAAGTAATGGCTAAAGTTCATCATACTCCATTCTCAAGAGTAAAGATGATGGCTATGGATATTACTGGCGAACAAGCTAGAGCAAGAGGTTATGTTAAGGGTAACCAAAAAGTAGAAGAAGTAATAGCTGCATTAAAGAGAGAGACTTCTCCACAAACTGTATACAAACTACAAAAGTTAGATAGAGATGACATCATTGATATTACTGACTTTGATGTAGTAGCTTACATTAAGCAAGAAATGAGAGGCAAGCTAGAAGAGGAAATCGCTCGTGCAATTTTAACTGGTGATGGTAGATCAGCTGCTTCTAATGATAAGATTAATCCTTTAAACATCAGACCTATCTTAGGTGATGATACTACTTATGTAGTTAAGAAGTTAGTTGAAAAGGATCCAAATATGGATCAATATGCATTCGCTAAATTCTTCATTAAGGAAGTAATTAGAGCTCGTAAAGATTATAAGGGTTCTGGTAATCCAGCATTATTCACTACAGAAGATATGTTAACAGATATGTTACTAATTGAAGATAAGAATGGTAGAGTAATCTATGATACAATCGAAAAGTTAAAGACTGCTTTACGTGTATCTGATATTGTTACACCTCCATATTTTGCAGAATATGAAAGCTTATTAGGTATCTTAGTTAACTTAAATGATTACAATGTAGGTGCTGATAAGGGTGGAGCTGTTGCTATGTTCGATGACTTCGATCTTAACTTCAATAAGTATGAGTACTTAATTGAAACTCGTATTTCAGGTGCAATGGTTAAACCATTTGGTGCTGTTACATTTGAAATAAAACCTGCAACTGTTAATAACGAAGAAAGCCAAGACTAATATTTTAGGAGAAAATCAAAATGGCAAGATATTATGGTATAATAGGATTTTACTTTGATGAGTACGAAGTTAGACCTGGTGTATGGGAGAAAAAAGAAATAGTTGAAAGAACTGTTTATGGTGAATTCATTAGAAATACTAAACGTACTGAAAATCAAGGACAATCTAATGATAGTATTACCATAAATAATCAAATAAAGTTCATAGCTGAACCATATGTCATGGAAAATTTTCAAAAAATAAAATATGCAACGTACATGGGAAGCAAGTGGGCTGTAATTTCAGCGGAACCTCTATATCCTAATATTATATTAACATTAGGAGGTCTATATAATGATAAACAGTCGACTTAATTTCCAGAAAAAATTAGAAGAGATTTTAGGGAGTAGAAATGTCTACTTCCAATCTCCAGCTAATGTAACAATGAAATACCCTGCTATAGTTTATAAATTAGAAAAAGTTTCTGAAAAAACAGGAAGTAATGTAAAGTATAAAAGGGATTATTGTTATACAGTAACATTGATGCATTACGATCCTGATAATGACATTGTCGATAAGTTGTTAGATTTACCATATTCTAGCCTAGACAAGACATTTAGTACTCAGGGTCTTAATCACTATGTTTTTACAATATATTATAAAAATGAAAAGGAGAATAATTAATTATGTCTAGAATTAAATGGGACTTACAAGGTCAACATTTATATGAAACAGGTGTAAACCAAGGTGTTCTTTATACAGTTGATCCTACTAAAAAAACTACTAATAAGTACAATGCTGGTGTTGCTTGGAATGGTTTAACATCAGTATCTGAATCACCAGAAGGAGCTGAAGTATCAGCTATCTATGCAGATAATATTAAGTACTTAAACTTAATGTCAGCAGAAGATTTCAAAGGTACTATTGAAGCTTATACTTATCCTGATGAATTTGCTGAATGTGATGGTTCAGCAGCTTTAGCTGGAATTGAAGGTATTAATATGGGTCAACAAACTAGAAAGTTATTTGGTCTATGTTATACAACTAAAATTGGTAATGATGAAACTTCTGAATTAGGTCATAAGATTCATATCGTTTATAACTGTTTAGCTTCACCATCTGAAAGAAGTTATGAAACAGTTAATGATTCACCAGAAGCTATTACTTTCTCTTGGGAATTCTCAACTACTCCAGTTACTTTCGAAGTTACTGAGGGTACAGGTGCTGATGCTAAGAAAGTTAAGAAATCTACAGCTACTCTAGTTATTGATTCAACTAAGGTTGATGAAGCTAAACTTAAACTTCTTGAAGATAAGTTATTTGGTACTGATGCTGAAGGTCAAACTGAAGGTACTGAACCAACATTATTATTACCAGATGAAATTATTGCTTTATTAGCATAATTAAAATTATTATTAAATTGAGCCCATTACATTTTAGTTTTGGGCTCTTTTTTTTACTTTAAAACAATCAAAATGGAAACTAAAAAATAAAGGAGAAACAAAAATGTTAAAAAAAGTTATTAAATATACAGATTATAATGGTGTAGAAAGAGAAGAGGAGTTCTACTTTAATCTAACAGCTGCTGAAATTACAGAAATGGAATTAAGCGAAGAAGGAGGACTTTCTAATCTAATTACAAAGATTACTAATGCAAAGGATACTCCAAGCTTAGTAAAAATGTTTAAAGGATTAATCCTTAAATCATATGGTATTAAATCACCAGATGGTAAGAGATTTATTAAATCAGAAGAAATTTCAACAGAATTTTCACAAACAGAAGCTTATTCTATCTTATTTATGGAATTAGCTACTGATGAAAAGGCTGCTTCTGCATTTGTTAATGGAATTATTCCACAAGAAGCTCTTGCTAAATCTACAACATTAGAAGAACCTAAGAAGTAAAATTGAAAATAATTGGAGGCATATTATATGCTTACTATTAAAATAAAAGGTCGTGAGGAATTTAACAACGCGACGCAAGAATTTATCCAAACAAAAGATACAATTCTAACATTAGAACATTCATTAGTTTCTGTGTCTAAGTGGGAAGCCAAATACCACAAACCTTTTTTAGGGAAAGACAAAAAAACTTATGAAGAAACTATTGATTACATAAAATGTATGACGATTACACAAAACGTTGATCCTGCAGTATACAGACTTTTAACAAAAGATAATATGGATGAAATTAATAACTATATAGTTAATCCTATGACTGCAACATGGTTCAATGAACAAAAAAATTATGCAAAGAAGAACAGCGAGCAAATTACATCTGAACTAATTTATTATTGGATGGTTGCTTTAGAAATACCATGGGAAGCACAAAAATGGCATTTAAATCGTTTATTAGTACTTATTAGAATTTGTAACAATAAGAATCAACCTTCAAAGAAGATGGGCAAGAGAGAAACAATGTCAAGAAATGCTGCTCTTAATGCTGCAAGAAGGAAGAGTCTTGGAACTTCTGGATAATAGAAAAAATTCGGAGGATGTTCTATGAATAAAATCGTACAAAGAGGTAACTTTTCTAAATTAAAAGATTTTTTAACTAGATCTAGAAGAAAAGCTCGAATAGGCGAACTAGCAGAACAATTTGCAGATGCTTGTGTAGAAGAATTAAAAAAAGTAACTCCTAAGGATTCTGGTTTAACAGCCGAATCCTGGGATTACGAATTAGAAGTAACAAATAGAATGACTACAATTACTTTTATTAATAAAAACATTCAAAATGGAATGAATGTAGCATTATTAATAGAATTTGGTCATGGAACACCATCAGGTGTATGGGTTGAAGGTAGAGAATACATAGACCCTGTTATACAAAAAAGATATTTACAAGTTATAGATAATAAATGGAAGGAGTTGACAAAATTATGAGTAAACTAGTTGATGAACGAGTCGTTGAACTTAAGTTTGACAATAGGGATTTCGAAAGAAATACTAGACAAAGTATGTCAACATTACAAAAGTTAAAATCATCTTTGAACTTTTCAGGTGTATCATCATCTGTAAATAACTCTGTCAAGTCCGTAAGTTTTGACCCTATCTCAAAGGGTTTGGAAACAGCAGGTAAATCATTTTCAGCATTTGATGCAATTTCTTTTTCAGTTATTAAAAATTTAACTGATAGAGTAGTTAATGCTGGTATCCAAATGGTTAAATCATTATCTATCGATAATATTGTTGATTCATGGAAGAAATATGAAGATACTACTATATCTGTTGGTACCTTAGTTATGCAAGGTAATGACATAGAAAAAGTAACAGAGCAAATGGATTTGTTACGTTGGTATGTAGACCAAACATCATATAGTTTTACCGATTTAATGGGAACCGTTAGTAAATTAACTGCTGCTGGCATACCATTAGAAAAAGCAGTCCAAATGGTAATGGGTATATCTAACTGGGCAGCTTCATTAGGTAAAGATGCTAGATCAACACAAAATGTATACCTTCAGTTATCACAAGCGATAGGTAAAGGTGTTGTTGAATTACAAGACTGGAGATCAGTACAAAATGCTAATATGGATAGCAGTGCTTTTAGAAAAGAAGTTCTAAAAGAAGCTGTTACTATTGGAACTTTAACTGAATCAATGGAAAGTTTTGAAGGTGAAATCGAATATGTCACTAAACAAGGTAATAGATTCACACAATCAGAATTTACAAAATTTATGTCATCTGATGATTGGTTTACTAGTGATGTTTTAGCTAATGTTCTTGAAAAGCATGCTAAAGCAGTTAATGAAATTAAACAATTAACAGATGAAAATCCTGACCTGTTGCCTAATCAAGCTATTAAGCTATATCAAGATGAAACAGATAAATTATCTGAAGAATTAGATGAATATAAAAAGCATCTTGACAATATGGAAGAAGGATATACAGAATTAGAATATGCTCAAAAGAAAGAAAACATTGAATTAAGAAAATTTTCTTTAAATGTATTCAAATCAGCACAGGAAGCAAGAACTTTTACTCAAGCAATTCAAGCTACTAAGGATGCTGTATCTTCTCAATTTCATTTAATGTTTGAACAGATATTTGGAAACTACGAAGAAGCAACTAAATTATGGACTAATTTAGCTAACAAATTATATGATATTTTTGCAGCTCCTTTAACTGTTTTAACTGATTCATTAAAAGTATGGAGAGGTTATACTGATGAAGTTGTAGAAGAAGAGGAAAAACTAAAAAAAGAAGAAAAAGAACTTAACGACTATAGAGAAAAAGTATCTAAGAATGTTGCAGGATATACTAAAGCAGAACTCACAGCTAGAGAAGCATTATATAATCAACACAGAAAAGATTGGAAAGCACTAAAAAAAGAGAATGATCATTACGATGACCTATTCGGAACAGTAAATGGTAACATAGGTGCTTTTTGGAATATTATTGATGCAATAAAATCTTTCATAAATGTTGTAAAAGAAGCTTGGCATGAGGTATTTCCTTTTTCTAAATCACTAGGAGAAATAACAAAGGGACTTCAACAATGGAGTGCTGGATTATTTGAAGTTGATGCACAAGGAAATAAAGTAATCAAGCATAGCAATGACATAAAGAATATTTTTAAAGGATTATTCTCTGTAATTAAATTAGGTAAAAAGATATTAGACGGAATAGCGATTGCAATAAAACCAATAATAAAAGCAATCACTGGAGATGCTAATAATTTTATCGAATTTTTAGGTAATTTGTCTGAAAAATTTGCTAACTGGGTAGATGAAACTCAATTATTCACTAATATTGGTCAAAAAATAGCTGACGTTTTTACTGTTATAATAGATGGATTAAAAGAATTAAAATTAATCGAACGAATTTCTAAAGCATTTAAAGAATTAAATGAAAATTTAAAAATAAGTGAAACATTTGAAAAAATATGGAAAACTTTAGTAGGAACATTTGATTTTTTATTTGACTTGTTTGTTGATGGATTAGGAGCAGTAATAGATTTCGTAGACGATTATCTTGTTCCTATATTCACTGATGTAATAAAATTCTTTGGTGGATTTATAGCAGTAGTTGGTGATGTTGTATTCAAAGCATTTAAGAACATCATCACTGGCATTAAAGAATTTGCAGACACAATAAAAAATAATGAAGCAATTCAAAATGGATGGAAATCATTCATAGAGTGGTTTCAATCTATTCCTGAAAAGTTAAAAGATTTAAAGCCATTCTTTGCAAAAATGGCAGAAAATATAGGTAATTTCTTTTCTACTATTTGGAAAGGAATCAAGAAATTCGGTTCTAGTTTATCTACTGTTATAAAATTAGATAAAATAGCAAGTTTCTTCCAATTTATTGGTGAAAAGATTTCACTAGCATTTAATACGATTGCATATGCAATCTCATCTTTTGCAAGTAAGAATTTCTCTAATGTTGCAAAAGGTACACAAAAGGCTTTATCACCTTTAACCACTCTATTCCAAGGATTATGGGATTTATTAAAAGGTGTATGGAATGTAATTAAAGCATTAATACCTATAATAGGTAAAATGTTATCTGCAATAGGTAGTTTCTTAACTTGGTTAGGAGACAGTTTAAGCAAAACATTTACTAAAGATGTTAGTGGTACTGGCAAGGGTATTAACCTATGGTATCTAATCAATGGTGGTGTTATTGCATTATTCCTAAAGTGGTTATATGATTTTGTATTCCTATTTACTGGATTAACATCAGGTATATCAGATGTAATTTATGCAACTGCATCAATGCTTAGAGGTAAAGCAATTAAATCTTGGGCAGAAGCAGTTAAAGAAGTTGCTTTAGCAATTTTAATAATAGTTGCATCATTAGCAATTATTGCAGCAATTGATCCATCTAGATTGGATAAAGCTGTTAAAGTTTTATTAGTATTAATGGGAACTATGGCTGCTGTAATAGTAATAATGGGCAAATTCCTAAAACAATCAAGTTATGAAATGAAACATTCATTTGTTGGATTTAAAAATATTTTAACCGGAAATGGAATGAGTACAACCACAAAAGGTACTGGATACTTTGGTATATCAGGTATGATTGTTGGTTTTGGTGTAGCAATATTAGCATTAGTAGCATCATTAAAAATAATTGATAGTATAGATCCTGATAGAGTATGGGACGATTTGGTCGTTTTAGGTTTATTAATAGCTGCATATGGTTTTGCTGTAGGATTAATGATGAAAATGAGCTCTGTACAGAATGAGGATGGTAAAGTAATTCCAAAAGCATTAAAAGGTGTTTTAGGATTTGCATTAGGTGTACTATTATTAACAAAATCGTTAAAAATAATAGGTGAAATGCCATTCGAACAATCGGCTAAAGGTATGATAATTATAGGATTAATAATGTATTCATATTCTAAAATGGCTAAAACAATTAATGATGCTAAAGCTCCTGCTATTAATAAAATAATTTCATTAGCAGCAGGATTGCTTCTTTTATCTGCTTCTATCCATATATTAGGAAAAATGGACATAACAGAATTAGCTAAAGGAGTAAGTTCTATAATTATTCTTTCAGCAATGTTTGGTGTTTTAATTAAATATTTAAAAGATATAGATGGATCAACATTTAAAGGTTTTTCTATAGCATTGATATCATTTACAGCATGCTTAACAGTTTTAGCATTCTTGATAAATGGTCCTATAAAAGATGCTAGACCTGAAGATATAGGAAAATTTGCTTTAATTGTAACTACTATTACTGTTGCTTTAATAGCTATAATGTGGGCTATATCAAAATTCTTTAATGCAAAGCCAACAAAAGAAATTACTAATAATAGAAATACTATTAAAGCTATTGCTGCCATATCAGCAGTATTTTTATCAATTGCAGCAGCTGCTTTATTGATAGGAGCTTCTGCGCATATATTTGCCTCAGTTAATTGGAATAATGCCAAGTTTGGATTTATTATGCTTGGTGTATTATTAGCAGCAAGTATAGGAATATTTATAGCTGCTAAAAGAATTAAAGTAGATGATTATAGAGGATTATATACTAAACTTGCAATCTTTGCTGGCATAGTTCAAACACTTATTACTTTTTCTGCTCAAATAGGATTAGTGGCAATGATATTTGCACAAGTTGATTGGAAGAATGCCATTAAGGGATTTGGAGTATTCGGCTTAGTACTTGCAGCAGCAGTTGGTATATTTGCAGTATTAGGAAAGATCAAAATAGATACTAGCTCTTACCAAAACATTATGGGAATGGGTGTAATAATACTAGCATTATCAACTATGATGGTTGCTGTAGCAATCTTAGCGACAGTTGCCAAGAATGTTGATGCTGAAACAATTAAGAAAACTGTTGCCTTAATAGCAGTATCATTATTGGGTGTAGTTATGACAGCAGTAGTTGCATCTAAATTCAAGAATGATATCGATAAGACAAGTATAGCATTGGTTAAATTAGCAGCAGCATTTGCATTATTTGGTGTTGGTGCAGTAGCATTTGCTACAGGATTAAAATTATTAAAGAACAATGTTGGAATGTTATTAATGTTTGTTGGTGTTATGGCATTAGCAGGTATTGTAATGAAAATATTAGGTAGTGCAGCTCCTACAATGTTAATGATAGCAATAGCATTTGGATTAATTGGTGCAGCAGCTTTAGCGTTAGGTGGAGGATTCTATTTAATAGTATTAGCTGTTAAAGAATTACTTCCAGTATTAGATGAATTGGCTGCTAAATCTGATAGTCTAGAAACAGTTCTAGAAGCTATGATAGCAGGAGCAATAAAAGGTATTGCTAAAGCTATTCCTACGATAACTGAAAACCTATTAACTGCATTAGATATGTTACTAGCTTATGGTTTACAAAAACTAATTCAAGTTAAAGATTGGTTTATGGCTTTAGACATATCTAAAGTTATGGATGTTATAGGAAAATTAGCATTATTTGCTCTAGCTGCTTTAATAGCAGTATTAGAAAAAGTTAATGAAAAGATCATGGACATCTCAAAATTATTAACAGAAATTTTAATTGGAGCAATCGTTGGTGCTATTAATGGTATAGCAAATAAAATGCAAGACATTACTGATGCTATCGCAAACTTTGTAATAAGTTTCATTGATGCATTAGGTGAAACATTTGTTAAAAATGCTGCTCGTGCAAGAGATGCAATCATTAGATTTGCTAAAAATATTTGGAATGCATTCTTAACATTCTTCGGTATTCATTCACCTTCTAAGACAACTGAAGAGGGCGGTGTAAATATTGTTAGAGGTATC